>Ga0180434_10000970_pt1 | contig 42246 bp, 37 predicted proteins | sample SS_ome_7_FD_132453 | JGI IMG/M metagenome (GOLD analysis project Ga0180434, IMG submission 132453) | Hypersaline lake sediment archaeal communities from the Salton Sea, California, USA - SS_1_D_2 metaG | ecosystem: Environmental > Aquatic > Non-marine Saline and Alkaline > Hypersaline >... | reverse complement strand
CTATGGTTTCTGATACTGGAGATGCGTCGGGGGAAAAAAATATACCCCTGCACTGACGGTCCCACAGGTTCGGACTATATTGTACGTTCTGCTGCGTCAGGTATGCGACCGCAAATATCCAGGTTGGGCGGAACGTTATATAAGACGAAAAAGCAAACGCAGAGAGCTTGCCCGGTTTTATCATTACAAGCGACATAAGTTATTGGCTCCTCTAAGGGTTAAAGAACGAAAATGAAAATGGACAGTACAAATAGGTATTTTTGAACTTATTGTCCGGTACCTGTCTTTTTTACCTTGCTGGACTACACAGCAGATAATTTTCTTGCTATCGATGTCGAATCCGATATACTTTTCCATTTGGAGCCTCCTGTAAAACTTTTGTGCTTAAGAGCACGTTAATAAAGATTGGGGCGCCCAGTGCGACCCCGTATAAGTTTACACCGGAAGGCTCCGGTTACATAGCTTATTTGTTTAATCCGCGGTTAAAATATATATAATATGAACTTGCCAAAACTTGAAAAACCTGACAAGTATGTCGGCCTGTATGTCTTTGACTTTGGCGAGCATACAGGCGTGGGCTTTACCGCCGAAGAGGTGGCCGAGCTTCTGGAAAGTGAAAAATACAAAGACGGCAAGGTCTATAAAATTCACAAGGCCCATCCGGATGGTAAGCTCGAACTAAAAGGCCTGCTTAAAGAAACTTTCCAGTTAGAGGCGGGAATGTTTTTCTACTCAAGCGACATTGCAACTGCAAGGCGCAACTTTAAGGAGCTTGTTAATTTAGCTGTCAGGACCGCTGGGCCGTGCAGGGCAAAGGTACATTTAGCTAAGTACAGCGAAGACAAATTTGTGGTTGCTCTGATTTATCCCGCTGAGTACGACGATGAAATAAGCTCGTGGCTGCTGGATGGCGGCTATAAAACCGCCGGCCCCGCAGAAGGCGGCACCGCAGCGGTGCAAAATTATTACGACCGCAAGCCGCAAATCCTCGACAGGCACCAGTTATTCGCCAGAGACGAATTTATAAGTCGTACCGGCGAAGAGTTGTTAGCCGCTACAAAGCCGGTAATACAAAGGTAATTTAATGATAGGGAATCGTGAATAGGGAATCGTGAATCGAGAAACGAACCACGATGCACGAACCACGAATGATTAAATGTCTGTTCGCACTAAAACAAATACATTTCTCAGTTCGCTTGCCGGCGGGATTTTGTCGCTCTTTGGCAAAGGCCCGAAAAAACCTTCGGTTGACGATTTGAGGCAAACTGAGTTTAAAACCAGTACTCAGCAGATGGGGATTCGGTTCACTAAAAAAATTCGAGATGTTTTTCGGTTCAGATGGCTTAAAAAAATGTAGTATCGTATTTGCTTTTTTAACTATTGGGGTTTTTTATGTCTGAACTTGGTATAGAAGCCGCCCCGGGCAAGGACCCTGAACTTAGCGAAAATGCCGTAACCGTGCTGCAAAGCCGCTATCTTATCAAAGATGAGCACGGCAGATGTACCGAAACGCCGGCGCAACTTTTCAGCAGAGTGGCAGAAACCGCAGCCAAAGCTGAAATCAAATATAGGCCCGAGGCCGGCGAAATCAAAAAATGGCACAGAAGATTCTACGACCTTTTGGCGTCGCTGAAGTTTCTGCCGAACTCACCGGCCCTTATGAACGCAAACCGCCCCGGCGGAATGCTCAGTGCCTGCTTCGTGCTGCCGATTGAAGACAGTATAGAAGCAATATTCGAGACGATTAAGCAAACGGCCCTTATTCAAAAGGCCGGCGGCGGAACGGGATTTTCATTCGACAAATTAAGACCAACCGGCGACCGTGTGGCATCGTCCGGCGGAACAACCTCAGGGCCTATCAGCTTCTGGCGGGTCTTCTCCGAGGCCACCAACGCAATCCAACAGGGAGCCTTCCGCCGCGGGGCAAATATGGGTATGATGAGTGTCGAGCATCCCGACATACTGAAATTTCTGCACGCAAAGCAAGACTTAAAGGCCTTTACCAATTTCAATATCTCGGTGAAAATCCGCGATGAGTGGATGCAGAAGCTCCTTAACTCGCCCAAAACGCTGCACATCGTAAAAAATCCACGCACCCAGCAGCAGTATCTGCTGCCGCTTCAGCTTGATATTGCAGGATACACCATAAACGATTTGACGAAGCTGACAGAAAAATCGGTATCATCCGTCTCTGCGGCTAAATTCTACACCATCGGCGATATCTGGAAAACGATAGTCAGCTGCGCCCACAAAAGCGCAGAGCCGGGCGTAGTTTTTATCGACCGAATCAACCGTGACAATCCGACACCTTCATTAGGTCCCATCGAAGCTACCAATCCGTGCGGCGAACAGCCTTTACTTGCTTTCGAGGCCTGTACTCTGGGAAGTATCAATCTTACCAGGTTCGTAAAAACCGCCGACGGAAAAATTGATATGGATTGGAAAGCATTGGCTGCAACCATTAAGTTAGCGGTACGATTTTTGGACAATATCCTCGATGCCTGCAACTATCCGGTCAGGGACACCGTGCGCCTGGCACAGGCAAACCGCAAAATCGGACTGGGCGTTATGGGTTTCGCCGACTGTCTGTTCCTGCTCGGCGTCCCTTATGATTCACAGCAGGGTATCGAATTCGGCACCGAGCTTATGAAGTTTATTAACGACAAAGCGCGTCAGGCCAGCGGTGAACTTGCCAATTTACGGGGGCCTTTTCCAAACTGGAATGATAGTATCTGGCGAACCAAAAGGGCCAAAAAGGTCCGCAACGCCTCTATTACCTGTGTGGCCCCGACCGGCACAATCAGCATTATCGCAGACTGCTCCAGCGGAATCGAGCCGGCCTATTCACTGGTATTCGTTCGGCAGATACTAAACGGGACAAAAATGCTGCACGTAAATCTGGTCTTCAAACAAATCGCCGAAAAGGAAGGTTTCTACAGCAAAGAACTCGAACAGCAAATCGCCAAGGCCGGCAGCATCCAAAAAATCTCCCAAATCCCCGCCACAATCCGCAAAGTCTTCAAGTGCGCCTACGATATAAAACCCGAATGGCACATCCGAATGCAGGCTGCTTTTCAAAGGCACTGCGACGCAGCAGTCAGCAAAACAATTAACTTCCACGAAAAAACCACCACAGCCGAAGTGGACAAGGCCTACAAACTGGCCTATGAGCTTGGCTGTAAAGGTATCACGATTTACCGCCGCTCCAGCCGAAAGCCCGAGCCAATGACACTCGATTAATTGACTGTCAGAACAACTATAAAAATATCATTTGATTCGTTTTTTGGCTAAAGTAACTATCGCACAATCGCCGATATAAAAACATCAGCAAAAGAATTTTCTCCCCTCCGGGAAACATCAAGCAAGGCAATGTTGCTTGATGTTTTCTTTTTAAAATGGTCATACCGGTTCTATCGAAATTGCCACTTGCAGCGGCCTGTTGAGGTTATTGCAAAATCCCCTTGGGAGGTGAAAAACGACCCTCTGCCCTAAAAGTTCTTTCCGCAGCATTTTTTATACTTTTTCCCGCTGCCGCACGGGCATGGGTCGTTTCGGCCGACCTTGGGATGTTCAAGTTTGATTTGTTTTACTTCTCTGTAGCCCTGCGGGGCCTGTGCAGCGGCACGTTGACGCTCGGCCATAGCGAACTGGCCGACCTGGTCGTGGGCCGTCCGGCTCACATTCCAGACGCTCCTGGCCCTGGCGCCGGATTCGAGACGGACCTTGAAGATAATATCAGTAACACGCTCTTCAATGGTCTCAAGCATATCGTTGAACATCCGAAAACCTTCACGCTTATATTCGGTCTTGGGGTCTTTCTCCGCAAAGGAGCGCATCCAGATACTATCTTTCAAATGGTCCATATTGCGCAGCTGGTCCTTCCAAGTGCTGTCGTAAACCTGAAGCAGCACATATTTTTCAAGTTCGGTAAGTTCTATTCGAAGGAACTCTCTTGCCAGTTCAGAGAGTCTGTCTCTGCGCTGCGGGCCTTCGCCGATTGTTTCTTCGGTCAAAGAGCCGTCGAACCGCTCATTGGCCCATCTCACTAATTCAGTAGTATTCAACGCGGCGATTTTGTCTTCGAGCTCTTTATCCAATCGGCCATTGTTAAAGCTTTCACTCAATTCGAGAAGCTGTTTATGCAGCACCCTCGGCTTGGTGTTCTGCACCTGCTCGATTGAAAAATCGACCTTATATTTTTTCCTCGCCCACTCCGTCAGCGCCTCAAAGGCATATACATTAGGCCCCTGCGGGCCATAAACCATATTCATCGCAAATTCAACCGGGTACTCAATCTCCCTTCGCTTGTATAAGGCCGAGGTCTCTTCGCTAAGCTGCTGATGAATTTGAGATTTGTTCAAACTCTTTAGCTGCTCAATGTCCAGCTTTATATCAAATTTAGCCCGTGCCCATTCGACAAACGTTCGGGCGGAGAAGTCCTCCTTCAAAAATTCAATCAACTGCGAGCAGTCCTTTTTTTCAATCTGCTCGGCGGAAGCCGAAATCAACTGCTCTTCAATCTCTTGAGGCGACTGATGTTTGACCTTGGCCGGGCTCAAACTGACGCTAAAAGAGCTCATCGCCCATTTGCAAAGACCCGCAATGTCCCAGCTTCGCACATCCGAATAGTCTTCCAGATATTCGCCCAGAGAAAGCGATATCTCATTAGCGACATTGTCCTTCGTCTGCTGCTTGATTAATCTGGCAACTTCTTCGGGCTCGATACCGGTGATGTCCGACGGCCTTAAATCAACGCCGAAATTGGTCCTGGCCCACTCAACGATGCACCTTACAGGATAGTTCTCATCAAAGATTGTGTCGCAATTTGTTGTGATAGTGGCATCAATCATTTCTTCGATTATTTTCTTTAGTCCTTTGCCTGCTAAGATTTCACGTCTGCGTGCATAGAAAAATTTGCGTTGATAGTCCATTACCTCGTCGTATTCAAGCAGACTCTTTCGTATCTCGAAGTTCCGCTCTTCGACTTTCTTCTGCGCTTTTTCGATACCTTTGCTTATCCGTTTGTGTGCAATCGGCTGACCTTCTTCCCAGCCTATCCAGGAGAGGGCCTTGATGGTCCATTCGGGCGCAAAGATTCGCATCAGGTCGTCGTCGAAGCTCAGAAAGAACTGGCTCGAACCCGCATCGCCCTGTCTGCCCGAGCGTCCTCGAAGCTGATTGTCGATTCTTCTGGCCTCGTGCCGTTCGGTGCCGAGTATGTGCAGTCCGCCGATATCAGCTACTCCCGGTGCGAGTTTAATATCCGTGCCGCGACCGGCCATATTTGTTGCGATTGTTATGTTGCCTCGCATTCGACCGTCCCGGCCTTTGTGCTGATGGCCGGCCTTGGCGACAATAACCGCTTCTCTTTCGTGCTGCTTGGCGTTGAGTACCTCGTGCTTATACTCTTTACCATATCGCTCCTTAAGGGCTTTGGACAGTGCCTCATTTTTTTCAATGCTCACCGTGCCGACAAGGACCGGCCTGCCGGAAGAGCTGATTTCGTTTATCTCTTCTGATATCGCATTAAATTTTTCGCCCATCGATTTATAGATTACATCATCACGGTCGTCCCTGATGCACGGTTCATTGGTTGGTATAACAACAACCTCAAGGTTGTAAATGTTCATAAACTCCTCGGCCTCGGTGGCGGCGGTGCCGGTCATTCCCGCTATCTGGTCGTAGAGCTTGAAGAAATTCTGCAGGGTAATAGTGGCAAGGGTCTGGGTTTCCTCTTTTACGGTAACTGCTTCTTTCGCCTCGACAGCCTGATGAAGCCCGTCCGACCACTGCCTGCCGTGCATCAGCCGGCCGGTAAATTCATCCACAATAACGACCTTGCCGTCCATAACAACATAATCTTTTTCTTTCTCAAACGTTATATAGGCACGCAAAGATTGTTCCAGAAGATGTGGCCATTCCATATTTGAGCCGGTAAAGAAAGACCCCACGCCGGCTATCTCCTGGGCGGCCCCCAGGCCTTCGTGAGTTAAATGAACGGCTTTTCTGTCATACTCAACTTCATAATACTGCGTGGCCGTCATCAGTCTTGCCTGAGCATCTTCAAGCTCGGCCTGGCTTTTCTCGATTGCCTCCTGGGCCTTTTCGATTCGCTCGTCGGCTTTGTCCTTTTTCGCTTTAGCCAGTTCGCCCTGGGCGTTGGCCAGTGTTCGCTCGGCAGAATCAAGCTGTCTTTTAATACGGTCATAGCCGCCTTGAAGCTCAATCAGCTTTTTCGCCACCTGGTCCGCTTTCTTGTATCTGCTGACATCATCAAAGGCCGGGCCCGATATAATCAATGGCGTCCTGGCTTCATCGATTAGAATTGAATCTACCTCGTCGATTATGGCATATTGCAGCGGCCCCTGAACCATTTGTTCAAGTGACATCTTCATATTGTCCCGCAGATAATCGAAGCCGAATTCGTTGTTTGTGCCGTAGGTTATATCGCAGCCATATTTGCTTTTGCGTTCGTCGCCGGCTGTATCCATATCCGCCTGAATCGCACCTACCGATAATCCCAGTGCGTTATACACCGGCCCCATCCACTCGGCGTCACGCTTGGCTAAGTAATCGTTGACGGTAACTATATGAACTTTTCTTCCGGTTAAATGAACAAGGTATGCTGCAAGTGTCGCTACGAGAGTTTTTCCCTCGCCGGTAACCATTTCAGCGATTTTGCCCTCGTAGAGGACATTGCCTCCGACAAGCTGCACATCGAAGTGCCGCATATCGACATTTCGCCTCGCTGCTTCGCGAACCACAGCAAAGACCTCGGGCAGAATGTCCTCCGGTCCGGCCCCTGCTTTGAGCGCCCCCTTGAACTCGGCCGTTTTCGCCTTCAAACTCTCGTCATCAAGCTTTTTAATCTGCTCTTCAAATTCGCTCGCCTGCGCGGCAATTACCGAATATGCCTTTATCAGACGCTCGTTACGTGAGCCGAAAAATCTTACAAGGAATTGGGATATTTTTTCAAACGGCATATTAGTTTCAAATTTCCAGTCCCAAAAACGATTGCGCTAAACGCCATCCACTATACACTAACTTTATTTCGCCCTGGCTAAGTACTCGCCGGTGCGTGTATCGATGCTGAGAATATCACCGGTTTTAATAAAAGGTGGAACCTGCACCACAAGACCGGTCTCCAGAGTTGCCGGCTTGTTCTGATTCGTCGCCGTGGCGCCCTTTATATCCGGCGGAGTGTCGGTAACCTCCAGTTCAACCGTATTAGGCAGAGTAACTATAATGGGCCTGCCCTCATACATACTTACCTGCAGGCGGCTGTTCGGCTTTAGATATTTCGGCCCATCGCCGAACGCATCATCATCAAGGGTTATCTGGTCATAGGTCGTTATATCCATCAAAACATGCTCACTGCCGGCTGAATATAGGTATTCGTATGTGCGTTTGTCGAGGTATGCCTCTTCGACAGTTTCTTCGGCACGCAGCCGGACGTTTTGAATTGAGCCGTCGGTTAAGCTCTTCAGCTTTGTCTGATAAACCGCGCCGCCTTTGCCCAACTTGACGTGCTGATAATCTACAATCGCATACAACTTGCCGTCTATTTTGACGGTCTGGCCTTTTTTCATCTCCGATGCTCTCATTTTTTACTCCATAAATCGTGATTCACAATTCACTAAACAAGTATTGCAAACCACAGGCAAAATGTCAAGAAATCGATAAACCTGCCGGGCAATGTTCCCTGAAATTTCAGAGCGAATTATGGTTTACATTGGCAATTACAGAAAGTTTCCTATAAAATAAATCGTCGGTCTTTCAGAGTACTGAAAAAATAGCAATAAATCAATTGGAGCCGGGCAAAAAGATTATGAAAAAGTTCTCTATTTTCCACATTCCGTTCATGTCATTTTTTTCCAAAGAGTTGTATCAGGACGTGGGCTTATACTGGAAAGGGGTAAACTTTGGATACTTGCTGCTGCTCCTGGCCGTTTGCTGGATTCCTGCAATTATTAAGATACACGCCGTCTATTCGGGTTTTGTCAGAGAAGAGGCCCCGCCTGTTGTCTTGCAGGTGCCGGAAATTACAATTACCGATGGGCAGGTATCGATAACAGAATATCAGCCGTACTACATCAGTGACCCTGAAAACGACGATGTTCTCGCTATCATCGACACTACCGGAACAATCAAATCTCTTGAAGACTCCAATTCTTTCTGCTTACTGACAAAAAACTCGCTCATTACCCGTAAAAACAAGTTCGAAACTCAAACGTATGACCTCTCCCAAGTGAAACATTTTGTCCTGGACGGCGACCGTATAATGAACTGGCTGCAAACCGCTAAAAAATTCCTTTTCATAGCGATATACCCATTTGCCCTTCTGGGCTCTTACGTGTATCGAATTGTTCAGACGCTTATATATGCTGCGATAGGGCTGTTGTTTGCTTCCTTCTGCAAAGTGGTGCTCTCATACAATACTCTACTTCGTCTGGCAACAGTAGCGGTAACACCGTGCATAATAGTCGGCACGGTTTTTGACCTGGCAGGCGTTTCTCTGCCTGCCCTGTTATATCTGCTGGCCGCATTAGGATATTTGTTCTTCGGTGTGAAAGCTGTCTCTCAGATACCGCCGGCAGAAGAATATCTCCAGGACTCTATTGAAACGGAAAGTCCGGATCAATATCATAATTGGCCCTGAAAAAATCCGATACCTCGCCTTTACGTCTCAAAAAGGCAGCATATTCAACAATTTATTTCCCCCTTGATATTAGCCTGTGTTTTATCTTTTACCTTCTTCTTCCCGGACGTTTGTGTGTGCGGTCCTTTTTGGAGTTCTTTGCCGGTTTGCTTTTCTTTTTTTTCTTAGCCGCTGTTTTCAACGACTTTACAGGACAGAGGTTCAACTGCCGGGCGCCGATATTTACCGACACTATCCGCACCTTTATTGCCTGGCCCAAACGAACTGTGCTGCCTGAATAAAGCCCGACAATACACTGGGCCTTTTGATTATATTTGAATTCATCACGGCCCAAATCAGCCATTGATATTAGCCCTTCAATGCCAAACTTCTTCGACTGCACGAAGACGCCGAAGCTCGCAAGGCCGGTAACTACGCAGTCAAGCTCATCGCCGATATGACTTTTTAACATCTGCAGAATCAGAACCGTTTGCAGCTCTCTCTCGGCATCCTCGGCCCGCTGCTCGGTAAAACTGATGTGTTTACCAATCTCGGTCAAATCCTGCTGCTTAGGCGCTTGCCGCCGTTCCTTCTGCAAATAGTTTTCCAGCATACGGTGTACGAGCAAATCGGCATACCGGCGAATCGGGCTGGTAAAGTGACAATAGCAGCCCGAAGCCAGTGCGTAATGGCCGATTTGCAGCGGTGAATACTGGGCTTTTTCGAAACTTCGCAGGACCGCCAGATTCACTGCGAAAGAACAATCAGCCCCTTTGACGGCAGCTAACAAATCCTGTATCTCGCCGCGGTCGGGACTGCGTGACATATTAAAGCCGAACGCCCCAACAAGCCTTGCAAGATTCTTAATTGTCAGGCTGTCCGGCTCCGGATGAATCCGCCGCATAAAGGGAGCGTTCCGTCCATCCAGAATTGAAGCAGCCGCCTCATTGACTTCAACCATAAACATTTCAATTATCGTGTGCGGGTAGCTGTCGTCAGCAGGGACGGCATCCACAACCTGACCTGCCTTATCCATTACCAGCTCGGTCTCCGGCAAGTCCAGATGTATCATTCCATCTTTCCTCCGCCGGTCCTCAATCAAACGGCTGAGTGTCTCCATATTTTTCAGCAATTTAACAACCGCCGGTTTAACACCTCTGGTACGGCCTTTCAAAATTTTATTTGCATCCTGATAGGTCAGTCGCTCAGTCGAACGCATAATACTGTTGGCAAAACTGCGCGAAAGGACATGGCCCTGTGAATCGTAAGTTAAATACACACTCTTAACGAAGCGTTTTTGGCCCGGCTGAAGACTGCATATACCGTTACTTAAAACCTCCGGCAGCATCGGGATTGTTTTACCAGGCAGATAAACGCTGTTGCCGCGAATCTTCGCCTCGGCATCCAGCGGCGTATCGGGCGATACAAAACTACTGACGTCGGCAATGTGCACACCCAGCACCCAGTTGCCGTTGCTGTCTTTCTTCAGGCTTATCGCATCGTCAAAATCTTTTGCGTCCGGCGGGTCAATTGTAATAATTACATTTTCTGTTATGTCCTCTCGATGGCCAGGTTTATCGGGATTAAATTCAGCGGCTGCCTGTCTGGCCTGCTCAAAACAATCTTCATCGAATTGGTCGGGCAAATGATACTGGCGGATTATCGAATTTATTTCGCTCTCGTACCGTCCCGATTTGCCAAGCACTTCAACTATTACCCCGCGGCCGAGAAATCTTTCCGTTGGATATGTAAGTATTTCAACAACCACTTTATCATTGCGCCTGGCGTTTTTCGCAGTAACATCATCCACGCTAATCGGCTCTGTAAATCCCGTTCCGTCCGGCTGAACGAGCCAGCCCTGCGGCTCTTTGAGCAATGTGCCGACGAATTTATTATGTGCGCGCTGGAGAATCTCAACCACTTTGCCGCTGATGCGCATCTGCCCGGCACGTTCACCTTTTTTTACTACTTTTACGGCAACGATGTCACCAGTCATTGCGCCGGCTGTATGCGGAGGCGGTATAAATAAATCGCCGTGCGAACTTAACTCAAGAGGCGTCACGAAGCCGAAACCCTTCGGATTTGCCCTGAACGTCCCTGTGATTCGGCCCGACAATGCAGGTAAGCAAACCAAATTGCCGGCACCGAGAACTACGTGCCCGGCCCGACGCAGCTCCTCAAAAGCTTCTTTAAACTGGGGATAATCCTGAAAACTTACACCTAATGCCCTGGACAATCGCGCAAGTTTCATCGGTTTGTAATCGGCGTGTTTGAGTAATTTAATTATGCTTCTTTTGAATATTTCAGGCATTTGACCAACTTATAAAAAAACAAAAAATCGCCCAATCAATTTTAATATCGACTTAGCGATACATTTATCTGAAACTAAACCGCCGATGCAGGAAAATCGTTAGGTCGCAGTTCATTTATTTGCGTTTAGCCTCGTCCTCTGAGCGGAGTTATGCTTGAAACCGTCCCGGGGGGCGGGATTCCAAAAACTCAAAATCTTGTCCTGAGCAAAGTCGAAGGACCCGAAATCCCAGATGACGAAAAGCTCATCCACTTTTTTTCGCCTTGAGTTGATTAAGTTTTTTGGCAAGACGTGATTTTTTCCGTGCTGCGGTCTTTTTATGCATTGTGCTCGTAGCAGCGGTCTTGTCCAGTTTCTTGGCTGCGAGACGGTACTGCTGGCTTGCGGCCTCAACATCACCACTGTCAAGGGCCGACTCAAAATGCTTGATTTGCGTCTTGACCCGGCTCTTACGCACACGATTAATCGTCCTTCTTTTGACGTTTTGTCTTACTCTTTTTTTCGCTGATAACGAATGTGCCACTTCAATCTCCTAAAACTCCTCGTTAATTTATCTAAAAATATTTACTGAGAGGTTGTTTCATTTCCGTTGTCTGCCCGCTCCTGAACGTCCTTGTTGGCGTTTGGGTGCCCCCTTATATTATCTACCCGCTGGTGGACGTCTCTGTATGCAAAATCAAGCTGGGCGATTTTGCGAAAAATCCCCAGTGCCTTTTCCGTATCGCCCTGCTGTTCATAAGAACGCGCCAAATTATACCGTAATTCCTTGGCTATATTGTCATCCTTGATTCCGTATGCATCTATCGCTTTGGTAAAAATGTCAATGGCGTCTGCATACCAGCCCTTCATAAAAAAACACAAACCTATTTTGCCCATCGCCAAAATCTTATGTCGCGGGTCCCTCTGGGCCTCCTGGAACAACGGTATTGCATCATCATACCGTTCATTCACGACCAAACGAACGGCGTATTCGTACTTGGCGCGCAAATCGGTCGGGTAGTTAGCCACACACAGACGATAATGCTCCAGTTCGGCCTTCTTTAGCTGTTCGGAAAATTCCGCCACTTTTGCCTGGGCTTGGCTGTCATCAGGATTGTTCTGAGTAGCAGTTTTTGCCTCTTGTACCTTCCTCTTGAAGTGTTTTATCCTTATCCTGCCTGCCCATTCCATAAAACTGAAATCGTCTTTGGCCTTATAGTTGTTTTCCAGAAGCTCTATCGCCTCGGTATCCGCCTCATCACTGCTCACATCCGACAGAGCTTCTGCCAGATTAAATATGTTCTGGGGCAGATTTGGGTCCCGGGCAAAGGCCTCTCTGGCCTGGTTAACCGCCGAGACACGGTAATCCTCGGTCTTGACAACGCTCTGCTGTGCCTGGAGTCTTTCCTGGGCATCCCGGTCTTTGATGGAGTTTCTGAAATCCCCTGCCTGGTCGTATTTGCCCCTGGCGACAGCCAGTTCAGCCGAAAGTTTCCTAAACTCATCGGCCAACTCTCCGTCCCCAGGCCTGAGCCTGACCGCATGCTGGCAGGCGGCTGCCGCTCTGTCATATTGACCTATCGCTGCATACGAATCTTTCAATAATATATATCGCTGAAAAGAAGGTTTTGATGCTGCATTGTTGGCTTGGAATATCAAATCAGCAATCCATCTGGCCGTCTGTCTGTAATCTCCCTCGACAGCGGCCTTCAATATCGCTTCGGCATACGGCAAATGGTCAGGGGCTTTGGCAAAAAGGTACTCGGCGTTAAGCATCCGCTCGAACGTATTTTTGCCGCGAAGGAATTTCATCTTTTCAACCATCGACGGCTTTTTGCCGCCTCTTACCTCTCGCAGAAGAGCCAGTTCATGAAGCTGTTGATGGCCGTGCTCCACATCGTCTGGAACACACCGCAGACCCTCAAGATACATCTCGATAGCATAATCGAAATTGTTCGTCTTCGCTACTTTCTGGGCCCTTTCAAAAAAAACCCTCGCCTTGGCCAATGCTTTGTCGTTATCTTCGGGCATATTCTTAAAACAATTTCGTCTCTTATTATTTAATCCATCTATCCTAATATTCGACTAAAATTTGTCAACAAATAAATACTTGTACAAAAAGCAGGTCTGTGCTATATAACAGTCTAAACAAAACCATAATCTGAAGGAGAAGCCCGTATGTTAACCGCTCTTGAGCAATATGACCCGCAAATTTACGAACTTATAAGACAGGAAGAGGTGCGACAGAGCGGCTCAATTCGTCTTATCCCATCGGAGAACTACATTTCAAAGGCTGTAATGTTAGCCAGTGGAAGCTGCCTTACCAACAAATATGCCGAGGGATACCCCGGCAGAAGATATTACGAAGGTCAACAGGTAACAGACCTTATAGAAAAGGTGGCCCAGCAGCGCGCCAAAAAGCTCTTTGGAGCCGACTATGCAAACGTCCAGCCCTATTCCGGCTCAATGGCCAACTTAGCTGCATACCTGGCACTGGCAAAACCCGGCGACACGATAACAGGTATGGCCCTTACACACGGCGGACATCTCACACACGGCTCGGCCGTCAGTGTCTCAAGCAAAATATTCAATTCCGTACCCTATACCGTCAACCCTGATACCGGAAGATTGGACTATAACCGGATTGAGGAGCTGGCAAAAAAACACAAGCCGAAAATCATCATTTCAGGGGCCACAGCATATCCGAGAGAAATCGATTTTGAAATATTCGGCCAGGTTGCCAAAAGCGTCGGCGCATATCACATCAGCGATATAGCCCACATCGCAGGACTTGTCGTGGCCGGTCTTCACAAAAACCCTGTGCCCTACGCCGACATAGTTTCAACCACCACACACAAGACCCTGCGAGGGCCTCGAGGCGGTATGTTACTCTGCAAAGCAGAACACGCTGAAAAGGTGGACAAGGCCGTTTTCCCCGGATTCCAGGGCGGCCCACATCTGCACACACTCACCGCTGTAGCGGTGGCAATGGCTGAAGCCGACACACCGGAATTTGTAACCTACGCAAAGCAGATAATCAAAAATGCAAAAGCAATGGCTGAAAAGCTGCTCGAATTCGGCTTCAACCTTGTTTCCGGCGGAACTGATAATCACTTAATCTTAATCGACTTGCGAAATAAAAATATCCCAGGCAAAAAACTGGCAAAAGCGCTGGACAGAGCAAGAATCGTTACTAACTATAACACCACACCTATGGACCCGACCCATCCATCCAACCCCACCGGCCTGCGCATTGGCACCCCGGCAATCACCACGCGGGGGATGAAAGAACAGCAGGCCGAAGAAATTGCAGCCCTGATAAATAAAGTAGCTGAAAATATCGAAAATGAATCGGTAATTGAGGAAGTTGCAAGAGAAGCCTTGCTGTTATGCTCACAATTCCCCGTGCCCGACCATTTTATCATACCAAATAAAAATATGTGAAGTGTAATTTGTGAAGCGAGATACGAGACACGAAAGATGCTTAAAGAATTATTTGAAAAGCAGGCCGAATTGAACAAGCGGACCGGTTTTGACCCCGATGCCCTGCGGGCCAGCTTTGACCCGCAAACAGCCGGCATCTGGCTGAACAACTATATCGCTGCTATGAGCAATGAGCTTGAGGAGCTGCGAGACTGCACTTTCTGGAAGCACTGGTGCAAAGAGGCAAAGGAAGGGAAAAGGTTCTTTCTGAACGATTTGCAAAACGCCAGGGTCGAAGTAATAGATATGCTGTTCTTCTGGATTTCTCTGGCACAGTGTCTCGGCCTAAACGCCGACGATGCTGTTCGGCTGTACGAACAAAAATGGAAGGTGAACTGGAACCGTCAGGACAACAACTATTCGATGGCCGAAAAAACCGAGGACGACAATAAAAATATAGTGTAAAACCTAAAGCATAAAGCATATCTCAAACCAGTTGCGGGATACCGGATGCAGGATACGAAATTAAAAACCGCAGTTCTCGGCCTCGACGATGATGCTGCAAAGCTCTTACTAAAAGCGGCGAGCCAAATCGACCACTTCGACCTCCAGGCCGTCGCCGACAAAAACACTAAGCTCGCCGAGGACCTCGCCAAAGAATACAACTGTGCCTTTTATGATGACTATCGACAACTGATAATACAAAATCAATTCGACTGCCTTTTGGTCGCCGCCGGTATGTACAGTTGCGATGAGTATATCCGCTCGGCAGTGAAAAAAAAGTTCAACATACTAAAGCTCGCCCCGCCGGCCAGAGACTTCGAAGAAGCAGCGGGTTTTGTCCGTCTTGCCGAGGATGAAAATATAAAATTCGCAGTCGCCAATCCGAGCAGATTTGCCGACAGCTTCCTTACTCTGCAGCAATACCTCCAGGAAAAGCTCATCGAGGACGTCTTTCTGGTAACCGCCGTCTGCAATTGCGGCCGGTGGCAGCACCCCTCCTGGCAGGCCGACCAGAAACTTTCCGGCGGTGGGGTGCTGCTTAGAAACTGTTACGAAATAATCGACCAGATAGTCTCCAACTTCACCACACCACAGCAGGTTTACTCGCTAAATACCAACACGGCCGGCGACAGGCAACAAAGACTTTATCTGACGGAGGACACTACAGTTGTAACAACGAAATTTACCGACACTTTTATCGGCAACATCATCGCAGGCCGGGCCTTTGGGCCCCAACAAAAGTTTTTGAAGGTCTATGGCAAAGATAAAATCATAACCGTCAGCGACACACGACTTACCGTAAGCGATGCTCTCGGCAATGTCAGTGAAGAATTTGAATACGACGACAACAGGCTCATTTGTATGACAAAAGCCCTGCAAAATTTCGCTCTAAGCATCCTATCGCCCGACGAGCACAAGCTTTGCAGCAGCGCCCGGGAAAACTTAAATAATATGGCCGTCATCGAATCGTCCTATCTTTCGGCCCGTACCGGCTTTCCGGAAGAGCCCGCAAGAATCCTCCAGTTGGCACAAATCGAGCCGACAAATATTTAGCCGAATATGCAAAAAAACGACATCCTCCACAATTATTGTGCTAAATACGTCCCATAATCCCTTCAAAACCGCATCGGAAGCCTCTTTTGCACCTCGGCTATGTTCGGCGTTTTCAATTGCAGGAGATTTCTGAAGGGCAAAACGCCGATACTATTATTGTAATTGTTGATAATGCTTCAGCCAGACGCTATAATAGCTGCGATTGTGAGGTAAAAATTGGAATAATATTCTTTTTATATTGTTATGGAGGCTTATAACTATGTTACTTAATATTCTCAGAGGCATTTTTATTATCATCGTTTTAGCGGTTTTAATCGTCAGCCTAAGCGACAGTGAGATCTCCGGCGAGCCGGGTAAGTCTAATTTTAATGCAATTCTCTGGAGCAGCGTGGTCCTGGTTGCAATAGCGCTTGTCCTGGATATTTTCACCCCCAGGAAATCCCTGGCTGGACTGGCAGGAGTATTTTTTGGGCTTTTGGTCGGCATCTTTATCAGTTGGGCGCTGGCGCCGATCGTAACAATGATCAACGAAATCTACCCGTTTCTGAACTTAAGCGATTCCGCTGTTCGGGCAATCAAACTGATGATGGGAATATGTATTTGTTTCCTTGTAATCAGCATTGTGATTCGAACGAAAGACGATGTTCGGTTTGTTATTCCTTATGTCGAATTTGCCAAGCAGACCAAAGGCACTCGCCCGCTCGTTCTCGACACATCTGCTATCATTGACGGACGCATCGCCGACCTCTATCGAAGCAAATTGTTCGACGCACCGCTGATTGTTCCGCGCTTTGTCCTCAATGAGCTTCAGCTTATAGCCGATTCGCCCGACAAGCTAAAACGCAATCGCGGCAGACGAGGTCTCGATATACTAAAGGATATGCAGACCAATCCGGCGATTGATATTGAAATCGATGATACCATCGTTCCGGAGACCAACGATGTAGCCGGCGTTGACCAGAAACTCGTTTTATTCGCAAAAGACCTCAATGGCCGACTTGCCACTACTGACTACAACCTCAGCAAGGTCGCTCAGGTGCGTGAAGTGGATGTCTTGAATATAAACGATTTGGCCAATTCGCTAAAAGCAATCGCTCTGCCGGGCGAGACTATGGAAATCAGAATTGTAAAGCCCGGCGAAGAGGCACAGCAGGGAGTCGGTTATCTCGCCGACGGCACTATGGTTGTTGTCGAAGATGCCCGAAACAAAATAGGAAAAGACCTCGTCATCAGCATAACCAGTTCACTGCAGACCGCAGCCGGAAAAATGATTTTTGGTAAGTTCGAAGGCTACGCACCCAGAAAGAATGACAAAGAGCGACAGCCCTACAGAAAAGCAGGCCAGCACGCTGCTTCAACACCGCAGAACAACCGAAGCAGAACTTCTTTAGACACAGATTAACACTGTTTAGGCCGCAGGATTTTGAAAGCAGCCCCAGACTCTAATTTTTAAGCGAAGCTAAAACTCCGCCACACCGAGATACCGCCCTTCCCGCATTGTTTTTACTTCCAAAAACACTTCACGAACACCGCGGAAATTCGTTTATGGGCCGCATATTGATGAGCCGACTCTTAAAAACTATTTGACTTGCTTGAGGCACTTTATGAACAGGCCGACAGCTAATATATAGCCCAAAGCAAATACCGGCCAATAAAAATACGCTCGATAATCGGTCTCTGCAATATGAAGACCCGCAACGCAGAAAGAGACAACCACAACAATACCGGCCACGAAAAAACCCAGCCAATCCACCCATCCCGCCCTAATCGGACGGGCAATATGGTCTCGCCACAGTATCATTATCGCAAAGACAAATAACGCTAACGATACAAGAACCGGTGCCAGAACCGGAGCAGCCCAGACAAGCGGTATTAAAAACAATATGTCCCAATCCATAACCGAAGCAGGCCAGTTGAGAAGGATTTTGAGCCAGACATAGTAGAAGATGTCCCAAACCGCGAAAATGGTCATAAAATAAGCGAACCGCTGCCGAAGATTGCAGCCGAACAGCCAGGCACCGGTAAGGATTACAACCAGCGCTGCAACCTCCCTGCCGACTTCAGTTAACAACAGCCGCTGCCAGTGCGGCCCAGCGCCGAACAGGCTCAGCGGAAAGGTAAAACCATCAGGATAAAAAATCGCCCGCAGATAAACGACCACGGCACTTTCGATATATGCAAAGGCGACGCCGAAAACAACAACAACGCAAAATCGCCTGAATAACTTTTTCAACGCCTCCGAGTCCATAGCTGTTAATTTTCCAGACGTCATAATCAAAACAAATCTTAAACTGCCGAAACCTTACAGGTTCTGTAATTCTTTCAGCAGGGCGGGGATAATCTTATTTTCCGCAACTATCGTTCTCTTTCGTCCTTTGCGATAGATATAGCCCTTGTTTTTTGCGCAGCATACAGCCAGGTCGGCATCGGCCGCTTCGCCCGGCCCATTAACAATACAGCCCATCACAGCGACACGCAACGGCTTATCAACGTCGCTCACTGCTTTTTGAACCCTTCGGGCCAGTTTGACCACATCAATCTCAGCCCGGCCGCAGGTGGGACAAACTACCAACTCCGGTTCGCTGCGTTCATAAAGACCCAGGGCAATTAAAATCAGTTGTGCAATCCCAACTTCTGTAAAAGGGTCACCTGCAGCACTTACCCTGATGGTATCGCCAATACCATCTGCCAGCAGTGTGCCAAGGGCAATAGCCGACGGTATCAGGGCGTCTTCCGGCAGGCCTGCGTGAGTTAAGCCGAGATGAATCGGATAATCGAATACTTCGGCGATACGGCGGTTGACTTCTATGGTTCTCAAGACATCACTGCTTTTGGCACTGAGAACCAACTGGTCAAAGCCCCTGTTTTCAAACAGACGAACATATTTTTTCATCTCTTTTAACATCAAGGCGGTACGTCTGCCAACCGGTACGTCACCGGATTTGAGGTCTCTTATGCTTGCTTCGTTAACACCAATGCGCACAGCAGTTTTATGCATCGCGGCTGCATCAATTATCCGAATAATGTCTCTGCGATTTTTTATGTTTCCGGGGTTAAGCCGGATTTTTGCCGCCCCCGCCTCGATTGCCTCGATGGCTCGCGCAGGGCTGAAATGAATATCTGCGATTAAGGGAACATTGACTTTTTGGACGATTTTCGCAAAAGCAGCGGTATCGGCGCGGGTCGGAACCGCAAGGCGAACTAATTCACAGCCGGCACCGACAAGCTGGGTGACCTGTCTTACACAACGGCCGACATCTGTTGTCGGCACTTTCGTCATCGACTGAACGACAATGCCCGCCACAGAGCCGATTTTTACCGAGCCAACCCTGACGGTCTTTGTTTTTCTTCTTTTTAACATAATCTAAATTGTAGCTTGTCTTATGCCCTCAGGCAAATTAAAATACCCCGACCATACAATTTAGCAGTATAGCATATGTCAATACAAGGTAACAAAATGGGGTCAATGCTAATATCTATTATTGTGGTTTTGCTTGTTGCCTATTCGGTTTGGGCGGTGGCACTGTATTATATGCAGTCAACATTCCTGTACGGTCCCGTGCGGGAGGTACCTTATACGCCGGACGAACTTGGGCTGGATTTTGAAAACGTGTTCTTCAAAACCGAAGACGGCGTAAAGCTTAACGGCTGGTATGTCCCTGACGGCAATTCCAAATTTACCCTGCTGTTCTGCCACGGCAACGGCGGAAATATGATGCACCGCCTGGACAGTATAAATTTCTTCTACAATCTGGGATTGAGCTGTTTTATTTTCGACTATCGCGGATATGGCAACAGCGGCGGCAAACCTACCGAAGAGGGAACTTATCTCGACGCCGCCGCCGCATACAAATGGCTGACAGAAAAGAAAAATGTCCCGCCGGAGGATATTATTCTCTTCGGAAGGTCGCTCGGCGGAAGCATCGCAGCACAACTGGCAACCAAAGTCAGACCCGCATCTTTAATTATTGAGAGCGCCTTTACTTCGTATGCCGACATCGGCCGCAAATTCTACCCTTATATGCCCGTCAAATGGTTCGCAAAATTCAGCTACAGAACAATCGATTACGTCACGGGCGTTCATTGCCCGGTAATGATTATTCACAGCCGAAACGATGAGATTGTACCGTTTGAATTTGGGCTTCAACTGCACGAAGCTGTAAATGAACCAAACGAATTTGTCGAGATTTTCGGAAGTCACAACGACGGCTTTTTGTCCTCGAATAAAATCTACAAAGATGCCTGGACAAAATGGCTCAAATTCCTCGAAGAATATAAAGCCCAACCAGAGAGCCAACCGGCATCTTAGCAATTCAAAATTTCAGACTATAAGTCCGAATCCCACCAAATGTTTGAACATCGACGTATTATTTAGCTACAAAAGGTGATAGTTTGCGGAGTTTGTTCACTATCTCCGGCATTTTTTCGATTGTATAATCAACCTCTTCTTCGCTGTTGTACCTGCTTAAGCTAAATCGAATTGAACCGTGGGCCGCCGTGAACGGAACACCCATCGCCCGCAATACATGAGACGGCTCCAATGAACCTGATGTGCAGGCCGAGCCGCTGCTGGCGCAAATACCGAATTTATCCAGCATAAGCAGAATCGCTTCGCCCTCGATATACTCAAAGCTGATATTAGTCGTATTAGGCAGACGGTTTTCTTTATCACCGTTGAGCCGGCTGTCGGGACACTTTTGAAGTATAGCGCTCTCAAGTTTGTCCCGCAGAGAGCCGACTCTTTCGTTTTCCTGCACAATATTTTCTGCTGCCAGTTCACAGGCCTTTCCAAGTCCGACTATTCCCGGCACGTTTTCGGTCCCGGCCCTTCGCCCTGCCTCCTGATGACCCCCTAACATAAACGGAGCAAGTCTCGTCCCCTTCCTTACATACAAAACACCCACCCCCTTAGGCCCATGCAGCTTATGGCCGGAAATGCTCAGCAAATCAATATTGCTATTCGACAAATCAAGAGCTATCTTGCCGACCGCCTGAACCGCATCGGTGTGGAAAACTACCCCCCTGCCGATAACCAACTCGGCTATTTTGTCAATCGGAAATACCACACCGGTTTCGTTATTGGCATACATTATCGTTACCAACGCAGTATCATCGTCGACCTCTTTTTCCAGTTGCGCCAAATCAAGCCGTCCCTTATCATCAACGCCCAATTCCACAACAGTATAACCGTGGTTTTCCTGCTCCCGGCAGACCGCCAACACCGCCGGATGCTCAACTCGGGTGGTTATGATTTTACGTTTATTCGGATAGGCCGCCAACGCACCTTTGATGGCGGTATTGTCACTTTCAGTCCCGCAGCTTGTAAATATAATTTCACTCGGCCCGCAGCCAATCAAGGCGGCCACCTGTTCACGCGCCTTGTGAATCCTGCGGCCAATCTGACCACCGAATGTATGCATACTCGAAGGATTACCGTAAAGCTCACAAAATAACGGCTTCATCTCTTGGAGAACTTCTTCAGCCACCTTCGTCGTGGCATTATTGTCAAAGTATATGGTTTTCATCTCTTATTCCCTGTGCTCGTGCGGCACCTGCGCTGATTCGCCTTCTTCTTCTACGATTATCTCTTCGGAGACGAATTCTCTCAGCTTGGCCTCAACAACGTCTTTCATCGTAAATTCCGTGAGTCTGCATTGGGCGCACATCCCCCTGAATGCAACCATTGCCTTATCGCCTTCGACATCTATCAACTCGATATCGCCGCCGTGGGCCCGCAGGGCCGGACGAATTTGCTCATTTATCGTACGCTGGATTAACTGTATCTTTTGAATGTTCGTCAGCCTGCCGCCTTTGCGAGGCGCCGCTGCAAATACCTCTTTTGCCTTGTCGCCCTGCAATCTTTCTATTATCTTTTCGATTTCGCCCTTGCATCCGCCACAGCCGCCGCCCGCTTTGCAGTAATTTGTTACTTCCTCGACTGTCGTCAGATTATTCTCACGTATCACCCTCTCGATTTCACGCTCGGTTACCCCAAAGCAGTTACATACCACTTTGCCTTCGAGCTTGCGTTTCTTCCTGCCGCCGGTTCGGTAATTCTCAATCGCCGCCTCAAGCGCCTCTCTGCCCATAACCGAGCAGTGCATCTTCTGCTCCGGAAGCCCGCCAAGATAATCGGCAATATCTCTGTTGGTTACTTTGGCCGCCTCTTCTACCGTCATCCCCTTGAGCATCTCGGTCAGTACCGACGATGTCGCTATCGCACTTGCACAGCCAAAAGTCTTGAACTTCGCATCTCTTATTCTGCCGTCTTGGTCAAGTTTGAATGTAAGTTTCAGAGCATCGCCGCAGGCTAATGAACCGACCTCTCCAATACCGTCCGGCTGCTCAATCTCGCCCACGTTTCGCGGATTAAAAAAATGCTCTTTAACTTTATCCGTATATTCCCACATATTTTCGTATCTCGTATCTCGTTTAAGGAAATTTCCTTTTTTACTTTTTCCTTTTTAACTTTGACTTTTTTTCAGTGCTTGTCTGAAATCAGCTATTATATCATCAATGTGCTCGGTTCCCACGGAGACTCGTATGTAATCATCCGTAACACCGGCTGCGAGTCGCTCGGCTTCGCTCAACTGTTGATGGGTCGTACTGGCCGGATGGATTACCAACGTTTTACTGTCACCGATATTGGCAAGGTGGCTGGCCAATTTAACATTATCTATAAATTTAATCCCTGCTTTTCTGCCGCCTTTGATGCCGAAGCCAAGTATCGCCCCCTGGCCTTTGGGCAGATATTTTCGGGCTAATTTGTAATCCGGATGTGATTTCAGTCCCGGATAGTTCACCCAGTTGACGGCGGGCTGTTTCTCCAGCCACTTCGCAAGTTTCAGAGTATTCTCCGAATGTCTCTCCATACGCAGATGCAGCGTCTCCAGCCCCTGCAAAAAGAGAAACGCATTAAACGGCGACATACAAGAACCCATGTCCCGTAAAAATTGTGTTCGGGCTTTTATGATATAAGCCAATTCGCCGAATTGTTCCACATATTTCACACCGTGATAGCTTGGGTCCGGCTCCGTCAGTTCGGGATACCTGCCGTTGGCCCAGTCGAACTTACCCGAATCGATAATTGCCCCGCCGATGCTTGTGCCGTGACCGCCGATGAATTTTGTGCAACTGTGAACCACAATATCAATCCCATAGTTAATCGGCCTAAACAGAATGGGGGTCGTAACAGTATTATCACAAATCACCGGAATACCATTATCGTGGGCGATTTCAGCTATTTCTTCATATTGCAAAATATCATTCTTTGGATTGCCGATGCTCTCTATATAAATCAGCCGGGTATTCTCCTTGATAGGGCGTGCAAAATTTGCCGGCTCCTTAGGGTCAACAAAAGTTACTTCGATGCCCAGCTTGGGAAATGTTTGACTGAATAGAATAACTGTGCCCCCGTAAAGCGAGTTCGAAGATACGATATGACCTCCTGCGCCGCAAATATTAAATATACTTACATAAATCGCCGACTGGCCTGAACTCAACCCAAGACCACCCACACCCCCTTCCATTGCTGCCAGCCGTTTCTCCAAAACGTCCGTCGTCGGATTCATCAGGCGGGTGTAAATATTACCGAACTTTTTAAGCGAAAATAAATCCGCAGCGTGCTCGGTATCCTTAAATAAATAACTGCTCGTCTGATAAATCGGCACTGCCCGACTGAGCGTATCTGAATCTACCTGCTGGCCGGCGTGAAGCGCCAGTGTCTCCAAATGATATTCAGTCTCTTTGTCCATTTCACTAAATCCTTCTTATCTTGATGGCAGAACCTCAACCATCCTGTCAAGTGCCTTTTTGGCTTTTATTCTTATCTCTTCCGGCACCTCAACTTTGTATTGCATATCTTCCAGCGACCAGAGTACTTTTCCCAAAGTAATCTTCTTCATATTTAGACATATCGCCTTCTCACTGGCCGCTATAAAATCAGCATCAGGATTGTGCCTCTGCAAAGCATAAATCATTCCTGTCTCGGTAGCTACTATAAATCGTTTTGCCGTGCTTCTTTCCACAAACCTCAGCATCTGGCTGGTGCTAAGCAGCTCATCCGAAAGCGCTTTGACCGGCTCGGCGCATTCCGGATGTGCCATCACAACCGCATCAGGATATTTTGCTTTTGCATTCTTTATATCCTCACCGGTTATAACCACGTGTGTCCAACAATAGCCCGGCGCAAGTATTATGTTCCTACCGGTTCTATCGATGACAGACTGGCCGAGATGCCGGTCAGGCACAAAGATAATTTCTCTGTCGGCTGGTATGGAATTAACCACTTCAGCAGCATTAGCACTGGTGCAGCAGTAATCACTGCCGGCCTTTACCACCGTACTGCTGTTTACGTAACATACAACCAATGCTCCGGGGTGCTCGTCTTTGAGCTGCTGTAACTGCTCTGCGTTTATCATATCAGCCAGAGGGCAGCCGGCTGATTTGTCCGGCAGAAGCACCGTTTTTTCAGGCGATAAAATAGCTGCGGTCTCAGCCATAAACTTCACGCCGCAAAAAACTATTACCTCCGCCTCGGTTTCCGACGCCTTTATGCTAAGGTCCAACGAATCACCGCAAAAATCGGCAATGTCCTGTACCTCGGCCGGCTGATAATTGTGCGCAAGTATCACCGCCTTACGAACATCCTTGAGTTCCTGTATTTTTTCAACTAATCGCTCATCCAAAAAAACGGCTCTCCTAACGGCTTTTATTCTTCGTGCTTCTTATAAACCAGCTCTGTGCCTTGTGTTGTAACAGTAACGCCGGGCGGCACCGACTCTTTCAGCCATACATTGCCGCCGATTACCGTATCTTTTCCAATAACTACATCGCCTAATATCGTCGCTTCAGCATAAATTGTTACATTGTCTTCTATCGTCGGATGTCTCCTGCCGCTCTTTATTATCTGCCCTCTTTCATCCTTGGGAAAGCTCAAAGCACCCAGCGTAGCGCCCTGATATATCTTCACATTATCTCCTATCACGGTGGTCTCACCTATAACAACACCGGTGCCGTGGTCAATAAAGAAGTTTTTGCCTATCTTTGCCCCAGGATTTATATCAATGCCGGTCTTTGAATGCGCCCATTCGGTCATTATCCGGGGTATCAGGGGAATATCTCGTAAATACAGCTCGTGGGCAATTCGATATGTTGCTATCGCTATAATGCACGGATAGCTGATAACAATTTCTTCATAAGATTGCGCAGCAGGGTCACCGTCAAAAGCAGCTCCAACATCACCTTTGAGAAGCTCTCGAATCCTCGGCAATTGGCCCAGCAAATGTTGGGCGGCATCTTCAGCCATCGCTCTGCAGTCGCCGCTGTCACATTTGTCCATCTTGCAGCGGTATTTCAAGGCACGCTCTACCTGGTCGGACAGCTCCGCATATATATGGTACAGAATATCAATAACTACAAAACTGATATTCGCCCTCGTAACCGTCCTTTTGCCCGTATAGCCCGGAAAAAGCAGCTCCATAAACAAATCAATAATCTCCCATATCTTATCCCTGACCGGTAAATTTGAAACGTCGATAAAATTTATCCCCAAATCTCCCTCATACGTCCAGGCTATTTCACTAACCAGAGCCTCAATTTTCTTATTGGTCAGCTTGATATTTCGCTTTGCCATATCGTCTCCAAGGCATAAAAACCGAAACAACAATTATTATTTTAAATCCCGGCCATGCTAAAATTGGTTAAACATCTCGGTGGATATATACCTCTCTCCCGTATCAGGCACAATCACCACGATTGTCTTACCTTCACATTCCGCTCGCCGGGAAAGCTCTATCGCCGCCCACATCGCAGCCCCTGAGCTTATACCTGCTAATATCCCCTCTTTCGCTCCCAATTGTCTGGCCGTCTCAATAGCATCTTCGTTCGGGACCTGTATGATTTCATCGATTATCTCAACGTTCAAAACCTCCGGCACAAACCCTGCCCCGATACCCTGTATCTTATGCGGACCCGCCTTGCCGCCCGAAAGAACCGCAGAATCCTTCGGCTCAACCGCCACAATTCTTAAACCCTTCTTCTTTTGTTTCAAAACTTCTCCACAACCTGTTATAGTTCCACCGGTTCCTACGCCCGATACAAGAATATCGACCATACCGTCACTGTCTATCCAGATTTCCTTTGCAGTCGTTTCCCTGTGAATCTGTGGGTTTGCGGGATTGTTGAATTGCTGCGGCATAAAAGCATTCTGATTCTGGGCCACAAGCTGTTCGGCTCTTTTTACAGCTCCCCTCATCCCCTCTGCCGCCGGTGTCAGCACAAGTTCCGCACCAAACAATCGCAGCAGTTTTCTTCTCTCAACACTCATCGTCTCAGGCATAGTCAGTATCAATTGATATCCCTTGCAGGCACATACGCAGGCAAGACCTATACCGGTATTGCCGCTGGTAGGTTCAATTACTACCGTCTCTTTCGTTAACATCCCTTCGTTCTCTGCAGCCTCTATCATTGACAAAGCAATCCTGTCTTTCACGCTTCCGCAGGGATTATATGATTCCAGCTTGGCCAAAATCGCCGCTTTGCCGGAACCGAGTCTGTTGATTTGAACCAAAGGCGTATAGCCTATCGCAGCGGTTATATCCTCGAATATCGCACTCATACTTCAGCCTCCTTCTTGCTATATCTGATAATCCAGATTTTTTCTTTCCTTTGTACCGTTAACCAAATCCTGCAATGTCATCGATTGCAGGACATTCATCATCGCATCCTGTACCTGCACCCAGACCTGCCTCATTGCACAATTAGCGGCTCGTGCACAATAATTCTCATCCCCAACACATTCAATGGTAACAACAGGCCCTTCCAGACAATTGAAAATCTCGCTCAGTTTAACATCGGTCGGAGCTTTGGTAAGATTATAGCCACCTTTGGAGCCTCTGATACTTCTGATAAGACCTCCTGATTTGAGGGTGGCCATTAACTGCTCAAGGTATTTTACTGATATATCCTGGCGGTTAGCAATAACTTTAATCCGCAAAGGGCCCTCACCATACTTTTCGGCCAATTCCAGCATAGCCCTGATTCCATAATGAGTACGGGTAGTAAGTTTCATTATAAATCTCCTATTATTCCTACTGCAATAGTAGTAATATATACGAAATCAGGAACTTTTGTTAGTAAAAAATAAAAAAAACAAAAAAATTCGCAAATTTTGTGATTTTCTCCACTCTCAACTGTGCCAAAACCCAACACCAGATAAAAAAACTTTTTTCTATCCTACAAATGGTCAATTTTCTTGACAGCCTGATACAATACCGTTAATATTATAAGTTATTGGGCGGATATATCAAGGAATGTTACGGATGGCAAAAAGTTCCACAAAAAAAGTGGCGTTTATCTCTTCTTTCAGGCCAAGAAGATGTGGGATCGCAACCTTTACTTCCGACCTTATCAACAACATCTCTTCTGCCGCAAAGGGTAGTTTTGAACCTTTGGTGGTGGCTATGCGCTCCGAGAACAACCTGACATATAATGAACCCGTTAAGTTTGAAATTCGACAAAACGTAAAAAACGATTATATCTGCGCAGCCGACTACATAAATTTCAGTCACGTCGATGCGGTTTCAGTCCAGCACGAATTCGGACTCTTCGGAGGTGAAGCCGGCTCATATCTCTCTCTGCTGCTCAACCAGCTAAATGCTCCGATAATAACAACCCTCCATACACTCCTTGATAACCCAGACCCATCTTACTACAAGTCATTACTGGACGTATGCAATGCCTCGTACAAAGTAATTATTATGAATGAACGAGGCATCGATATGCTGCACGACATTTATGGTCTCTCAAGTAGAAAAATTGAACTCATCCCTCACGGCATACCTGATTCATCTTTCGTTGACAACAACTACTACAAGCACAAATTCGGTATGGAAGACAGAAGAACCATTTTGACCTTCGGGCTGCTCAGCAAAAACAAAGGAATCGAGGTTATGCTAAAGGCTATACCCGCCATAATCAAGGCCGAACCGTCAGTACTGTACGTGGTCCTGGGAATGACACACCCTTCTGTCTTAAGAGAAGACGGAGAATCTTATAGATACAGTCTCCAGCAAATGGTAAAAGATTTAGGCTGCACCGAACATGTTATGTTCCATAACAGGTTCGTAAGCGACGAAGAGCTTAACAACTTCCTCTGCGCCGCAGACATTTATGTTACTCCATATCACAACAGAGAGCAATTAACCAGCGGAACCCTCTCCTTCGCTGTAGGAACGGGTAAGGCCGTTGTTTCAACCCCTTATTGGGCCGCTATGGAACTGCTGGCAAACGGACAGGGAAAACTGGTGCCGTTCGGCGATTCAAACGAAATGGCTAACGCTGTAATCGAAATACTGCAGGACGATTCGTTGTTTTATTCACTCCGCAGAAAGGCTTATGACTATGGCAGGTCAAGAACCTGGCCAAAAATCGGACAGGCATACTGGAAACTTTTCAGCTCAAAACGACTGCCCGTCAGAATTGAAGCAAAAGCCGCCTCATTGGCAAGAAAATCAACTTTCGAAATACCTGAACCCTCTTTAGAACATCTCAAAAAACTCACTGACGACACCGGACTCTACCAGCACGCCAGATTTACCACTCCAAATCGAAATTTCGGCTACTGCACCGATGATAACGCAAGGGCCGTAATCACAATGACTAAATATTACAACCATTACCTTGAGCCTGATGCGCTCGAGCTTTTTGAAATATATCTGTCTTTCACTATGCATTCACAAAATGACGACGGCTCAGTCAGAAATTTTATGAACTTTGACAGAACCTGGATGAAAAATGAACCCCCCAACGACGCTCTCGGCAGGCTGCTCTGGGCATTCGGAACCGTTATGGCAAAACCGCCCTCGCCATCATATCTGTCAATCATCAAAGACTCCTTCGACAAATCCATAAAATATGTCCAAAAACAGCACCCAAGAGGTATGGCTTATTCGATATTAGGTATGTCTGATTACCTCAAGCAGTTCCCCGGTGCAAGTGACATCAAACGCCAGATTGTAATAGCCGCAGATAAATTGGTCGAATTATATAAAATAAACTCCTCCCCTGATTGGCAGTGGTTTACTAATGCTCTAACCTATGATAGTGCCGTCCTGCCGCACGCCCTCTTCGTCACCGCTTTGATATTCGAGAACAAAAAATACACCGAAGTCGCAATGAAAACCTGCCAGTTTCTGCTCGACAATACCTTCGGCGGAAATCACTTCAGCTTCGTCGGCTGTAACGGCTGGTACGAACGCTCCGGAACAAAGGCGCAATTCGACCAGCAGCCAATTGAAGCGGCTGCGACCGTTATGATGCTAAGCGCAGCTTACAACGTTACTCAAAACCCCAGATTCCTGACGCTTCAAAGAAAGGCCTTCGACTGGTTCCTCGGAGAAAATGACCTCCATATCCCCGTTTACAACTTCAGAACCAAGGGATGCCACGATGCCCTGATGCGAGGCGGAGTTAATGCCAATCAGGGAGCTGAAAGTATTATCAGCTTCCTCCTGAGCCTCCTGGCTATAGTCGAAAGTTACACTACCATCGATAAAACCCCTGAAACTACAGACATCTCACACGCAGAAAACATCTCACAGAAAATCGACACCACAGAAAAAATAACTAAAAAACCAGCACCCATAAAAGATGTGCCTGTCGATGTCAAATCTAAAAAAAATGATGTCCAAGAGCTTACATAACTGCCAAAAATCTCCATACACCCCGCAAAACAAAAGCCCGAATATCCAGGAAATCAAGCCGTCTTACGGCTCAAGCAGCTCCGCCGTCGAGTCGGCTGTCCATTTAATATCGCCGCCTAGGCCGGAAATGGTTTGACAGCCGATTAACGTAAAACATAAAGCGAACAAAACAGCCGCTAATACCACTCTTTTTAGCATCTTCTCAAACTCCATCTTGTTGACGATTAAGGCCAACCCAAAAATTATATCCGAATATATTTGTAGAAAACAGAAAATAATCTGCTAAATATTATACAGGCCATCGGCAAATCTATATAATATTATCGGTCAAATAGCTGATTTTATAACAGTTTAAGCTCAAAAATTATTCAGATGAAAATCGCCGGCTTCAACGTCAATTCCTTACGTGCTCGGCTGCCCATCGTGCTAAAGTGGCTCTCCGACCATCAGCCGAACGTCCTTTGCCTACAGGAAACCAAGGTGCAGGACGTTGACTTCCCCGCTGAAGCCTTCGAAAAAACCGACTATAAATACGTCTTCAAAGGCCAGAAAAGCTATAACGGCGTAGCGATTTTCTCCAAAAGCGAAATGAAAAACGTCCGGTTCGGCTTTGAGGATGAACCCAAAGACCAGGCCCGACTTATAAAAGCTGAAATCAACGGAATTATAATCGTCAATACTTATATCCCGCAGGGATACTCACCTGAGTCTGAAAAGTTCGATTACAAGTTGAACTGGTTCAATCGGCTGCTTGCGTTTTTCGAAAACAATTTCTCCCCCACCGACCCCATTCTCTGGATAGGCGACTTCAATGCAGCACCCAGGCCGATAGATGTATATGACCCTGATGGCCTGCTGGGACACGTCTGTTTCCATCCGGAAGTCCACAAAGCACTGGAGGCAGTTTGTCAGTTCGGTTTTGTCGATGTATTCAGGAAGCACTGCAGCGAGGCGGGACAATATACCTTCTGGGATTATCGAATGAGAGGGTCATTCAAGAGAAATCTCGGATGGCGGTTAGACCATATTATGGCAACAAAACCTCTGGCTGAAAAATCCACCGCCTGCTATATCGACAAAGAACCGCGAATGGCACAAAGACCCAGCGACCACACACCAATCATCGCTGAATTCGACCTGTGATGAGCGCACAAAGCAAGTCGAAGTACTGGTAACCAGAGAGAACACCAGCAGGCAAAACGCCTCAATGTTTACCCCGTTAGAAAGCTCTGGCGGGGCTTTAAACCTTCACCCCATTAGAAAAATTATTTCTAACGGGGCAACCTCACAACGCCACGATGTAAACCGCCAAAACAATGATTATATACAGCGCAGTGTTTGGATGTCAATTCTTTACAACAAGATGTTTTTCAATCAGCTTTTTAACATCGTGTGCCACTTTGACATAATTCCAACGAAATTCAATAGCTTCCCCGCTTCCTGATGTATCAATTAACAGGTGAGCATAACGAAATATCTTGCCTACTATCGTCTCTTTTACCTCAACGGAAGTTATGTGTTTAAACGGCACTGTTTTGATGCTGGTAGTAATAATCCCTACCCTTTTTAACAAGCATCTGTTCGATATGGCATAGCGTGTTGATAATCTTCTGAGAATATCATAAATGGCAGGCAGTGCGAGCAGCAAAGAATATAGGAGAGTACTGGTCATATTAGTATAGTACGGTATGCCTTCGATAAGACTCACCATAGCACCAAAAATCACAAATCCAGCCCAAATATAAGCAAAAATGCAGCTTAACATGCTTGGGCGATCACTATATTCTATCATTTCGTCCTCTTGTAAATACTTTGATTTAATGTCCCACATGCCAACATTACTCTCGTGTATTCTTTGTTTAGTCCTTCTTATGTTTTTGCCTCTTGTGTTACATAATCGGGATTTCGCAGAGCGCAGAGCATCATTACACTGTTTGCAAACCACACGTCCCTCATACACATAGGCCTGTTCGTCTTTTAGTAACCCTCTACCGCAGTGTTCACAATATTCTATTTTTTGTGCCATTATTTGACATCCTTTTTAATTTTTCACAATACCACCATTACCGTATTGCTGGCTCGTCGTTACCCGAATTATTTACCGCTATAATCCGGTATTCGAGTTCTGTTTTTTCCGGCTGCCATAATACTTCGGCCATTCGATTTTACTCGGGGTCGAACACTAAGCAGAGTCGAATGTGTTCGGCCGGTTGTCAAAATTGCCTGCTTTTTAATCTCTCGACTTACTCAAATTTTTCAATTTTACCCGGTCGCCTCTTATTAAAGCTAACTTCTTGGACCTGCTCCAGCGTTTGATTTGCTGTTCTCGTTTTTTGGCTCCTGACTCATCTTTGAATCCCTCCGTATATAAAATTCTCCTAGGCCTATTATAACTTGTGTAACGACCACCTTTGCCTGTTTGATGGTCTTTGAGCCGGCGTTCTATGTTATTGGTTACGCCTGTGTATAGGGCTTTATTTCGACACTCTAAAATATATACATACCACATCTTCATCCCTCGACGCCCTCACTTGGTTCGCTTGCTCGGGATGGTTCGACACAACAGATGGTGAGCAAGGCAGATGGCTAAAAAGCCATCTGCCGCGTCGAACCACTGGGGAACCAGGATTCGGACCTGGACTAACTGATCCAGAGTCAGTCGTGCTACCGTTACACTATTCCCCAATCAAACAAACCAATTCTAAGTTTCGAACCGCCGTCTGTCAAATCCCATTTGACAGAGCTTTGCCGAACCGCTAATCTATTATTATGTTTCGGTCTTTTTATATTGTGGCCTTGAGTTGCATTCTCACCCTGCCTGCCGGCTGCAATCAGCCCGCCGAAACCGTCCCCATCTGGGAGAAGGTCAAGATAAGAGACCTGGCGCCCAAGCACTTCGGCAAAACCGACAACAGGGAGCTTAAAACCGCAAATTTTGACGTCTTTATTTTTGAAATACCGGCTGAAAACATCGACCTGCTGGACGATGCCTGGCAGACACTCTATACAAGGCCGTTGAGGTATAACGATTATAAAGCTTTCGCCGCCAATTCATTTTCAGCCGGCTTCGGCCAAAGCACAATGTGGGACAACATCGCACTACTGCTGCGAAACGCCGATGCCAGAGAAGTTGACTCAATCTCACTATTATTAACCGACGGCCGGACAGACGACCTTGCCATTACGTTTTTAGACCGTGAACAAACTATTTTTTACGTCTCGAACACCGGCCTGATGGAAGCAGCGACCATCGGGCCGGGCAGACTCGCCCTGCGCATAAAAGCTGAAAAAATCCCCGGCTCAAGAGGCATATCAACTGTCACTTTTATACCCGTATTCCCGTCGCCCGCAAAAAGTCCAATCCCGCAGATAGCCGCTTATGAAAAATCCGGCGAGTTTCTTTTCAAGCCCGTCGGCTTCAGATTAAAAATGAGCCCGGATGATTTCATCTTCTTAGGCCCGAAAAAATACAGCAGCGACCAGATGACGCTCGGCAGCTTATTCTTCAGCAGACCACAACCAGAACCGACTATAAGAACGCTGTTAATTATTTGCAGCAGAATAAACTATTAAGCCGCAGTTCTCGCCCAGCCCTTTTGCAGAATGTGATTAAAGAACGATTATCAAACGATAACCAATGAGCCAGAAACATTTACGCAATACGCAATATAAAACGCAGGACACGACATATCCGACAGTGGCACTTACTCGCTGCAGCGATTACAGCCGGCCTCAAATCTCCGAAGCCGTCGCAAGGCAGTTCGAACTGCTCGGCGGACTCGAAAAATTTGTAACTCGCGGTGATACCGTTCTGCTAAAGCCCAATTTCATTGCCCCGAAGCCGCCCTCCTGCGCCACTGTTACCGACCCCGCCGTTATTATCGAAACCGCCGGACTGCTTAAAGACTTCGGCGCAAAACCTTTCGTCGGCGACTCGCCCGCCTGGAGCAATATATTTGCCTGTGCAAGGGTATTGGACCTGCAGAAGCCGCTGAAAAAATTGTCCGTCCCCATAAAGCAGCTCAATAAACCAAAAAAGTGTCGAATAGAGGCACTTAATACCAGCGTCAGCATAAGTTCAATCGCCCTCGATGCCGATGTCATTATCAATCTGCCCAAGTTCAAATCGCATCAGCAGATAGTGGCAACTTTCGCCGTCAAAAATATGTTCGGCTGTGTCAGCGGCAAACGAAAAACCTTCTGGCACTTTCTAAAGGGCAAAACCGCCTACGATTTTTGTGAATTTCTCATTGAGATATTCAAATTTCTAAATCCCGCCCTGACCATTATTGACGGCGTAGTCGCGATGGACAGCCAGGGCCCAATCAGTGGAAGAGCCAGGGACCTCGGCTGGCTCATCGGCTCAACAGAACCCATCGCCGCCGAAACCATCTGCTGCAAACTCGTAAACCTTGAACCGCAGGACATCCCGATTATCACTACCGCCGAACAGATGGGTTTGGGCTGCTCAGACACCGAAAAAATCAAAATTTTGGGCGATGATTATTCAGAATGCATCTGCACCGACTTTATAACCGCAAGACCTGCTCCGATAAGGTTCACATTGCCTCACGTCTGCAAAAGCATCTGCAAACAAATCTTTCTGCTGACCAAATCCACAATCGACAGGTTTTTTCCACCCTCAAAAGCACAAAAATCCTGATTTGCCGTTCCCGGCGCAGTCCCCAGCACCCCCATCCCACACGCTAACCTCTCCAACGTTGACAGAATACCTTTGTTTAGATAATATCTTTCTGTGCAGATAGAATCTGTAAACATATTAGGCATTGAAACAAGTTGCGACGAAACCGCAGCGGCCGTCGTCGCCGACGGTCGAGTTGTAAAATCTTCTGTTGTGGCCTCGCAGAGCAAACTGCACGAAAAATACGGCGGGGTCGTACCCGAAATCGCATCCCGCGCTCACATCGAAAAAATATATCCTGTCATAGCCGAGGCAATCGAACAGGCATCTATCGACAAAGACGACATTGACGCAATTGCCGTTGCAAATCAGCCCGGCCTGACAGTCGCTCTTATCGTCGGAGTTACCGCCGCAAAGACCCTCGCCTTCGCCTGGCGAAGGCCGCTTATAGCAATCGACCATCTCCACGCCCACATACAGTCGGCCTTTTTCACAGAAGATAAACTAAAACTGCCTGCTGTCGCACTGATTGTCTCCGGCGGCCATACCTCTCTTTACGATTATCACTCACCTCTTCAGCCGAAACTCCTCGGCTTCACAATAGACGATGCCGCCGGCGAGGCCTTCGACAAGGTCGCAACAATCCTGAAACTGCCTTATCCCGGCGGCCCCGCCATCGAAAACGCAGCCAAAGACGGCGACGCCGGCGCTATCAAGTTCCCTCGCTCAATGCTAGGGCCGGAGTCGCTGGACTTTTCTTTCAGCGGCATAAAAACTGCTGTCCTCTATCATTGTCGAGGCCAGGATATGAAAGGCCAAAACAAAGTAGATTCGATGAGCGCCCGGCAAATCGCCGACATCGCAGCCTCTTTTCAGGCGGCGGTTGTCGATGTCCTCGTCGAAAAAACCAGCAGGGCAGTCGATAAAATCGGGGCCGAAACCGTATTGCTCGGCGGCGGGGTCGCAGCCAATAACAAATTACGAACCGCATTACAAAAAATGTGCAATCTCACAACACCTGCAAAAAAACTGCTCGTCGCTCCAAAACAATATTGCACCGACAATGCCGTTATGGTAGCCTCCCTTGCGTATCACAAATACAATGCAGGCCTCTTCGCCGATTTAACTCTTGAACCAAAAGCACACAGCCAATAGTTTTTTACAGAAGGAAACTGAAACATCAAATCTGAACAATTAAAGAAAATTTTAGAGCAGGTAAAAGCCGGCGAAACCAACATCAAGGAGGCAATGGAGAAGTTGCGGCTATTGCCGTTTGAGGATTTGGGTTTCGCACACATCGACCATCACCGCCAAGTCCGCCGCGGCTTCCCGGAGGTCATCTACTGCCCCGGCAAAACCGCCGAGCAAATAATAAAAATCTTCACCAGTCTCGCCGAAAAAGGCAATAACGTCCTTGCCACCAGAGCCCAGGAGCACGTTTTCGAGGCCCTTGCCGAAAAAAAACAATTTCCACAAGCCCGATACGAAAAGCTGGCCAAAGCGATTGTCCTCGAGCAGAAAAAAATTGAGCCATCCAGAACCGCCGTCCCGATAGTTACCGCCGGAACGTCGGATTTGCCCGTTGCTGCCGAGGCGAAAGTTGCCGCCGAGATTATGGGCCAGCGCACGGATTTAATCTGCGACGTCGGAGTGGCCGGACTGCACCGACTCCTCGGCCATCTGCCCAAACTCAAAAAAGCAAACGTCATCATAGTTATCGCGGGAATGGAAGGGGCATTGGCAAGTGTCGTCGGCGGTATGGTTAGCTGTCCTGTAATTGCAGTCCCTACCAGCGTCGGCTACGGTGCCGGCTTCGGCGGAATCTCTGCTCTTCTGACAATGCTCAATAGTTGCGCCGCCGGTGTTACCGTCGTCAATATCGACAACGGCTTTTCCGCCGGCGTAACAGCCGCACTTATAAACAGAAAAATAGAAGAAAATAATTAATTTTTGAAAACCGGATGCACTTTATGCTACAGATAAAAATGCGAACAGTAAATACTATCCCGAAGCTTGCCCCAAGGGCCCCTGATGCACACAAGGGCAATTTCGGAAAGGTCGCTATCATAGCAGGCAGTTTCGGTATGAGCGGTGCCGCCGCTCTTGCAGGACGTTCCGCCCTGCGGGCCGGCGCAGGACTCGTAAGGGTAGCCGTACCGAAAAACGTCCTGCCGATAGTGGCTGCAATTGAGCCGTCTTTTACTACTATAGCACTGGCCGAAGACAGCGCAGGCAGAATATCCGCAAAAGCTCTCAATGCCGTTCTAAACATTGTCGCTGAAAACGACTGTTTAGCTTTTGGTCCGGGCATCGGCACAAGCAGTGCACTTCGCTCAATACTTACGACGCTCATCAGGCAGGAAAACCTCCGCATTATCATAGACGCCGACGGCCTGAACAACCTCAGCGCAATAAAGAACTGGCCCACCTATGTAAAAGCAAAACTCATCTTAACACCTCATCCAGGCGAAATGAAAAGACTCTGGCACGCCCTCTTTAGAGAGCCGCTCCCGCCGCAGCGCAGCAGCCAGGCGGAACAATTGGCGCAGCGAACAAAAAACACCGTCGTATTAAAAGGGGCAGGAACCGTCGTTACCGACGGCGAAAAAATCTATATCAACAAAACCGGCAATCCCGGAATGGCTACCGCCGGCTCCGGAGATGTCCTCACTGGAGTCATAACGGCGCTCGCAGCCCAGGGCCTGAGTGATTTCGACGCCGCCGTACTCGGCACCTATATCCACGGCCTGGCCGGTGACATCGCCGCACAAAAAAAAGGACAAATCAGCCTCGTAGCAACCGATATAATAGAATCGCTGCCGGACGCCTTCCTGCAAAACAGCTAACCACAGCTAAATCCCCCCCAAAAACTCCTGCTTTTCGCAGATTTCATTACCCTCAGCCACTTATTATCGCCCTTCTACCCTATATTATTCAAGAAAATCGCTCTAATAGGCCGAAAAATAACATATATCGTCAAAAATGTCTCAACAAGGGTAAAAAATGGAAACAACCACAAACGAAACAGTCACACAACAAAACGAACAGACCCTCCAGCTTAAAAGAACGCTTGTGCCAATCGACGAATATGCAGAACGAGAGGGTGTCTCCACCGGCATCGTTGAGCAATGCGCTCATCTGGGCATCATACAGATAAGAAGGTTCAAAGGCGAAACTTTTGTCGTTGACCTGCCTCTTAACCCATCTGTTTATGCTCTTGATGCTGATGCAGACCCGACACAACCCGCCAATAAATCCGCACACGCCCAAAAACTCTCGGAACTGGTCAAAAGGATAACGCCTGAAGAATTCGAAACTTTCCCCAAAGCCACAAAACCAAAACTCAACTCCATCAGTAAAAAAGCCGCAGAAATAACCGATTTAGCCAAAAATATCTTTCGTAAATCGCCCCAAAACGAATTTCCACCCATAGACATAATTGACGAGCAAACCGGACCTGATGAACCGATTGAATTTACCGTTCAATCCGAAAATTTGACCGGCCAAAACAGCCTGACCGAAAAAACCCACCAATCAACTCAAATTGAGCCGGCCGAACCGCCCGAATCCATCGACCAGCCGACGACCAGAACCACTCAAACAAAAAAGGCTGAAAACGTCTTTGACTCGATTCTCGACGAACTCAAATCTCAACCCACAGATGTTCCCGTGGATTTTAGCGATGAAATCCTGGAAACAGAAGAAATGGCCGACCAGCAGCAGGCCCCCGAAAATAGTGAACTACTACCCAGCTTTATGGACTCCCAGGCAAAATCAAAACGAACCTGGCAGACAGTCGCCCTTTCTGCAATAACCGCTTTTTTAATACTACTGCTGCTCACTCTCTGGTTACACAACGACAGAAAAACACAGTTAAACATGCTTGACCAGGCAAACGCAAACATTCAAACGGTCCTTGCCGGCTCTTCTAAAGTCACTAATAAAATCGAAACTCTACAGAACGAGCTTGATATGTATAAAGCAGAAATCAAACGCCTCCGAAATGAACTGAGCACATCGAGAGCACAATTAAAAACCGCCCGGAGCGAACTTGCCGATACCGGAAAAAGTCTAAAAATCATCAGGCAGCGCGACACCGCTATCATAGAGCGCCTTGACGGTCAAATCAAAAACCTCTCAACCCGACTAAACCTGCTAACACAAAACCCCTGACCGCCCCCGAACTCGTACAACAAATAACCCAAATCCACCGGCCCGCAATCTCATCATATTTGACCGCCTTTATTTTCCTTTGCAGGCGAATTGGTCATCTTCAGAAGTTTCCAGCCTGTCGGCAGAATTATCGCCGCTAAAAACACCTTCAAAAAATCGCCCGCAATAAAAGGATACAAACCCACAGCCAAAGCTTTACCTGTGCCCACCAGCACAGACAGCCAAAACAGCCCGAAGGCGTAAATGACGACATTGCCCAAAACCATTGCTAAAAAGGTCGTCCGGAATCGCCGGTCCCATCCCTTCTCAGAAAGCAGTCCTACAATGTAGGCGGCAAACACAAAACCGATGATATATCCGCCGGTCGGCCCCGCCAGTGCTGCGAAAGAGCTTCTGCCCTGCGCAAATACAGGCAGGCCGGCTGCCCCCTCCGCTATATATAAAAGCAGACACAAGCCGCCTCGCCGTCCGCCAAACAACGCCCCTATCATCAATACTGCAAAAGTCTGGCCGGTAAAAGGAACAAGCCCACCAACCGCAATCTGGGCGAATAAGGCGATAAATAAAGAGCCGACAATAATAAGAGCTATATCGTAAAATACAGCCAATCTTTTTTCACTCGGCCTTAAAATGTCAGCGTAAGTCAAACTCGTTAACATATATCCTCCATAACAGAATAACTTCCAATGAGGCAAAAACAGCTTTTTGTATCGGCCCGCTATTATATAAAAACTCCCGCCGACATCCAACAGCAAATTTCAGCCGCAAACTGCAAAGAGATTTTTCTAATGGGTCCTATACTATCGCAGGTATCAAATGTCAAATCCGGCGGTGGAAAAAATTTTTCGTAACGGCTGAATTTTGTTCGGTTTTTGTTAGGGTTTTCGAGGCGGTATTGTCGATACCAATATTTGCCGATGTGAACAATCAGCATAGTTGACAGGAGAAAAAGCTTAAAAATGGATATTAACAGAGAAAAAAAATCCGAGCCGTTATGCAGATTCGGGCCCGGCGGGGACTTCGTAACCGACTGGCCGGGCGACTATGCGGACATATCGAAGCTGTCGTCGAACCGCCTGGGCAGGATATTAAACTCGCTGAGTGAAATAATAGCCGCCCTGCTTAGTTCAGAGCACATCCGCCTGGCAACCGCCCCGATAGAAGAACGCAGCATAAGAGAAGCTGCCGCCGCCCAAAAGGAGAAAACAAATTATGGCAGTGAGAGTGAATCCAGCACCTCAGACCACACCCCGCCAATTAGAGTTGTTAAAAGCAATAGCCGATTTCCAGGCCAGCCATTGCTATTCGCCGACGATTGGCGAATTAGCAGCCCAACTGCGAATAAGCCGAAGCACCGTATTCGAACACATCACCGCACTTCGCGAAAAAGCTCTTCTATCCGGCTCACCAGGCAGGGCACGTTCTTTGAATCCGACTTTAAGGGCGCAAGAACTGCTTGAGGAGCTGGCCGGCTGCAATTTAAACTGCCTCTCTCAGCAGTCCAAAGGCATTCCGCTTGCCGGCCGAATTGCTGCGGGGCCGGCCATAGAGGCCATAGAGAATAAAGAGGACTTTTCACTAAGCTCACATTTTGGGGACCCGGATGATACCTTTGCCCTTGAGGTGGCCGGCGACAGTATGCTCCAGGCCGGTATCCGCAGCGGCGATTATGTGATTTGCCGCCGAAGCCGGACGGCTGACAATGGCCAATTGGTTGTCGCAATAGTCGATGATGAAAACGCAACGCTGAAAAGGTTCTATAAAGAAAAAACAAGCGTTCGACTACAGCCGGCCAATGAGGATTATGAGCCGATATGGTCGGAGAACTGCCGAATAGAAGCAGTTGTGGTTGGACTGGTAAGAAAACTTTAATAGAGTTTTACAGTGGGCCGATAACTGCCGGAGGTGGGACTCGAACCCACACTCTGTTGCCAGAACGGGATTTTGAATCCCGCGCGTCTGCCATTCCGCCACTCCGGCCGAATTAATTGATTATCGATTATTGGTTATTTTTTGTCAATATCAATCAATAATCAATTATAACGATGTCTTCGGGGATGGCGACAACGTCTCTGTGCCCGGGGCCGAGAAGCTTTTTTATCTCGGTGCTGTGTTTGCCCGCCAGGGTCTTCAGTTGAGAACTGCCAAGACTCGTAACAGCCTTTGCCTTGTCGTTGAGCATCACCACCGCGCCGGCCTTGAATGAGCCTTTTACTGATACTATCCCGCTGGGCAAAAGGCTTTTACGATTTTTTATTGCGCGCATCGCGCCTTCGTCAATTTTTATTGTCCCTGCAGGCGTGCTGTTTAGAATCCACCGCAAGCGGTTACTAAGTTTCCTTCTCGGCATAAAGACCGTACCGATTTCGTCGCCTGCGATTATCCTGCCGATGACATTTTTGACTCTCCCGTCGGCGAGGACCATTCGACAGCCGGCGTTGGAGGCGATTTTTGCAGCTTCCAGCTTGGTTTTCATACCCCCGATGGCGTACATACTGCCTTTGCCGCCGGCACTGCGAACAATATCATCGGTAATTTCATAAACGGTCGATATCGCTTCGGCATCGGCAAATTTGCGAGGGTCTTTGTCATAAAGAGCGTCAATGTCACTTAGCATAATCAGCAAATCGGCATCGATTTTACTGGCCACAAGCGCACTGATTCTGTCGTTATCACCGAAGGACGTGCCGATTTCATCGGTCGAAATACTGTCGTTTTCATTCAGTACCGGCACAACGCCCAGTTTCAGTAATGTCTCGATGGAATTTCTAAGATTCAAATATGTTCTTCTGTTATCGAACACCTCAGCGGTCAGCAGAACCTGTGCGACGGCAATGCCGTAGCGCAGAAACGATTTTCTGTATTCAGCCATCAGTAACGGCTGGCCGATGGCCGCACACGCCTGCCGCATCTTTATCCTCTGCACCCTGCCAGCAATCTTCAAAAGACCCGCACCCATACCGATCGCCCCTGAAGTAACGATTACGACCTGCCTGCCGCTGTCGAGCAGGCCGCTTATCTGCCGGGCTATCCGCCGAACGTAGGCGGTATTGACTCCGCCGTTCTTCGTCAGGCTGCTCGTGCCGATTTTTACAACTATTCGCTTTGCTTTGCTAAAATCTCTCATAATTTCGTATCCCGTATCTCGTATGTAGTATATCGTATCCGCCAGAGACTGGCAAGCATCTGACTTAGTGCCGTTGAAATTGGGTTTGATTGGGTTTGTTTTGGAGAAAAAAGTTCGTAGTTCGTTGTTCGTAGTTCATTGTTTCCGCCTTTGCCAGGGCTACGGCGGACAGGCGTTGTTCGTAGTTCATTGTTCGTAGTTCGTAGTTCATTGTTCGTAGTTCGTAGTTTCCGCCTTCGCCAGGGCTACGGCGGACAGGCGTAGTTCGTAGTTCATTGACTTAATTTGACTGGAACTGCCCTTCGACAAGCTCAGGACAAGCTGTTCCTTTTCGTGCGGTTCTGCGCTATGTCTGCCATCTCTGTGGCGGGTTGTATTATACCAAAATTTGGCTGTTTTTCAATGAAAATCTAAAAAGATTCAGCCACTAAGGCAGAAAGACACGAAGGAAATAGAAAAAGGGCATCAGGTTATCAGGGGAACAGGAAGTAGGAAACCAGAAAATCAGGATAACAGGATTGACACGGAGAGGAATATAAATTTAAGCTAAAAACCATAGTGCAAAATTCGTATGTAAATAAAGTACCGGAGGGGCTGTTGAAAAAGCCTCTTTAATCCTGTATAATAGTACCATCTTTGGGGGATGTTTTCAAGGATGGAGACAAAAATATGTTAGGTACACAGAAACGCTGG
>Ga0180434_10000968_pt1 | contig 42285 bp, 34 predicted proteins | sample SS_ome_7_FD_132453 | JGI IMG/M metagenome (GOLD analysis project Ga0180434, IMG submission 132453) | Hypersaline lake sediment archaeal communities from the Salton Sea, California, USA - SS_1_D_2 metaG | ecosystem: Environmental > Aquatic > Non-marine Saline and Alkaline > Hypersaline >... | reverse complement strand
GGGTGCGGATCTCGTCCTGGTCGTCACCGAGCCCACCCTGTCCGGAAAGCACGACATGGAGAGGGTTGCAGACCTTACGCGGCATTTCGGGATACCTGCCATGGTCTGTGTGAACAAATGGGACCTGTACCCGACCGTTGCCAAAGAAATCGAGACGGACGCCATCGATCGAGGCATGAAGGTGGCAGGCAGGGTCCGGTACGACAAGGCCGTTACCAAGGCCCAGGTCGTCAGGACGAGCGTCGTCGAATATACGGGAGGAGCGATCACAGAGGAGATCAAGTCCGTCTGGCGCCACGTCCAGTACGCCCTGGGCTGATGGCCCTGGGGAACACCAGGCGGACATTGCGAGGGCGCGAACGCGCCCGTGGCAATCCCCAAGAACCGAGGAACAAGAACAATGAACCATCACGTCTTTGGCCCCGTGCCTTCCCGCAGACTCGGCCGCTCCCTCGGGATCGACCTCATCCCCTTCAAGACCTGCACCTACAACTGTATCTACTGCCAGCTCGGCCCCACCACGAATCTCACCCTCGAACGCAAGGAATGGGTCTCCTTCAATAAGGTCATCGAGGAAGCCCGGGAGAAGATCCGGTCCGCCGACGGAATTGACTACATCACCTTTTCCGGATCCGGGGAACCGACCCTCCACAGCCGGATCGGTGAGATGATTCGGGAATTGAAGCGACTGAGTTCCACCCCTGTGGCCGTCCTTACGAACGGCTCCCTCTTGTGGCAGCAGGAAGTCCAGGACGACCTGCTTGAGGCGGACTTGGTTATTCCCTCCCTGGACGCGCCGGACCGAGGCCTGTTTCGGCACGTGAACCGGCCGCATCCGGACTTGACGTTCGATCGGGTTGTCGAAGGGATGGTCAAATTTCGGGAGAGGTACCATGGCAAGATATGGCTGGAGGTTTTCCTCTTGTCAGGGATCACCGGCATGGAGAGCGAGGTGAAGAGGATTGCAGACCTGGCCCGCACAGTTCGTCCGGACCGGGTGCAACTGATAACTGCAACTCGGCCGGCGCCCATGGACTTCGTGGAGCCGGTCTCTGCGGAAGACATGAAAGGCTTTGCCCGCCTCTTCGACGTTCCGACCGTTGCCGTCCCGGCCTTTTCGCCCACCGCCCGGGACGTCCTCTCAAAGGCAGGTAGCGAAGAGATCCTGCGGCTCCTGGAGAGAAGGCCCTGCACCGTTGAAGACATCGCCCTGGGCCTGGGCATTCCCCCTGCCGAGGCCGAGAAATACGTCGCCGACCTGGACGCCCACGGCCAACTGAGAAGCGAAACCTGCAACGGCTCCGTTTACTTCGCCGCCGACCCCGCCTGAGGATCCGCGGAAAAATAATTTCACCTTTTCGCATCTCATCTTCGGGCCACCTCCGGCCGCTCCTCAATCGCAAGGTCCTCGAAATAGTCGCAGGGAATCCCTCTGCCCATCCGGAGCAGTTGACACTGCACCCACGAGGATGGGACAGTCTCCACAATAGGCGAGAAGAAGAGAAGCCCATGCAGGAAGAACATATCCTCGGCGCCCGGCCCGCTCGTTTCCGCGTAGACCCGTCCACCAGCGGGCTTCGCCTGTCCCGGTGCGTGGCCGGCCGGCTGGAGGGCCTGAGCGTCCGGGCCGCAAAGGACCTCATTGACAGGGGCCGGGTGTTCGTGAATAACAGGCGAATCACCAAGGCCTCCACTCCGGTTCAAGAGGGGGAACGGATCGAGGTATACCGGCACGAAGGCAACAGGCGTATCCTGCTCCAGGAAGAGGACATTCTCTGGGAGGGAAAGACCCTGGTCGCAATCAACAAGCCTGCGGGTCTTCTCGTATACGGTGCCCGAGGGGTGACGGAGGACACGGTTCTCCCGCAACTCGAGGGGCTTCTCAAGAAGACGGGTCGGTGGAAGCCGCGGAGTGACAGGCTGGCGCTGGTCCACCGTCTTGACCGGGACACCAGCGGCCTGTTGCTCGTGGCAAGAGACGAGAAGAGCACTTCTGCCCTGGAAAGACAATTCAGGCAGAAGACCGTGGAGAAGAGGTATCTTGCTTTCACAAGGGGGAGCCCCGCCAAGAAGCGATTCCGGCAGGTCGCAGAAGTAACGGCCAGACGACCGGCCCGCGGATCGAACGAGCCTCGGGGCACACAAATGCCCGAAGGGGCCCGAAAAGGTCGTCGAGGACCCAAAGGGGAAACAGCATTCGAAGTGCTCGAGACGTTTGCCGAATGCACACTCCTCGAGGCAAGACCTTTGACGGGACGCACGCATCAGATAAGGGTACATCTGGCGCAGGTGGGGCTCCCCGTTCTCGGGGATACCGTCTACGGACCCGAGAAATGTGAAGAACGCCTCTTTCGGGTGGTCCCAAGGCAGATGCTTCATGCAAGGTTTCTCGGCGTCGATGACCCGGACGGAGGAGCACGCCTGGAACTGACCGCCCCCTTGCCGGATGACATGAACCAGGTCTTGACCTGGCTTAGGCAAACAGAAGGCAAGACGCAGGGATAAACACATGGACAGAGAACTCTACCACATAGAAGCAGTCGAACAGGCCCTCAGGAAATGGAACCCCCACCTTGAACTCAAGGAATACCGGAAGAATCCGTCCGGCTTCACCGTGGACTTCATCCTCAGCCTCGCGGAACACCGGTCAAAGGTCGAGATCCCCATGGACTTGTTTCGGGACTACGAGCTTGGCGGAAAAGAGGAGATCCAGGATAGGCTCGAGCAGGGTTACGTGCTGCTTCTGCGAAAAATCGAAGAGAAGTGATTCATGCAACGAAAGGAGTTTCTATGAACGCGGAAGACCTGTGCTACGAACCCGCCCACTTGCTCTACGAGAGAATCGTCAAGAAGGAGATATCTGCGCGGGAAGCCGTAGACGCCTTTCTGGACCGGATCGCCCTCGTCAATCCGAAGCTCAATGCCTACACGTACCTGGACGGAGAGGGAGCACGGAAACAGGCCGAGGAATTAGACCGAGCGCTCGCTCAAAGCGGCCCCTCCGGGCCGCTGCACGGAATCCCGGTCTGTATCAAGGACCTGGACGCCGTCGCGGGGATGCCCCAGACGATGGGCTGCAAGCTTTTCGAGGGGTTGATTGCGGCCGAAGACGCCGTCTACGTGAAGCGCCTCCGTGAGGCGGGCGCGGTAATCCTTGGAAAAACAAATGCACCGGAGTTTGGTTTCAAGGGAGCCACGGACAATCCCCTGTTCGGGGCCACGCGCAACCCCTGGCGGCTCGATCGTACCCCTGGCGGATCGAGTGGCGGCACTGCAGCCGCTGTGGCGGCGGGGCTCGCCTCCATAGGTCACGGAAACGACGGCGGCGGGTCGATCCGCATACCGGCCAGCTTCTCAGGCCTGTTCGGGATCAAGTGTTCCCTGGGTCGTATCCCGAACGACATGCCCTTTGACCGCTTTATCAATTCCGTGTTTCAGGGGCCCCTGACCCGTAATGTACGGGATGCCGCCCGCATGGTGGACGTGATGAGCGGGCCTGAGGACACGGATCCCTACAGCCTGCCCCCGCTACCGCACCGGTACGAAGAGATGCTCACGCCGGATGTGAAGGGTTGCCGCATGGCCTGGACTTCGGACTTCGGCCTCCTGCCCGTGGATCCTGAGATTCGGGAGATTACGGCGGACGCGGCCAAGGCCTTTGAAGGGCTGGGTGCACATGTGGAAGAGGTTCCCGTGAACCTGCCCGCGGACGGAAAGGCCTTCGGACACTCCTGGTATCTGAACTATTCCGGGATGCGAAAGCTCTTTCCGGATGAAGTGTGGAAAGAGAACCTCTCGCCCGAGTTCTACTATTTCCTCTGTGGGGACCACGACGTGAGCATGGAGGATCTGCAGGCGGTCGTCACGGTGCGAACACAGGTATATGAAGCTCTACGCGGCCTCTTCCGCCAATACGATTTCATCCTGTCGCCCACGATCACGGTGGAGCCTTTTCCGATCGGGATGGTCGGCCCGGAAGAGGTGGACGGCACCGCGATCGATCCCTTCAGCGGCTGGCTCCTCACCTGGTTCTTCAACTGGTCGGGGCACCCGGCAGCCTCTGTGCCTTGCGGATTCACAAAGGCGGGATTGCCCGTGGGCCTGCAAATCGTCGGCAGAACACAGCGGGAAGAAACGGTCTTTCAGGCCTCCCATGCCTTCGAGCAGGCCCACCCCTGGGCCCACCGCAGGCCCCCGATGGATGGGTAAAGGGGTGCGAAGAGAAGAGGTGGGGTGGAGAATGAATGGATGACGAAACGAACCTCTGGGATCCCTGTCGCGTTGGTTCTTTGGTTGGGGTTGCTCGGCCTTATTGTAAGAGTATGGGGGTTGGATGCCTACTGCTTTTCCCCCGATGATCTGATGCATTTGAGGGTCGCCTCAGGCAGAACGCTCCACCAGGTGTGGGAATCGGGTCTCCCCCTGAATAACGCCCCCTGGATGTACTTCCTTCTCCACTATCTCCTGAAGATCAGTGAGAATGAACTATTTCTCAGAAGCATATCGCTCGTGCCGGGCGTGGGATTGATTTTCACCTTCTTCTTTCTCGGACGAAAGGCGAGCGGAACCCTTTCCGGATTGGCGATGGCCTGTATGGCCGTATTCGGAAATGGGGCGATCTTGTTGTCTCAGGTAATAAGGCCCTACAGCCTGATGGTGTTCTTTCTCTCCCTCGCACTCTGGGCGGGCCTCTGTTACTGGGAAGAGCGTAAGGACAAGTATCTGTACGCGTATGTCCTGTCCATGTTCCTGGCGATCTTCTCCCACTATCCAGCGATTCTGCCCATGACCGCTATCGGGGCCGTCTGCCTCGTACATGCGGCCATGAAGCGAGAGGGAATCAGGACATATGCGAGGATTTCTTTCGTTCACCTTCCCCTTCTCATCCAAGTGGGCCTGCTCTACCATTTTCATGTTTACAGGTTCTTGGATCACACGACCAGCGCCGAGGTCAAGGCGGAATACGTGCGACCCTACTTTCCGGAAACGCTGTCCAGCTTGTTCGGGAACATTCCCGGGCTTTTCGAATACCTCTTTGTTCCGTCGGTCGTCCCCTTGACGATCGCTCTTACAGGGTTGGGGATTGTGGTTCTGTGGAGGACCTCCCGACCATATCTTGCCGGAATCATCGTCGCCACTTTTGCCATAGGCTTCCTCTTGACGTATTTGAGAATATACCCTTTTGGCGGGTCGAGACACTCGATATACCTCTTTCCCTTTGTGGCCCTGTCGATCGGTGCATTCGTGCAGTGCTTGTTCGATCGCTTCCGGGGTTTCCTAGAAAGACGCCGCGCCTCGGGGAAGAGGCAGTGGCTGGGCCGCTATCACGGAGTGCTCCTGGGCACGGGAGTCGCGTGCCTTGTCCTGTCCACCCTGGGCTTGTCCCTGCGATATGAGAAACACGATTTCCGGCGCGAGTACATCTATCTTGGTGGCTATGATGAATTCCCGCTCACCCGGGAAGACTTCGACCGAATCATGAAGAGTCTCAGGTGCGGCATTGGGGCGAATGATGTCATCTTGAGCAATTCACAGACATCCAACTATTTTCTCTATGGCCCGAAACCTCGAGAGTCTGAAGTCGTTTCGAAGAGGCTCGAAAGGATCTCCTGGGAAGGGAAGGATCTGTTCGTTGCGAGAACCTGGAAATTCGGAAGTCCTGGAGGCTTGAGGAAGGCACTGCGAGATTCAGGGTCATACGTAGATCTTGGCGAAGATTCGGAGATATGGGTGCTCAACATCGGATGGCGCGATCTCCTCGGCGGAAGAGGGGTGTCAGACGTGGTTTGCAGGAATGCTATCTGTAGCGAATTGTCCGTCCGGGGCGGGTTCGTCGTCTCTTTCAAAGGGCTGGAAGTCTTGCGCAAACTTGAAGCAAGTGACGATTCTGCTGAGAACTGTGTCCCATGAGGAAGATGCGCCTCATCGTCGAAAAGATACACGGGTAGCTTTCCATGTAACGTAGTTCTCTTCGTGAATGACCCCCGGATTCCGATGTCTCTTCCTTGACCCTGAACAGCCAAATAGCTTATTCTGCAACCGTTTTCGATTGCGCCCCCGCCCTCTACAGGGAACGTGACGAACCCATGATATCGGATGAACCCTGCAGGAGAGAAGAGGCAAAGCACGCAGCTTCCCTGAGGCTGGACGGGATTCTGTGGGTTTCTGTGTTCCTGTTTCTTTTTGCCATGGCAGCGAAATCCAATTACCCGGATCCGACCTACAGAAACCAGAAGTTCGCTTATGAATACGGGAACATCGCAGAAGCTGTCGTCAACGGGAAAGGCTTCGCAAACCCCTTTCCCTTGGAAACAGGCCCTACCGCCTGGATGCCCCCATTCTATGTCTACCTCATGGCGGTGGTGTTCAAGGTTTGCGGTGCAAAGAGCCTGCTCTCCCTGTGGGTTCTCATGGCCGTCAAGTTCCTGGGAATGAGCGCCTCTCTTTGTCTTCTTCTTCGAGCCGCCGATCAGGGAGGGTGTGGGAACTCCAGGTATTGGATGGTTCCCCTGTTTCTGGTCTATATCTTCGCCTATGGTTGGCAGTTTTTCAGCGAGCTTCATGATATCTGGCTGACCCAGTTGTTGACATGCTGGCTGGTTTACGGGCTGACAAGTCTGGCAACCTCGTCCTTCCGGCGTGGCCGGATGAGCCTTCTTCTCCTTTCCTTCATCCTTCCCCTGGCGAATCCTGCTCTGGGACTTTCTCTGTTATTCATCCTTCTGGCCTGGATCCTCATTGAGTGGCTGGATGGCAAGGGGAAAAAGGGAAAGGAACCGCTTGGCGCCGGACGGAGAGCTCAGCGCAGGCAGTCGAGAATCCTGCTCGCCGCACTCGCGATATTCGCATGCTCGATCTGCATCTGGAGCACGCGCAACTATGTTGTGTTCGGCAGGTTGATTCCCGTCAAGTCGAATTTTTGGTTCGACTTGTATCAGGCGAACTACCATGTTTCGAACGGAGTCGTTTCCTGCAGCACCTTCATGAACTATCATCCCATAAACCTCGCCCCAGAGACCATGCGCCATTTTGCAGGAGGTGAGCAGGCCTTTGCCGAACATTTCAGGAGAGCATCGATTGCCGACCTCCGGAAAGACCCCGGTAGGATGTTGAGAGGGTTCCTGAGCAGGGCCAAGAATGCCTTCTTGCTGGGTGATGTATACTTGGATGTCGTCATGGTAGAGAAGGGCCGTCTTGTCGCCTCCGACGTGGAAAGGCTCAACGGTTCAAGTCTGGTCTTTCGGGACCCTGTTTCCGGTTCCGTACACTGGACCTCGTTGGGGTTGTCCAAAGATGATTTCTATTCTGTCGCCGGGCAATTGAACCTGGCCGATGTAGACCGGGTCGTGGAGGGCTGGGAGGAGGCGAAGGGAAGGTATGTGGCGTCCAGGACAGCTAAGAGGACGATGGTCAAGCGGTTGCTTTGTACAGGGGTGCCCACCCTGTCCATTCTCTGCTGCATGCTTTTCCGGGAAGTCAGGGAGAGTTCGGTTTTTATCCTCTCCTTCGCGATCTACTCGACCTATCTCCTCCCGTATATAGTCGTCTCCCACTATTCCCGGTATCAGCTGGGCCTTGTGGGGCTCATTGTTCTGTTCCTGTTTCTTTCGCTCCGTGGGGTGCACGCTCGAGCCTTCGGAGGTGACCCGTCGATTGCATTTCGTTTCCGGGAGAGACTCCCCTGAGGGGTCGACCTTGAAAGAATCTCCAGAGGCAATGGAACCAGCGATGCCTTCACGACTGCAGGAGCAGAGGAGGGCGGCCCATCGGAGGCGAGTTGAAATTGCCTGCGTGGCAGGAATCGTATTGATCGCATGGGGGGTCCGCGTCTACGATCTTGGAGGCAAGGACCTGTGGCTCGATGAAGCGAATTCCGTTATTATCGCTCAGGAGGATTTCTCCGGATTGATCGAGCGGCTAAAGGCGGACTCGAGCCCGCCGGCTTATTACCTGCTCCTCCACTTCTGGATCAGAACATTTGGCGACAGCGTGGTGGCGGTGCGAAGCCTGTCGGTTCTCTTCGGGGCATGTCTCGTCGTAGGGGTCTTTCTGTTCGCCAAACGGTTCCTTTCTCTCCAGGTGGCCGTGATGGCCTCCGTTCTGGCTTGCCTGTCTCCGATTCAGGTGCTGTGGTCACAGCAGGCTCGTATGTACACATTGTTGCCCCTCTTGAGCCTGGTATCCATGTGGTTCTTGTGGAAGGCCGTCTTCGAAGGCACGTCCCGGAGCCTTGCCGGCTACATTCTCACAACCCTGCTGTGTCTGTACACACACAACTATGGTTTCTATCTTCTGCCGGCACACTTCCTGTTTCTTGTCGGGTCGGGTGCATTGCGTGCCCGGCCGGGAAGGTGGGCAATCTGTGGAATAGGCCTTGTCGCCGGGTACGCCTTCTGGATGCCCGCTGTTCTGGTGCAACTGGTGAACAAGGGCCACTATAGCTGGTTTGTCCCGATCTGGGAGGACTGGGGCATCCTTGGGTCCTTGAGACAGACCCTGAAAGCCTTTACGCCCGGCTTGGGAGCCCCCTTTATTCTGCCGGGCGTCGAGACGTTCCGGTGGGTGCCGCTGGTCCTGGCGATGGCGCTGGCAGGATTGGGCACCACGGCCATCTTTGCGGGGAAGGGAGAACGGCCGTCCGGCGGGAACGGTGTAGGGATGGTGGTCCTTTGTCTTGTCGCGCCTCTTGCCTTCGGACTGGTTGGTTCCCTGTTCATGACCCCCCATTACGTCCCCGGGCGAGTCGACCAGATTTGCTTCCCATGCTTCGTATTGCTCGTTTCGATCGGTCTTTCTTTTCTGAAACCCGCCGTTCTGCGAAACGCCATGTTCGTGATATTGATCGGGTTCTCGGTTGTAGGGTTGGAGTACCATTACGGGAACAAGAAGCCGGACGGAGAGAAGGCAATCGCAGAGGCGATCTTGCGGCATTCGGTTCCGGGGGACGCCGTTGTTTGTACTTCGCTGACACGAGCCTCGATCCAGTATTATCTCGGAAGGGCGGGGGCGCAGGTTACGCTTTTTTCCTATCCCGGGGGAACAGAGAGACATCTGGGCAGTCAGGACAACCGTTCGCTCCTTCAGCAACCCGAAGAACTCAAGAAGGAGGCGCGATCCCTGCTGCAGAATGTGGAGGAAGTCTGCGGACATGAGGCGAGGATGTTTGTCGTCTTCGTGCCGGACAGGGTAAACGAAATCCTTGGGAGAGCCCTGAGCGATCCATCGCAGATAACCCTCCTTCGGGAATTGGGCAGATTCGAGACGTCCGTCAAGACAGAAGGGGTGATTCTCTCACTGAGGCAGCTTGCGGCGCCACAGGGTCGTACGAGGATTCCCTGATCGGTCGTGGAGAGACGAAGACGGTATTCGCGGGATGTTCTTGCCGCATCCGGGTAAAGTGAGGGTCTGATATTGCCGTTCTTATAGAACAGACAAAATTCAACGAAAGAAGGCAGTTGGGGACAGAGGGATGGAAGGCACTCGGGGCTTGCGGCCCCCCGGAGGTCGTTGTACGCTTTCGTGGAAGCATCTGTTTGGCTGGTTGAGCAAGCCGGCCCATGTTGTCTTCCTGTCCCTCGTGGTGGCACATGTTCTGCCTGTCTGGGCGTTTCCCTACTTCCCTTCCCAGGACGGGCCTGCCCACGTCGAAAATGCCAACATATTATACAACTACAGCGACCCGAACGCCTCTCTTCTGCAGGAGTATTACGTCATCAATCGAGTGCCCAATCCGAATTGGCTGGGCCATATCATTCTGGCGGGACTCATGCACGTCTTCTCGAACGTGGTGGCGGAGAAGATACTCCTCAGCTGCTATGTACTCCTTCTGCCCCTGGCGATTCTGTACGCCATCCGGTCGATCCACCCGGGAAACGTGTTCCTCTCCGTGATGGCGTTCCCCTTCATCTACAACTACCACCTGCACATGGGATTCTACAATTTTGTCTGCAGCTTGCCGATCTACTTCTTCATCCTTGGGTACTGGCTGAGGAGAAAGGGGATTCTCTCTCCCGGGGGCACTCTGTTCGTCTCCTTCCTGCTGGTTCTTCTCTACTTCACACACATCGTATCGCTCGTGATGGCGATCGTCGCACTTTCGGTTCTGGCCGGATGGTCCGTCCTCTGCGAATGTATCGAATGGTCGGGGGAAGCCAAGCGCAAAGGGAATGGGATCTGGACGGGTTTTCGAAAATACGGCGCGCAAGTCCTTTTCGCATCCCTGCCGGCGGTCTTCCTTGCCCTCCTGTTCTTCCAGGGAAACGGCGTTCAAATGCTGGACAGGTGGAGCCTCTTCGATCTGTCCAAACATCTCCTCACGCTTTCTTCTCTTTGGTCCTACGAAAGGATTGAGCTTGTCCTGTCTTCAGTCTTCGTGTGTGTGTTTGCAGGGACATCTCTCCCCATGTTTTTCTCCAAACTGAAGCAACGCAGGCTTGACGGCAGGGACGGTCTGGTCCTCGTCGGTCTTGTCTATGTTCTTCTCTACTTTCTGACACCGGACAGCACCCCCCAGGGACAATACATAACCTCCCGGCTGCTTCTTTTCCCTTACTTTGCTCTTCTGCTGTGGCTCGGCGGGGGGTCCTTCGGGAGGGCTGCACAGATCCGGGTGGTGGTTGCGACGTGTGGAATCGCTGTCGCGTTCCTCGTCCTCCACACGACGAAATACTCGGAATTGAACCGTTACCTGAAGGACTATATGTCCGGTGCCTCGATGATAGAAAAGAACCGAACCTTGCTGCCCCTGTCCTTTTCACACGAGGGGCACACGGATGATGGACACTCTCTTTCTCAGCGGATACGGCCGTTTCTCTTTGCCGCAGGGTACATCGCGGCGGAGAGAGGCATTGTTGAACTTCACAACTACGAAGCCAGGACAGAGATCTTTCCCCTGCGGTACCGGCCAAACCGAAACCCCTTCTCCCATATCTGGTTGAACGACGGTCTGTATCTTTCGCCGAAAGTGGACTTCGTCGATTTCACGGAACGCACGGGAGGCAGCGTCGACTACGTTCTCCTTTGGGGTTGGAGGGAAGAAATGCGCGGCCAGGCAAATGTGGATTCCATTCTTGATCAGCTCGAGAGGGGGTATCGATTGATGTTCACATCCGAGAAAGGATGGATGAAACTGTACCGTGCAATAGGGTTGGAAGAATCGGATGCGAGGGGACGTCTGCTTCAGAGAGAAACGGAAACCATGGCGGGGGTGGTTCGATGAAGAGTCGACCGGAAGCGGATCCATTTGGGCATGAAAAAGAGGCTGAGGAGAAGCGAAACCCCTTCGTTTCGATCGTCATGCCTGCGTTCAACGAAGGGACCATCCTCGAGAATGGCACAGAGCAGTTGTGCGATTAAAGGATGTCTCTCAAAGATCAATATGAATGGGAACTCATCATCAATGACGGCGGTAGGGATGAAACGGGTGTCCTGGCAGAGGCGTTTGCCTCGGAGAGCTTTTCCAGCTGGACAGCGCAATCTACAGGAATACCCAGCGATCGGCTCCCCCCATCCGAAGGCTTCGTGCAATATGCGGGCTAACGGCCCGCAGTCCGTTCTGCAATGCCTGATCGCGTGAGTGTGTTGTCCAGGATCGTGCGACCGTCAGCGAGTTCCTCCACCGCGAGTCGCGCTGCCGGGGAGTCGGACGCGAAGGTCAAGCGAAATCTTCTGGTTCTTCCTGTGATGTCGAGGACGACCGCGTCGTCCTTGTTGGAGAGACGGACGTTTTCCCTGAGAGACGCCTCGCCTGCTGCAAGGGTTTCCGAGTCGCATGGTAGCATTACGTGCAGGAAGGTGTCTTCTACGCTTTGCTTCACCGGTTCCACTTCCACGCGCCATGAGCCGTGTTGCATGTGAAAAGGGCCGGCATTGGCTACGGATTCCCCTTCCATGGCCCATTGGTTGTATTCCGCGTCGAGGAACTCAAAGGCCTGGGCGTTAGCATGGTCACTGCGTATGACCAGCGTCCCCTCCGGAAGGTGTGGAATAAAGGCTCGGTAAGGCTTCATGGTGATGGTGTTCGTGGCGGGATCGACACGCAGGACATTTCCGTAGCCCTTGTAGAAGACGTCCTCGACAGGCCAACAGGGCTTGCCCGAAGTTGACCTGGAGTAAGGCCATTCTGATTCCCCCAGGTAGACGAAATCTCCCGGCTCGAATCCGTCCGACGCCTCCACAACGATCTGTTTTCCACCTTTGTAGGGACGTGCCAACTTCGTCTCCCGAACGGCCCGGGGGCCCACCCCGCCCACTACGCGGGTCACATGCCTTTCCGGGAGCAGGGTGCGGCACAGCAGGCGTCCGTCGGAAGGGCCCAAGTTCCAGGCTTTCAGGATGATCATGCTGGTGTCCAGCGACTCGGAGATTCCTCCACGAGGATTCCCCTGGAGGGGAACGCCCTTGGGCTTTCCGGGGATCTTCCTCGAGTAGGGAATGATGCCTTCAAAGGTCTCCTTGCCGTCGAGTTCGGGCCGGTAGACCGAATGGAGAAGCCACCTTTTCGGGTATTCAGGGTCTGTGGAATGCACCCTGTCGAGCACGACGACGAACTCGTCGGGCCGCAGAAATACCAGGGTGCGTGTCACGAGGGATACCTTCGGTTTGTGGCCTTCGGTGGTTATCTGGGGGCAGTTGTACGCCCTCGTGATGTCCGCATGAACGTAGTCGTATGCTCCCGGGACAGTCTCGAATTTCGTGACCCCGCCCAGGTAGTGTTTTGTGTCCCTGGCCTCGGCGGCCGATGTCACATAAGGCACCCATCTCTGGCCTCCGTCGTTGGCATGGCCGTGCCAGACGGGGTCGACCTTCCTCCTGTCGAGTGCTTCTCCAGGACGATAGATGAGTATCGAGTTGTGCGCCACCGTACGTACCGCATAGTTGCCCCTATGGGATGTTTCCTCGTATTGTCCGCTGTCGATGGCGAGCCAGCCCTTCTTGTAGATTTGAAAGCTTCCCTGATCGCGATGGGAGTGACTGAGCATGTGGCTCGATGCCTTGAACCAGACGAGGGTGCCTTCCGGATCCTCCCACGAGCTTCGCATGACGACGGTCCCGGTCCCCTCGGGGCGACCTTCCGGGAAGTCGGGTGCCAGGGGGGGGCCGGAGGCGACGGCCCCAAAGAGGTGTGCAAGGGGCAGCTTCGTTTCGTCCGGAGATTCGGCGCGGACGCTGCCGTCCCGGAAGATGATGTCCCACACGAGGTGGGGACCTGCCCTTCGGATTTCCTCGTGGGAGAAGGGTCCGCCAAAGGCGGCGGCCGGGGTGTCCTTCCCCTGTTGAATGAACCAGTTGTACACGGCTGCAAGATCGTGGAATCCGGATGCGGCCGCAACCCCCTGGGCTTGCGCGATGTTGATCTTTGGTCCGATCGCGTTGGTGTATCCTATGTAACGATAATCGCCAAAACGAACGAGGGCCCATGGCTGATCGATACGTCCAGTCGCGCAGCTGTACCGGACGGCCGTACGGTACGGGATCGCCTGATAGAGCCAGGCGAGAGGGAGCCCCGTCGGGAAGGTGTAGTCCTCGTACAGGTTGTCGGTGCTCGCCGTATCCCACATGTCCGCAGGCCATAACCGGCCGGAGTGGGGGTGTTCGCCGTACATGGTGCCGTCAGGGTAGTTTCCCCCTTTGCAGGTCGTCTCGAGGACCGCGAAGTAATCGTCGCGAAAATAGGAAACAAAGAAGTCGCAGTATTCCCTGGCCTTCCGGTCGGCGGCTGCGGCCAACGAGGGGTCGTTCGGGTATATGTCCTTTCCGTCCCCGTGAAAGGCCGGGCCGTAAAAGGCGTACGTCTCGCGGGTGCCCCTGAACCGGTTGCCCATGTCCTTTCGGATCGAATTGCGCATCTTGTCACAGACGGCGGTGAAATTCTCGAATATCCTGGCGCGCTCCTCCGGCGTCATGGCAGGGAACAGCCAGTCGTAGCAGGCGATCAGGAGGGGGGTCTTGCTCCTGAAGTAGGAGAGGTCCCTCGGGGGCTGGAGTTGCAGGAGCATGTCCACGCCCAGTCTTCCGTACTCTTGGACGGAGCGTTTCGAATATTCGTATCCGGGGACTTCGCCCACGGCGTATACGAAGGCAAGGCACAGACAGTGGAAGACCCAGGGTTTCTTCTTGCCGGGCGTGAATTGGTCGGCAAAGTCCTTCAGGCCCCGGTACTGGGAGGCTTGTGCACCCCCCTTACGCGCACATCGTCTCCGGATGTCCCCCAACCTCTCGTGGGTTATGAAGATCCGTGGGTGGCCATCGTGGATTTCGTAAGCAGGCCTCTCCTCCCTCGTCGCCGATTGAGCACACGGGACCACAAGGAGCAGGGCCAGGACCTGCATGCCCGCGATGATCCTCTTTCTTGCCTGAGGATTTCTCATTTGTATCTGTTCGGAAACAGGTTGGGTGCGGTTGTGCCTCGAGGTCTACAGGATACCCGACCGGATTCGTTTTGTCATGAGGGTGGACCTGTCTATCCGAGAGGCTAAAGGAATGGCAGATTGTATCGCAGGATGCAGTAAAGGGCCTTGAACCCGTCCTTCCAGCCTATCTTCTTCCCCTCTGCGTAGGTTCGTCCGTGATAGGAAATCGGCACCTCGTAGATCCGCCAACCCGCTTTGGCCACCTTGGCCGTGATCTCCGGTTCGATGCCGAAGCGGTCTTGCTCGAGGACGATGTCGTCCAGGACTTCCCTGCGGAACATCTTGTAACACGTTTCCATGTCCGTGAGGTTGATATTGGTGAACATGTTGGACAGGGTTGTCAGGATCTTGTTGCCCGCATAGTGCCAGAAGTAGAGGACACGGTGTGGCCCACCCAGAAACCTCGATCCGTAGACCACATCGGCGATTCCGGCGCGGATGGGTGCGAGCAGATTCGGATATTCCGTTGGGTCGTACTCCAGGTCGGCGTCTTGGACAATGACGACATCCCCTGTGGCCTCCTTGAACCCTCGGCGCAGGGCGGCTCCTTTGCCTTGATTCCTGTCCTGAAAGAACACTCGAATACTCTCGACGCGAAGACCCTGAAGGAATTCTCGCGTGCCGTCCGAGGAGCAGTCGTCAACGATGATGATCTCTTTTTCTACCCCATTGACCTCTACGTCCTGCACATTCCTGAGCACTTCGAAGATCAAAGGACGTTCGTTGTAGACGGGGATGACGACCGACAGCTTCATGAGGCTACCTTTCCTGCATTGATGTATATTTATCGAAGTTTTTACGGATGAGCTTGAGTCGTTTCCCCGGCTTTTCCGAAGCAGGCAATGTCTTCAACAGTCAGAGAGACGGCGCCGAAATCCTCCTCCACGCGGCCACGAAGAAGGTAAGGTCGGTGGTGGCCCAGCATGCGGGAGAACCGCTCGTAGGCGCGGGGGAAGAAGGTCGTCTCGTACAGGGCGGTTGTGTCCTCGAAGCTGACGAATTCCATCGGCTCCTCCCGGCGGGTCAGTACGGTCTTTCCCGTAACGAACCAGCCCACCGTCTTCACCTTCTTTCCTACATATTCGGGCAATTGTGCGGCGGGTACGGTCCTCACCCGGGAGAGCCTGGACCGGTAAAGATCCAGGGGATGACGGGAGACGAGCAAACCGAGCGCCTCCAACTCGTGCCGCAAGAGCAGTTCGGGCCTGTAAGGCATAGCCCTGGGTACCTGAAAGGTACCGGACAAAAGAAGCGGCGCTTCCCCTGCGCCGGTCGATTCCCGCCTCCCTTGCCTCACACCTGGATTCCCGCCAGTGCGGGAATGACGGGTGCCTTTGCCTTTCTGCCTCCTGACCCCTGACCCCCGATCCCTGACCCCTTTCCCTTCTGTTTCCCAGGCCAGCAACTCCCAGAGCAACTCGGGCCGCGAGCGCCCCCGGGCAATCGAGTCCAGACAGCCCGCCTTGATGAGCACGCGGATGTCGGCAGGATCCAAGTCCACCCGCCGGAAAATCTCTTCCAGAGACCCGAAAGGCCCTCTCCGGGCACGATCCTCGAGCAGGGCCTCGAGAGATGCCTGCCGGGCCCCTTTTAATTGCATGAGTCCCACCCGGAGGTTGTGCCCGTATCCGATGTAGGGTACAGCACTCGTGTTTAGGTCCGGGGGGAGGATCGTAAGACCCATCCGCCGGGCCTCGGAGAGATAGGCCATGGTCGTGTAGTAGCCGCCCTGGTTGGAGATGACCGCAGCCATGAATTCGGCAGGGAAATGGGCCCGCAAGTAACAGGCCTTGAAGGATACCAGGGCATAGCTCGCAGAATGGGGCTTGCAGAACGAGTAGCCCTGGAAGCTCAAGATCATCCTCCAGACCTCTTCGACCACCTCCCGGGCCACGCCCCGGGCCAGGGCCCCCCTGAAGAACCGGCCCCGGTAGTCCGGAAGCCGGGCCCGCTTGTGCTTCTTCGAGAGGATCTTGCGCAACTGGTCCGCCTGGACCGCGTCAAAGCCTGCCAGGGCCATGGCCACGCGAGAGACATCCTCCTGGTAGCAGAGGATCCCGTGGGTCTCCTCGAGGATTTCGGCCAGCATTGGGTGCAGGGGCTCGTAAGTCCCTCCACGGTCGCGACGGACATATTCCCGGATAAACTCGTTGGCCGCCGGGCGGATGATGCTCGACTGGACGACCAGGTGCTCGAAGTCTCCCTGGCCGGTCTTCTTCAAGAGCTGCCGCATGGCCGGGCTTTCCACGTAAAAGACCCCGACCGTGTCCCCCCGGGCCAGCATCTTCTGGGTCTTCGCATCTTCGAGAGGGTTGAGTTGAGCGTAGGAGAGGTGGAGGCCGTAGTTTGCCCGAATCGAGGCGAGTGCGTCCCTCACCACGGCCAGAGACCGGTTCCCGAGGAGGTCGATCTTCACGAGGCCTGCCGCTTCGGTGATGTCCTTTTCCCACTGGATGATCGGCACCCCCTTGGCCGCCCGCTCTACCGGGACCCGCTCCGGCAAGGTATCCGGGGTGATGACCACGCCCCCGCAATGGACCGACAGATGCCGTGGAACCCCTGTGAGCCGATGAGCCCATCGGAGGATGGAAGGCCACGGCTCGGGAAGACGGCCGGCGCGGGAACCGTTCCCTTGTGCGGAAGGTTTCCCTCCACGGGAAGTGCGAAGAAACCTTCTCAGGTGACTCAGGTCATCGGAAACCTCTCGAATCTCCTCCTCCGGGATTCCGTAGACCTTGGCCACCTCCCGGACCGCACCCCGCATGCGGAAGCCCACGTGGTTGGCCACCATGGCGCACCGCTCCGGCCCGTACTTGTCCAACACGTAACTCAACACCCCATCCCGCTCGTCCCATGGAAAGTCCACGTCGATGTCCGGCGGCTCGTCGCGTCCCATGTTGAGGAACCGTTCGAAGAAAAGGTTGTGTCTCAAAGGATCCACATGGGTGATGCCCAGGCAGTAGGAGACAAGGCTTGCCGCGGCAGAGCCCCTGCCGCAGGTGACCGGAAACCGGCGCACGATGTCCTCTACCACGAGAAAGTAAGAGGCAAACCCCTTGGCCCGGATGATCCCGAGTTCGTGGAGAAGCCGCTCTTCAATCGACCGGCTGAAGGCGCCGTAGCGGCGGACTGCCCCCTTGCGCGACTTCTCCTCCAGCAGGGCAAAGGCCTGCTCCTCGCCCAGGCCTTCAAACCCGGGAAAGACCCATTGCCCCCAGGGGGGGCTCTCCATCCGGCACCTTTCAACGACCTCTTGCATGCCCTCGAGGGCCTCCGGACAATGGAGATAGCGCTCGACCCACCGGTCAGAGGAATCGAAAAAGGCCCACGGAGGTGCCAGTTCTCTCGTAGGGACCCTGTCCAGCTTGGTGCAGAGGTCGATTGCCCTGAGCAGCTTGTGCAGGAGATGGTCGGGTCGGTCGAGGAAGTAGACCGGTGTGACTGCTGCCATGGGGATGCCGGACTCGTGACGGAAGCGGATTCTTTCCCGCTGTGGTCCGAAGGGATACAGGGCGATGTAGAGGCCTTCCGTGCCGGATGCCCGGGCGAGCCTGTCCAGGAAGGTGAGAGAGGGGCTCAACACGACAAGCCCTTTTCGGTCCTCTTTCAGGGCCTCCAGTAATGAGAACTCTTCACCGTAATTCCCTCTCCCTTGAGGGAGAGGGTGCGAATTGTGGCACAGCGTCAGGATCCTTGCCAGACGCCGGTAACCCTGATGGTCGGCCGCGAGCAGGAAGGCAGGGGAGGGCGGGGCCGGAAGATGAGTTCCCAGGATCGGCTCGATGCCTGCACTCCGGGCCGCCTCCCAGAACGGGAGCACCCCGTAGAGCCCGTTTCGGTCCGTGAGTGCCAGGGTAGAGACGCCGGCCTCCTTTGCACGCCGGCAGAGCGCCTCCACCGATGCCGTGCCCCAGAGCAGACTGTAGACTGAATGGCACCCAAGCGGCACAAACTCCCCACCCATCCTATCGCCTCCAAGGGGTCAGGGGTCGGGGGTCAGGGATCAGGTACGCCTCCCGATAGACCTCCGCAACCCATTTAGCATGCGACCGATTTCTGCGGTCTCATCCAACATCCGCAACACTTCGTCCGAATTGATATAGTTCAGCCGTTCGGCTATCTGAATGTGCGTTTCTACTTCGGCGAGTGATCCATGAGCTATTGAAAGGTGCTGGAGAAGCTCTTTGCTATGGCGGCGTGCTCTGCCTTCTGCGATATTTGCAGGGATTGAGACAGCGGCACGTTGTAATTGGCTGGTGAGCCCATAAATTTCGTATTTTGGAAATGCCCTTGTTAATTGGTAGCAGTTGACCACGAGTTCCATGGCTCTTTGCCATACTTTGAGATCTCGATAGCTTTTGAAGCTCATGTTTTCCTCCTGGTCCCTGATCCCTGATCCCTGACCCCTACCACCGCCCTTTTGCCTTGCTGGATTGCCTCACGTCCATATCGACTCCTTATCTCATCCAATGCGTTTTGCAGGGCTTCCTGTCTCCATGAGAGGGAAAAGAGAATGTCTTCGGGAAAGAGCGCGGCCTGAAGAGGCTGTACATGGATCTGTGTGCAGTGGATCGCAATCCTCCGGATCCTGACCCTGCGTTGGGCGGCAAGCTCCAGCAGGCGGCAGGCACTCTGAAACAAAGAGATGTCGAGGTGGGTCGGTGGCTGGATCCGGCAGGCACGCTGGGCCAGGACGGTATCCGCGTATTGGATTTCGACTTCCAACCGGCCGGCTGTTCCCTTCATCTGCCTGAGCCGCCGGCCGGCCCCCTCTGCGAGCCCCTGGAGAACGGCGAGCAGGAGCGCGTCCTCGTTGCTTTCCTCCGGCAAGGTTTCCTCTTCTGTGATCCGGGGGGAGCGAGAGGGAGGCCTTACCGGAGACACATCCAGGCCCCGGGCCTGGCGGTAGAGGGCCAGGCCGTGACGGCCGAAAGCGAGTTGGAGGGCGGGCAGTTGAATGGGCAGCAAGTGTGATACCTTTTCGAGGTTGAGTTCGCGGACCCTTTCGGTGCAGGAGGAGGTACGAACCGCCGGCAGGACCGTCACGTCCAGGGGTTCGAGAAAGTGCCTCTCCCCGCCCGGGAATACATCGCAGAGGCTGCTTGCCGGGGTCACCCGTGTTGCGATTCGGCTCAAGAGCTTGTTGGCTGCCAGGCCGAGCCGAAACTCCAAGCCCACACGTTCTCGAATCTCCTTGCGTACCTTCCAGGCAAGGTCCCGGGCAGGGCCGAAGAGCCGGCGTGTGCCGGAAATGTCCAGAAAGAGGGCGCCGGGTCGGGTCGGTTCCACCAAGGGCGTGTAAGCTGCCAGAAGGCCGAAGAGGAGCCTTGTGATCCGCATGTAGAGTTCAGGGTTTGGGGGCAAAAACCTCAAACCCGGGCAGGATCTCAGGGCCTCCTGTTGGAGCATGCCCTTGCACAGGCCTTCGCGGCGGGCCTCGGGAGAGACCGCCTGCAAGAGGGTTCTGCCGGGACCGGAGGTACAGATCGCTACGGGCCTTCCCCGCAGGGAGCCGTCGCGTAGTTGTTCCACGGCAACCGGAAAAGAGGGCACCTTGAGATAAAGAATTTCCCGATTCATCGTCAAGCGGGGTACTTACGTATCAGGCCCACGACCACGCCCTGGACGGTTACCTTTTCCGCCTCCACAACCAGCGGTTTCATGCTTGCATTGGCCGGATGAAGCTCCACGGAAGCGCCTTTCCGGTAGAACCGTTTGACCGTGGCCTCCCCGTCGATCAGTGCCACCACCGTCTGCCCGTTTTCCGCACCTTCCTGCTTGCGCAAAAGGATCAGGTCCCCGTCGTGGATTCCGTCACCGATCATCGAATCCCCCCGGACCCGCAGGGCAAAGTGTTCCCCTGTGCCCAGGAAGCTTTCCGGAACCTCTATCGTGTCCCGGTCTTCCAGGGCCTCGATGGGCTCCCCGGCGGCCACCTGTCCGAGCAGGGGCAATGGACTCGTGGCGATCGATGTTTGTGCCGGCTCCTTGAGCGAGAAGGCCTGCTTCTTGTTCTTCCAGCGGCTTGTCAGGTAGCCCCGCGCCTCGAGTTGCTTGAGATGCTTGAACACTGCGTTGTAGGACCGGAAGCCGAAGTGGCGCCGGATTTCCTCGTAGGTCGGGGCCACCCCGTGGCGCTGTATGTAGTCCTTGAGGAACGCGTAAATCTCTTTCTGCCTGTGGGTCAGCATGATTCCGTACTCCTCGAAACTTGATTATCCCAAAAAGCAGAATAGGTGAAAAAAAGGTGAAAGTCAAGAGGCAAATAGGAAGTTGAAACGGGAACCTCATACGGTCATTCCACTTTCAGGCTCATCTTCCCGCCATGCTTGAGGAAAAAGGAATAGGAAAAACTTTTCCCTTTGTAGGTATTCCCTTTGACCTCGCTTGCTCGGTTCATCGAGACACATACCCGACTTTTCCAGGAGGGTTTTTCCTCTTTTTTCAGTGTTTTCAAGTATATAACCTCTCGAAAGGCATACCGTCATTCAACGATTCTTTTCTTGGCATCGCTGTTGCAGTTTCAGAATTGTCCCTCAGAGAAATAGGGTGTTGGGGAGTAACATTTTTGGAAGTAACTTTATAATTGCGATGGGTTATACATCTGGAAATCAAACAAAACATCAGGGGTAAAAGCACACAGTTGGGTGATGATTACCGCACGGAGAAGATTCATCTTTGTACTGCATCTAGCGCAAGGAGGCACGGAATGAGGAAGAATGTCGTACTCGTCATCGCGTTGTTTTTCGGCGCGATTGGCTGGGCAGGGAATGGCGTTGCTCTCACGATCGTCGATGATTATATCGGCGCCGATCCGACGGGCACCAGCTGGGACGGAAAGGATGTCGTTGGTGACGAGGACTTGTTCAGCATTTCCAAGATGGAAGTGAACCTCGTGGGCGGCCAGTTCGTCGTGGACGCATACTCCACCTACTTCGACAACATTGGCAAGTACGACACGGAACTGGGAGACTTCTTCGTCAGCATCAACGGCTGGAACCCCGTTGTGCCCACGGAACTGGACAATTTCTATAACGGGGGCGAGGCCTGGGAGTTTGTCGTGGCTCTAGATGATCACCTGAACACGTCCGGGGTTGCCAAACTCTACGCGTTGGACCAGGCGGACTACGGTTCCGACATTCTTCTGTCCGAAGACTTGATGGACCCCAGTCGATACGTCATTCGTGAGGGACAGGAGGTCCAGTACGGAGGACCGGAAGACAGTTGGCTGACAACGGGTGATTGGTCGGTCATGGGGGACTACCTGAGGATCTCGATCGATGCGATGGGACTCGGGTGGGACTTCTCCGATCTCGATACGCTGGGTTTTCACTACGCTCCGATGACCTGTGCCAATGACGTCATCGAAGGGGACACGGTCCCGAGTCCTGAGCCGGCTTCCATGCTGCTCCTGGGGTCGGGTCTGTTGGGCCTGGCCGTGATCGGCCGGGGCCTGGGCCGAAGGAGGGAGAAGAGCCTCTAAGGCAAGACGGATCCTGGTTGATTGAATAGGAAACAGACGAGGGGTGACCGGGTGTATTCCGGTCGCCCCTTTCTTTGTGATGTCTAGCCGGCCTCTGAATCAATACGTTCCAGCAACTGCCTCGCTGGGCCCGCCTCGGGAAAATCCGGGTTCAGGGACAGTGCCTCCTGCAGGGATGCGCGGGCCTTATCCTTGTCCCCCAGGGAATAGTAGCTTTGGGCAAGGTGGTAATGAACCGTGGGGTTCTTGGGAAGGGCGGCGCGGCTCTCTTCCAGTAGAATGCGCGCCTTGTAGTGAAGCCCCTTCTTCTCATAGACCCAGCCCAAGGTGTCCGCCACGAACGGATTTTCCGGGAGCTTCCCTCTCGCCTTTTCCGCCAGGATCAGCGCCCGGCCGAGGTCGTCGCCCTTTTCGGCGAAGTACCACGCCAGGTTATTTGCCGCGGGTCCGAACTCCGGGTCCAGCTCGAGGGCCTTCTCGTAGTTTTCTACAGCCTTCTTATCCCTTCCCATGGTCTCGTACATCATGCCGATCAACATGTAGAAAGGAGGGAAATCCGGTCGCTTCTCCAGAAGGGTCTCGTACAACCGGATGGCATCGTCTTGCGCATTCTGTCGCGAGTAGACCATCGCCAAGTTCAGGTAGCTGTTCAACATGTTGGGGTCTGCGTCTATGGATTTCTGAAAATACTCCGTTGCTCTCTCGAGGTCATTTTCCGATAGGTAGATCTTCCCGAGCAGGTTGTGCAACACGGCGGGTTTTTCCACTGCGGACAAGCTCTCTTCGAGCCACTTCTTTGCACGGGCCTTCTCTTCCTTCACCATCAGGATGCCGGCCACCATTGCGTAAGGGGGTGCCGCTTTGGGGTTCAAGGAAATTGCCTCTTGAAACAGCGGCATCGCGTCGTCCGGTTTGCCCCAGGCGAGAAAAAGCCGGCCAAGCTGGTAATAGCCCGCAGGGTCTTCCGGGTTTGCTTCAATGAACTTCTGGAAGTACCCCTTTGCCTCCTCGAATTTACCCTGCAACTTCAACGCCTGCGCCAGGAGCCACTGCAACGTCGGGCTCTCGCCCTGTTCCTCTATGATCCGGCGCAGGGGGCCCTCTGCAAGCTTTCCCTCCCTCTGAGCGATGTAAAGCTCAGCAAGGGTCAGTCTTGCCTGCGTCAGCTTGGGATCGAGTTCCAGGGCCTTCAGCAGCTCTTTCTCTGCAAGCTGTATCTGCCCCTTTGCTGCGAGACACTTGGCAAGGAAGTAGTGCGCCTTTGCCGATGAGGGCTCTCTTGCAATGACTTTCTGAAAGCTCTCGATCGCTGAGGCGTAGTCTTTCCTCATGTAATGAAGCCTTCCCTGAAGGGTCAGTCCCCTGGGGTCGCCGGGGGCTTGTTCAAGAATCTGTTTCGTAAGCTCTTCGGCTTCATCCAGAGCCCCTTCAGTCAGGCTTAGGTCCGCAAGGGCAATCTTGGCGATGAGATTGTCCCCTGAAACGGCCACTGCCTTCTCGAACTCCTCCTTTGCCTGAGGTTTTTTCCCTTCTTTCTGGTAGATGCCGCCAAGGAGCAGGTGGAGCTTTTCGTCGTTCGGATCCGCAGCCAGAGCCTTCTTAAGCGCCGAGATTGCCTCGTCGGACATGCCGAGTCCGAGGTAGACCTTGGCCGTGACCTCCAGGCGTTTAGGATCCGGCGGGGACCGTAGAACGTTCTTGTCTGCCCGTTCGAGGAGTTTCTCCTTCTGCCCCGTTTTCGCATAGAAACCCAGCAACTCGGCTTCCACCTGCAGCGAATCCGGGAACTTCTGTGTGAGGCTGAGGTAGGCTTCTTCCGCTGCCGCCTCTTCTCCTTCCAGTTGGTGGTACTTGGCCATCAAGAGCTGAGGGAGCATTTCCTCCGGTGCAAGGGCGATCGCCGTCTTCAGGGCCGTCTTCGCCTCCGGGAGATCTCGAAGCAGAACCGATGCGTTTGCAAGCAGGACCCATGCCTTCCATCTGTCCACGTCTGCGGCAATCGCCTGTTCTGCACACTGTTTCGCCTCTTCGGGTTTCTTGGAGAGCAGATAGAGGTTGCCGAGTTGAACCTGTGCGTTGGGAAACTTCGGATCGATTTCGACAGATTTCCGGAAGGACTGAAAGGCATCTCCGACCTTCCCGAGCTTCAAATAGGTGAGCCCGAGACGGTAATACCCAACGGCACTCCTCGGATCCAGTTGCACCACGTTCTTGAACTGGATCATCGCCTCCGGGTACTTCTCCTGCTCGAAGTAGTCCTCTCCGCTTGCGAGAAACCTCTCTTTCTTCTTTTCGTTGTCTGCAGCGCATCCGAACCCAGAGAAGAGGCAAAGAACGATCAGAAGATACCTACACAGGATCATGCTTCGGCTCCAGTTCATATGGGATCCTCCCAATATCTGGAATGAACAGCGAGAAAGACATCTGGCGGATATAGAAAGTGACTGCCATGCCCCCTAGAGTGGTCGGGGCATCCCGGCATAGAAGGCCGTGATGGACAAGGTTACACGATTGTCAATGAAATCCAACGTGTCTTCGGTAGATTCTCTCTGGCGGTATTCATACTGGAGAGACCCGGACAACCACGTAAGGAACGAGTAGCGCAGTGAGGCAGTGGCCCAATAGTTTGAATCCTCACGGGGGGGGATCGTCTCCTTGAAGTCATCAAACAAGTAGGAGGCCGTTAGGTTTCCGGAAAGCCTCTGGAGCAACTGATAACTGAAATTCGCGACGGCACGCCCGTAGAAGGACAGCCCCAGGTTTTCTGCCTGGAAGAATTGTCTCCGGTAGCCTGTCGCACCGTCCAGGTTGAGCGAAGCTCTTTCTCCGGACCAGCGAAACGAAAGCGAGCCTGCAAAATTCCCCGAATCGTCAAGATCCGTGAGGTCCGTACCGAAGTACCCGGCCGAAACGGAACCGGACACCCTGTCGCTGAACTCCCGGCTCAACCCCAGGGTGAGCTGGTTCACGGTGTAGCCGTCCAGCAACGGGTCCTTGTAAGTGAGATGATCGTAGAGGTAGGTCAGATTCGCCTCGGTCCTCGGATTGATCCGGCAAACGAAGCTTGCTGTTGCAACGTGTTCATCATGGTCGCTGGATCGTTCAAACTTTGCCAGAGCGTATGAATACTCTGCGTTGAAGCCGTAACGAGTGGTAAACCAGTAATTGAAGCCCGTCAAGGGTCGAAATTCCTGACTGTCCTCGACGCCGGGGTCTTCGTTGTTGAGCCATATGTGGCCAAAGCCGAGATACACGGTATCCTCTGGACCGATTAAATAGTTGAGCCTGCCCAAGAAGGTGTTGCGATAGTATCGGTCCCGAGTGGTACGCACACTGGTGACATACTCGCTCACTTCCAACGGGTCTTCGGAGATGAAGAAGGTATTGTCCAGGTCCAGGGTCGTGCGCGCCGTGATGGGGATGCCCTTGAACCCGGTCAATGAAAGATTGTGGCGTACCGTGCTGAGGTCGTTGTTCTTGGCATACCCGACAAGGCTGAACCTGTAGTCCAGGTGTGCCTCCGTTTCTTCCATGAGCAGGCTGAGTCGAATCCCCGGGGTAACATACGTGATCCAGTCATCCTCCTTGCCCCCGTCGGAAAGGCGGACGTTGTCGTCGTATTGCTGGGCAACAGAGAGGTTCGCGCCCCACTGGAACCGGAACCGCTCGGCCCGTGCCTCGTTCCCGTGAACGGCCAGAAACAGAAAGACAAGGACGAAGAAGATCAGACGGGCTGTGCGGACCAGAAGGTTCACTTTCCTTTCCCCCGATAGTATCGATAATAGTATCGATAGTCCTTCTGCCGTTCGTAACTGGCATTGAAGACGACTCCGAAGATCCGCTCACGGCCGATATTGTTGATGGTTTCCGATATCAGTTGTCTGGGTGTCTTGCCGTAGCGTGCGACCAGGATCACCGCATCCATCAATCGTGCCAGGAAGGCGGTCTCAGCCGTGAACTGGCCAGGGGGGGCGTCGAAGATGATGAAGCGGTCGTCATACCGGGCCTTCAGTTCGTCCACGAGGAGCCTCATCTTCTGCGAGCAGAGCAGTTCCGAGGGGTTCGAGCATGGTTGGCTGCCCGGTAGGAGGGTGAGCTTCTTCAGGCTTGTCTTCGTTAGAAAAGGGGCAAGGGTGGTTCCCTCTTTCAGGTATTCCTGGATGCCTCGGGATGTCTTCACGTTGAACATTCTGTGTATGGACGGGGCGCGAAGGTCGCAGTCCGCCAGCATGACATACTCGTTGATGCCCTGGGCGATGCTGACGGCAAGGTTGGCCGCGACGAGGCTCTTTCCATCGAGCGGCTCTGCGCTTGTGACCATGACCGTTCGCAATTCCTTCTCCCGGGAGGCGACGAGCAGTTTCGTGCGCAGCATCTTGAAGCACTCTGCCGCAGGTGCGCTTGGATCCAGCAGGGCGGTCAGTCGAGGGTCGACAGTGTCCGGCTGAGTGGGTCGCATCCGAACGGGTTGTTCGGGTGTTACCATATCCGGCTTCCGCTGGTTCAACCCTTCCGGTGAAGCCTGGACCACGAGTCGAGAAGGAGGCTTGGTTTCTCCATCTTCCTTGACCGTTCCGGATCGTTTCAGGGCTTCATAGAACTTCCCCATCCTTCATCCTTTCTGATAGTGGCCTCGAGGGAATCCGCTTCCTTATCAACTGACAGAGAAGGCTACAACCATTGGATCCAGCCTCCAGAGAAAATACAGTGCAGCGATCAGGACGGACATCATCGAAACAAGTGCAGCCGCAGAGACGGCCCTTCTCACCAGGATCCTCTCGCGATCCTGGTCGGTCAGGATTACGGGAACGGACACGAGTACGGGGAGTTGCAGGGCTTTTTCCACGTCCTTGGTCATGAAGAAGCTGCGATCCAGGTGCTCGGCCAAGAGGGCCAGACCGAGACCACCTGCCAGGGCTGCGAAGAACCCGAAGAGGAGCACCTTTCTGGTCTTCGGCTTGTAGGGCTTGTCAGGTAATTTCGCGTGATCCAGAATGGTGAACTGTTCTCCCTGTTGCGCGATTTCCAGATTCTCCGACAGTTTCGCCTTGAATTTCTTGCTGAGCAGGGAGCTGTAGTTCCCTTCCACCTGGTCGTAGCCCCGTCGTAAATCCCCGAGCATCTGTTCGATCTTTGGGCCGTCTTGAATTCGACTCTGGTACGTTTCAAGTTCCTTTTCGATCTTCGCCTTCTGCCCCCAGAGCTTCGCCAACTCCCGATTCGTCATCAGGACCTGGGCTGCCATGTCTTCGATCTGGGCGGCGAAAAGCGAGGAATCATCCATAGGGTCGTACATTTCCGAATCGAAATCTTCTCCGAAGTTCTCCGGAGGCGGGGTCTCTTCCGCCAGGAGCTTAGCAATCATGGCCTGTATCTTCATCACGTCGGGGTGCTTCTCGCTGTAACGTGCCTTCAACTTCCTCAGTTCCACACGAAGTTGTTGGACGTCGGCGGATTCCCACTTCTCGACAGGAGCACTCTCTTCGGATCCTTCGTAGAGGATTCCGGTCTCCGTCGATCCGAACTCCGCTTCCATTCTGCGGAGGTTGTTCAATTGAGAGGTCAGGAGGATCTTGCGATCCTTGGTCTGCTGGATGGTGGTATTGAGGGAGTCGATCTGTCGCTGGAGATGGGCCATCATCGTGTAGTTCTGGCTCATGTCCTCTGGAAGGAAGCCCCTGTATTTTTCCTTGAATTCTCGGATGGCGGTTTCCTTCTCATGGAGGATCTCCTGCAGCCTCTGGAGTTCCCGATCGAGAAATATGGTCGTGCCCGCTGCCTGGGCTTCTCGGAGCTTGAGGTTGTCTTCGATGAAAAGGTTGGCAATTGTGTTCGTAACGTCCCTGACCTTGACCGGGTCCCTGCCCTCGAAGGCTACCTGGAAGGCATGACGACCGCCTCTTACGTTGACCTCGATTTTCTGCCCGAAGATCGCGACAGCGTCCGTCATTGTGGCGGATGCACGAACCTCGGGATACAGATCGTAGTCATTGATGATCTTCTCGAGTCTCGTCCTGCTCTTGATCTGCTGTGTGATGGTCCGCAACCGGCTGTTCAAGTCGATCGTCACCGTAGAACTGACGAATTCCCCCGGCACCTTCTGGGGTTCCACCAGGATGAACGTCTCCGCCCGAAATACCCTCGGCGCAAAGATGCAGTACAGGATGACGGCCAGAAAAACCAAGAAGAAGGGCACAACCGCAATCCAGAACCTGCGCAATAGCGCCTCGCGGATGTACGTGAGGTCCAGTCCCTCTTTGGGTATCATGTTCTGCCCCTGAGAAAAGTTCGGGATTGCCTGTTTCGTTTCGAATGAATGCGTCGACTACGGATGAAGGGGCCTGCCGAGCCCTTGCTCATGTCACGGAACGACGATCACATCATCGGGTTGAAGCAGGATGTTCTGGCCGATGTCTTTTCCGGATACGGCGCGCCTGTAGTCAACCTTCATCCGGATTTGCCCCTTCTGCCCCGTTCGTATGATCACGATATCGTTCGTGTCTGCCCAATCGGCGAAGCCGCCAGCCATGGAGATGGCCTGGAGCAGGCTCATGTGTTTTTCCAGCGGCTGTTCTCCCGGGTTGGTCACCTTGCCGATGACGTAGATCTTCTTGCTGCGGGCCTCCTGGAGCATCACATAGACGGCCGGAGCATCCACGTACCCACGGAGCGCTTTGGTGATGCGGTCCTTGACCTGAAGGGGCGTGCTGTTCGCCGCCCGGATATCATCTACCAGGGGTAGCGAAATCTTCCCGTCCAGTCGGACCGTAACCGTCCGTGAGATGTCCGGTTCCTTCCAAACCATTATTTCCAGCACATCCCCCGGGCCTATCAGGTATTCGTTGTCCTCCTGGCCGGTAGGGGGTGGGGCTTCGTCCGCCCGTGCCCAGCCGCTCTCGAAAGGGCCTGCCCAGAGGGAGGTCATGAGCAACAGAAGGGTGAAGGCAATGAGACCCGTGGACCACCTCAACGGAAGAGCGCGAAGGCACCCTGCCGAAGGAACCCGTCTTCTTACGTCCATCTTCGCATCGTCTATCATATTGTACCCCTTAGGTTTTTCAATGCATCTTATCGGAGAAGGATCGATCGAACTTTAGATAAAGGGCATGGAAAGAAGCCTTCGGGCGGAAGGCGTCCCCTGCGAGACCGCAGAAAGGAGCGTCCACAAGACATGCCGAAACGGAAGCCATAGAATGCGAATTCATTGCTTGAGCATTGATTGCATAAATCATCGGAAAACAAAAGGTTTTTTTTGAGAGACCCAAATATAGAACAAAAAGCTGCTCTGTGCAAGGTTTCTCTGGGGGGCTGCGTGACGGCCACTCCGTCAAGATTTCGCCTGCCATGAGCGGAACACCCAACCATGCCGATTTCCCGGGTTCGTGCGAGCCTGTCCCACAGGGAACGCGGACGCGGAATTCTGTGAGAGAAACTGAATGTATACATATTGAAATGAGAGTTTTGTGTGACAATAGAATGGTATTTCGGGACAGATTCTGGTTGATTTCTTGGGTGTTGGTTTCTATGATGAGTGGCGAAACCACTGCGCCCATATTTTCCTTTTAATAACGATAAATTGTTTGTTAAATCAATATGGTTGTGCTGCACCCGAAAGCCCGGCCCTCTGCCGCTCTTTTGTCTAAAGTAGCGACAGGAAGACTCCGATGAGTCTTCTGGACGAATTCGGAGAACGGTGAGAAGAGGGCAGCACGGAGAGGCTTATCCATGAGGATTTTTCGCCGAAATGTATCCCGATTGAACGCGATTCTGTTCTTCATTGAGTCCGTCCTGCTTTTTGGAATTCTTTATGGAGGCAGTTGCCTGAGGTACCTTTACCAAAACGGCCTGGAGGCGTTCTGGTTCTTTGATGCTACCCGTCATTCCATGAAGGCCCTTGTCATCGTGGTGGTCTGCCAGGCATGCATGTATTTGAACGAGCTCTACGATTACAAGGTCACGCGGGCGCGGAGGGAGTTCACCATCCGCCTTCTTCAGTCCTTGGGCGTGGCGTGTATCCTCCTGAGCGTGATCTACTCCTTCTGGCCGGACGTTGGTATAGGTCTGGTGACCTTCTTGATAGCCCTGCCGACCATCATCCTTTCCCTCTTCCTGTGGCGCCACCTTTATCCTTACGTCCTGAGGTCCGAGGCGCTCGCGGAGCGGGTGGTGATCCTGGGCGATGCCCCGGCTGCGGACAAGGTCCTGGATGAGATCAAGGAGCGAAGAGATTCCGGCTTCGAGGTGATTGCCAGGGTGACCGAAAGGCAACCCGAGGAGATCGCCACAGAAAACGGCTCGTCCTCTCCGGAGTTGCTCGCCCTGGCGGAGTTTCCCCAGCGGGCCGAAAGGGTCGTTGCAGATCGGATGGTCGTGGCGATCGCTGACAGAAGAGGGAAGATGCCGTTTCGGACGCTGTTGAACTGTCGTTTCAAAGGGATACGCGTCGAGGAGGCTGCCTCTTTCTATGAAAGCTTGACAGGGAAGATCCTCCTGGACGAAGTTCGTCCCAGCTGGTTCATCTTCTCCGAGGGATTCCGGAAGAGCACGCTCACTCTCCAAGTGAAAAGGATAACCGACATTCTGATGGCCGGGATTCTCCTGGTCGCCTCTGCTCCGATCATGCTCCTTGCATCGATCCTGATCAGACTGGACTCGAAGGGGCCTGTCATCTACAAGCAGGATCGTGTCGGAGAGGGATGGAAGGATTACACCCTCTTCAAGTTTCGGTCCATGATCGACAACGCCGAGGCCATGGGTATCCAGTGGGCCGAAACGGAGGATCCGAGGGTAACGAGGGTGGGGAAGATCATCCGGAGATACCGAATCGACGAGCTTCCTCAGCTTCTCAACGTCCTGAAGGGGGACATGAGCTTTGTGGGGCCGAGACCCGAAAGAAGGTTCTTCGTGGAGGACCTCGCAAGAGAAATCCCGTACTATCCGTACCGGCTGTTCGTGAAGCCCGGGATCACAGGGTGGGCGCAGATCAAGTACCACTACGGCGCATCCAAAAACGAGACCATGGAGAAGCTCCAGTACGATCTGTACTACATAAAGCAGATGTCTTTTTTCTTCGATCTGTCGATCATGTTCGACACGATACGTGTCGTCCTGACAGGAAGGGGTGCTCGGTGATTTCGCATGGAACCGAAAAGAGCCTGACCGGACTTCGGAAGTCCTGGTTCGTTTGCCAGACCAATGCTCGGGAGGAGAGAAGGGCGAAATACTTTCTGGAGGAAAAGGGATTCGAGGTCTATCTGCCCATGATGGAAGCCCAGAGACTCGGTGGATCCCGTCCGACCTTGGTGCAAAGACCGCTGTTCAGGAGTTACCTCTTCGTTCGGTTCAACGAGGATCGGGAGATCCCGTACGTGCGATGGACGCAAGGTGTGCGGAAGATCCTTCCCGACAATATCCGACCCGTGGGTGTTGACGATCAACTCGTGGAAGCCATACGGGCTTTGGCGAACCGGGAGGGGGTTATCCGGAAACGAGCCCTTAAGAAGAGAGACCGAGTCAGGATCCTGAGCGGCCCTTTCAAGGAACTCATGGGCATTTTCGAGGAATGGACTTCAGACAGGGGAAGGATAAGGATTCTTCTCCAATGTGTGAGCTGTCAGGCCAGACTCGAACTCCACCATACCCTCGTGGAGAAGGTGGCCTGAACCTCGGAAGAACTGGTGAACTATCAGACCAGTTAATGGAATGAGGACAGCATGTTACAGGGGATTGCGAGAATCCTCAGGGGCGGAGCCTGCCCTGGAGCCGGCATGTGACGGCTCCGAAGATGGAACGAGGGGATTTGCCCCGGGACCAAGGAGGACGGCAAGAAAATTGCAAGGTTTGCGGCCAATACCCCTTGCAGCAGCACCCCTGGCGAAGGATTTAGCCTTTAGGAAGGGTGCCGATCTACTGAAAACGGGTATCTGTGTGTCATTCCCGCAGAGGCGGTGGATGTTACATTATCCGGACGAAGTGATTACAGTTTTGTAGTTTTCCTGCTTGGTATGGAAGAGGAGAAACGATATGAAGCAGAAGACGTTTCTTTGGGTGTTGGCAATCGTTCTTGCGCATGCTCAACTCGGATGGGCGGCCGACGTGCTCGTTGAGTGGGATCCGAACCCCGAGGCGGACTTGGCTGGATACAAGCTCTATTACGGGACTACGTCGAGAACCCAAGGTTCCTATGCCGAAACGGTGGTGATAAGCGACAAGAACTTGACGAACTGGTCGCTCACTCTGCCGGGGGACACCTACTACTTTGCCCTGACTGCGTATGACGCGAGCGGGAACGAGAGTGGGTTTTCGATGGAAGTGAGCGCCGTCGTTCCGGACCTGGCCGGGCCGGGAAAACCCGGAACACCCATCTTCATCCCCTAGACGGGACGGGTCGATCCCGTCTCGTACCCGCAGTGAATCCCAACGGGAATTCCCTTGGCGTATCAAACCGCGGTCAGCCCCTATGGAATCTATCCTTGAACCTGATCCGCACGTTCCTCTTGCCCGGCAGCATGCATAACCGTGGAAGGATCCAGCAATCATCTCAAACCAGGCTCACCGTCTTCTCCTAACGATTGACGTGGAAGATTGGTTCCAGGTGGAGAACTTCAGGCAGTGTATCCCTTCCTCCTCCTGGCCGGGATACGAACTGCGTGTAGAACAGAGCACCCATCGGATCCTGGATCTCCTCGATTCCGCGACCTCTGCCCTGGGCACCGGTTCCTCGGAAGCGCACCCGTCGGGAAGGTCTTCGCTGCGGGCAACCTTCTTCGTCCTCGGTTGGATCGGAGAGCGTTTGCCCGGGCTTGTCAGGGAAATCCAGGAGCGGGGCCACGAGGTTGCTTCCCACGGCTATAACCACGTCCTCTGCAATCAGATGTTGCCGCACGAGGTCAAGACAGATTTGGAGGTAAGCAAGAAGCTGATCGAGGATATTTGTGGGAAACCTGTCTGCGGGTACAGGGCACCCAGCTTCTCGATCAACGCCGAGGTGCTCGAGCTGGTCGAGGCGTGTGGTTATCTCTACGACTCGAGTTTCAATTCCTTTTCGATTCACGGTCGCTACGGAAAACTGGACCTCTCGGCTTGTGGAAATCGTGGGGTCGTGGCGAGGATTTCCGAGTCATTCTCCGAAATCCCGATCAGCAATCTCGAGGTCGGTGCTCGCGTGATCCCATGGGGAGGCGGGGGCTATTTTCGATTGATACCCTTCTCTCTTTTCAAGCGGGGTGTGAGGTCCATCCTGCGGAAGAGGGGGGCATACGTATTCTACCTACACCCCTGGGAGGTTGATCCGGATCAGCCGAAGGTTCGGAATGCTTCCCGAGTTTACCGGTTCAGGCATTACCTGAATCTCGGGCGAAGTCTGGACAGGCTGCGCATGCTGGCAACCGCCTTCCGGGATTGCCGCTCTGTGACCTGCCATGAGTATCTCCAGGAAATGACAAGAGATGAATGAATCAAAGCTGGGTCCCCTCCATGTCATGCTGTTGGTCGACCTCCTTGGGGTGATGGGAGGGGCGGAGCAACAACTGTATCTCCTTTCCCGTGAACTCAGAAAGCGTGGACACAGGATCACCGTCTGCTGTCTCAGGGGTGGAGAGCTGTCGAGGAAGATGAACAGGGAGGGGTTCCATGTCCTCGAACTCGGCGTGACCAGGATCTATGGGTTGGGCGGGCTCAAGGCATTGTTTTGTCTCGTACGGTTTCTGCGCAAGGAGAAGGTGGATGCCCTGATCACCTACCACGAGAGTTCCGACTATATGGGGATTTCCCTTGCCCTGTTGGCCGGGGTTCCGATTGTGTCCAGTCGAAGGGACATGGGGTTCAAGCTCAAGCCCAGACATGTGTGGATTTATCGGCTGATCAACCTCTGGTTCGACCATGTTGTCACCGTTTCAGATGCGGTCAGGCAGACGATGATGGAGAAGCAATGGCTGAGACGGCGTCACGTTACTGTGGTTCCGAACGGTGTCGAGCTTTTGCCGTTGAGCCATTCGTCGGAAAAGCGAGACGCCCCCGTCGGCGTCGAGTCGGGATGTCTGAACGTCTGTAATCTCGCGAACATCCGCCCCGTCAAAGGGCAGTTGGACCTGGTTGAATCCGCAGCCGAAGTGATGGAGCATTTTCCGAATGTTCGTTTCTACCTTGTCGGCAAGAGGCATCCGGACGATCCGTATTGTGAAGTTGTGGAGCGACGGGTGAGAGAGGTCGGGGCAGAGGCGATTGTCAGGCTGACAGACGAGTTGCCTCGCAGAGAAGTGCCTTCTTTCTTGAACGCCATGGACATTTGCGTCTGTTCCTCCCTGAGTGAAGGAATGTCGAATGCCATCCTGGAGGCAATGTCCGCCGGGAAACCCGTTGTCGCAACCGCGGTCGGTGGAAATCCTGAACTTGTGGAAGAGGGAAAGACCGGCTACCTGGTGCCTCCAAGTGACCCCACTGCGATGGCGAAGGCTCTCCGAAAGCTGCTGACGGACCGCGAGCTTGCACGTCGGATGGGTGCAAGTGGCAGGGCCCGAGTGGAGGGCGAATTCGGAATCGCAAGCATGGTCGATCATTATGAGGACATATTGCAGTATGTTCACCACAGAAGAGCCGTCCGGAAATGGGGGCTCTTGAAGAAGCGGGTGGCGCATGGTCTTGCCGCGACGAGACCATGGATCAGGACCGTTGTGGCGTCTGTCGTCTATCGAAGCGGCCTGGAATACGTTTGTCGATGGTTGAAGAGGGTGTTTCGCAGGGGGCGTGTCGCCATCCTTTGTCTGCATGACGTGTCAAACCGAGCGGAAGACCGGCCCGGCTATGCCGTCTATATGCCTCCGGAATCGTTCTTCAGCTTTGTGGAGTTTCTGGAGAGCCAATACGAAATTGTCGAGTTGGAAAAAGCGGTCCGCTTGATGAAAGAGGGCCGTCGTTTGCGGGAAGACGTGTTCGCCATCACCTTCGATGATTGTTACAAGGGGTGGGTGGAACATGTGTTGCCGGAGTGCCGGGGAAAGGGGATTCCCTTCACGGTCTTCGTGACCACGGCCCCTCTGGAGAACGGACAGCCCCTAGCATATGATTTGATGGTCGAGTTGGGCGAGAAGACGTGGCGGAAGGTCGCTGATCTTTCTCCTTGGGGAATGGAGATTCTGCTTCTGGAAAAACAGGATGATATCAAGTGCCTTGTGGAAACGATCAATGCGTACTTCACAGACAAGACGAAGGAACATCGGGATCGTATCCTCGCGGAGATGTCGGAGTATTTCGGTGTGCCTCTGGACGCCGACGCCCTCCACCGGTCGGTACTGAACTGGGATGATGTTCGTGAGATGAGTCGACAGGGGGTTACCATCGGCGCACACAGTGTGGACCATACGTGTCTCCCCGAGATGGATACAAGTGAATGCACACGGGAGATTTGTGAGAGCAAGCGAGTGCTCCAGGAGAAATCGGAAGCGACGGTGCGGTTCTTTGCGTACCCGTACGGTCTGGTCGGCTCACGGGTAGAGAGACTGACAGAGATCGTAGCAGAGGCGGGCTACGTCAATGCCTTCACCCTGAACGCCGGAAACGGAGGCGGTTTTCGGCCTTTCGAAGTGGATCGGAGAGGGGTGAGTCGAGGCATGTTTCTCACGCCGAGCGGAAGATTCCACAAATCGCTGTTGGCTACGGAGTTGTGTGGATTGGGTGACATCCTGTTCCGGAGATTTTCTTTCAAGAAAAAGCCGCGGAGAAGTGCACAGTACAGCTGACAAGGAAGGCCATTCGACGGGTGCATCCACTATGAGGAATAATCTCCCATTCGGCATAGCCATCTTCCTCCTGTGCGCTGCAGTTCTGCTCCTCTACATGGGCGCTTTTCTTCCCCACGAGGATGTCACGCGTGAGGAGAAGGCATTTCCCTCCGGGATCGAGGGGTTTGCGGTTGAAGACGTCCAGTACGATCAAGAAGTCATCGGGGTCCTGTCTGCGGATCATGTGGTTTATAAGCGCTTTCTCAGGACCGATAGGGTGCCCATCACGTTGTTTGTGGCCCTCTACGAAACTCTGGAGAAGACAGACTTCTCCCATTCCCCGGTCGTGTGTTTTTCAGGACAAGGGTGGAGCATAGATAGGCAGACGAAAGAAGAGTTGCTCCTGGACGAAGCGAAGGGACGCGGGATTCGCGTGAATCAATTGATACAGAGCAAGATGGGTATCCGAATGATTACCCTGTTCTGGTATCAATGCCGTCGCGGCGTGGTTGACAACCGGGGGTTCCTGAAACTGGCCCTGTTCTATGACAGCCTGTTCGGCAAATCCGGTCGGAATGCCTTTGTCCGGGTCACCGCGGTTGTTCCGGACAAGAAGTCGATAGAGGAGACGGCTGCATCCCTGGGAGATTTTGTCCGGGAGGTGTATCCGGCCCTGAACCAGTATGTTATGCATTGAGGACCGGCAGGAGTCTCTGTTTTGCGGAACAGACCAAGGACAATGATCATAGGGTGCCTGCTGTGCCTTCTCTTTGCCCCGGCCATGCTCCGCCTTGCGAAGGTGTGGTCAACACAGGAAGATTACGGACACGGCTTCTTTGTTCTGCCTATCGTTTTCTACATGTTGTGGCAGAAGAAGAGTCGACTCAAGGCCATTCCTGCACGACCGTCCTGGGTGGGCCTTCCTGTCCTGGTTGCGGGTTCCCTGCTGTATGTGGTTGCCTCGATCGCCAAATTCCATACACTCACGTACCTGTGTATGATTCTGATTGTCCTTGGCTTGCTGATCTTCCTGGAAGGTTGGGGATTGGTACGGGAAGTGGCTCCCCAGGTGGCGTTGCTTCTGTTCATGTTTCCCATACCGAGTGCATTGTACGTCCAGATCACGAACCCGTTGAAACTGGCCATTGCGAACATCTCGACCACCATCGTGCAGATGATCGACATCCCGGTTTTTCGAGAGGGAAATCTCCTCTATCTTGCGGGCAGCAAGATGGAGGTGACAGAGGCCTGTAGCGGAATCCGGTCTCTCTACTCCTATCTGATGCTGGGATGTGTCTTTGCTTTGGGTGGGAAGACAAGATGGACAAGAATTGTCATGGTCTTGTCGGCAGTGCCGCTCGCTTTCCTTGTCAACATCGTCCGTGTGACGGGTACGACCATCCTTTCCCACGCCTACGGGCCGGAGATGGCTCAGGGGGTCTTTCACATGACGGCCGGGTTTGTCCTGTTTGCAGTTGGATTCGTCGTCTTCTATCTGGAGTACAGGCTATTGAACGGGGAATGGTTCCACGAGAGCGGTCACGGGACGAACGAGGGATCATGAGAATCCTGCACCTCATAAGCAGCAGCGGATACTTCGGGGCGGACAACATGTTGATCGAACTCGCCAGGGGCGCCTCGGGCAGTGCGGTTTCGTCCGTGGTGGGTGTCTTTCGGAATGTCCACAACCCGCACGTAGAGATCGGCGAGGTGGCAGAGAGCCACGGCATTCCCGTCGAGATCTTCCCTTGCAGCGGGAAGGTGGATATGAATACCATCTTGGAAACAAGGCGTTTCTTGAGGCGACAAGGGATCGATATCATTCACACGCATGGATACAAGTCAAATCTGTATGCCTTGGGATCTACTGTCGGCACGCGAGTGGGGAGGATCGCCACCTGCCACAATTGGCTTGGTGACGATGTGAAGATGAAGGGCTATGCGAGGCTGGACAAGTTCTTCTTGAAGCGATTCGACCGGGTCGTGGCCGTGTCGGACACGATCCGGGAAGAACTCGTCTCTGCCCGTATTCCCCCTCGGAAGATCGTCACCATCTACAATGGAATCGACCTCAAACGATTTCAATGTGAGGAGGACACGAAGGGGACAAGGAAGGCACTCGGGATTCCGGACGGTTTCAAGGTGGTCGGCACAGTGGGGAGACTATCCGAAGAAAAGGGCCACACCCATCTTCTCCGAGCTGCACGAGATCCAGCGCTGGAGGGACAGAACATCGTCTTCCTGATCGTTGGGGACGGCCCCTTGAGAATGCGCCTGGAGGAAATTGCGGGAAGAGGGAAAGGACCTCCCCACGTCGTATTCACGGGAACCCGTGCAGATGTGGAGAGGCTCTATGGCGTGATGGACATGTTCGTCCTGCCTTCTCTGACAGAGGGTCTTCCCATGGCGCTCCTGGAAGCGATTGCCTCGAAGCGGCCTGTTGTAGCGACGAAGGTTGGAGGGATCCCCAGGGTGGTCGAGGAGGGTTCCTCCGGCCGTCTGGTGCAGCCGGGGGACGCAAGGGCATTGGCGAGGGCGATTCGAGACATCCTGATGGACCCGGAAGAGGGACGCCGGCTGGCCGAAAAGGCCTACGGGACCGTCAGGGAGACCTTCTCCGCCGCCACGATGACGCAAAGGTATGTGGATATCTACGAGGAGATGACATCTTCACGCCGGAGAAACAAGAGACGGGGTGAAAAAGGCTCCAAACGCATAAAGGTAAGAAATGGCTGAGGTCTCTTTTCTGTTGGCGGTTCTGCTGGTCGTGTATGTGTATGTGGGCTACCCGTTCTTGATCGTGATGTTGTCATTCATCGTGAAGAATGGAGTGAAACAGATACCTGGAGAACCGAGCGTTACCTTCCTCATCACTGCTTACAACGAAGAGAAGAGTATAAAGGAGAAGCTCGAGGACACGCTGGCTCTTGATTACCCGAAAGAGAAGCTGCATATCATGGTCGCTTCGGACGGTTCTACGGATGGAACCGACGAGATTGTGAAAGGCTTTTCCAAAGAGGGCGTATTGCTCTGCCGCGTGGAAGGAAGGGTTGGAAAGACGGAGACGCAGAATCAAGCCGTTAAGGAAGCGAGAGGAGAGATTGTCGTCTTTTCCGACGCGACGACGAAATACAGGGAAGATGCGCTCCGCAAGATCGTGAGAAACTACGGGGACCCGAGTGTGGGGGCGGTGAGTGGACGATACGAGTACAGGAATCCAACCGGGGGAGCGGTGGGCGCAGGCACGAAGCTCTTCTGGAATTATGAGAACTTCATCAAACGAAAACAGACCGAGATCAAGACGATCACAGGGTGCTGCGGATGCATCTATTCCGTGAGAAGAGACCTGTATGAAGCCTTGCCGGGGGATATCATCAGCGACCTTGTAGAGCCTTTGAAGATACTCGAAAAGGGCCGTCGTATCGCCTTCGAACCGGATGCCGTGGCCCAGGAAATAACGGAGGAAAAGGCTGAAGAAGAATATTCCATGCGGGTGCGTGTGATTACGCGGGGCATGAACGGGATTGCCTATGTGAAGGGCCTGTTGAACCCCTTCCGGCATGGTTTCGTGTCTTTTCAACTCATTTCACACAAAATCCTGAGATGGATGATTCCTTTCTTCTTGACGGTGGCCTTCATCTCGAATCTGTTGTTGCTGGAAACAGCCTTCTACAGGCTTACCATGGGAATCCAATTCGCTTTCTACCTTTTGGCTGTGGTCGGTTGGTGGCTGGACCGGAAAGACATGAAGACAAGAGTCACTTCCTTTCCCCTCTATTTCTGCGTGGTCAATCTTGCTGCTGTGCAAGGGGCCGTGAATTTTGTCAGAGGGAGAAGGATGGCGACATGGGAGACGGTCAGAAAATGAGTATGAGAATCCTGTTCATAACGCAGGACGACCCCTTTTATGTGAGGGTCTTCTTTGAAGAATTCTTCAAGGCATACGAGCACCTGGACGAGATCCAAGGGGTGGTCGTCACCAAAGCCATAGGGAAGAAGAGTACCTTTGCATTGATGAAACAGATGTGGGAATTCTACGGCCCTCCGGATTTTCTGCGGATGGGCACACGATACGCCGGGGAGAGGACGTTGGGTTTCCTCCAGGACCGGTTGAATCTGACAGGCAAGTCCGGTCTGAGGCAATTGTGCAGGGGGTACGGGATCGAGGCCTTTCACGAAGACGATGTGAACGGCCCGTCTTTCCTGGAAAGGGCCGAGAAACTGGACCTGGATCTGATTATTTCAGTCGCTGCATCGGTTATCTTCAAGGAAGGGTTGCTCACATTGCCGAGGAACGGCTGCTTGAATATACACAACGGAAGACTGCCGAAATACAGGGGTATGATGCCGGTCTTCTGGCAGGTGTATCACGGCGAATCGGAAATCGGGATTACGGTGCACGAAATGAATGTAAAGATCGACGATGGAAGGATTCTTCTGCAGGATGGAGTCCCTGTGCAACCCGGAGAGACGTTGGATGAGCTGATGAGAAGGATGAAGAAAGTGGCTGCAGAGATGATCCTTCGAATCATCGATCAGATGAAATCCGGAACGGTGCAATACCAGGAGAACCCCGCTGCCGAGTCCTCCTATTTCTCCTTCCCCAAGAGGGAGGATGTGAAGGCCTTCAAGAAAAGGGGGAAAAAGCTCCTCTAGCTCAGGGCCGGAAATGGGGCCGTGGCGGGCTGTCTGTAAGATGGGAATAACGGGTGATATGAGGGTGCTATTGGGAAGAGAAACAGGCCCGAGGGCGGCGATTCTGATGTACCACAGCGTTGTCCGTCCCGGTGATGAGAGAAGCACGTCGGGACCGGGAAATCCCGACTACGAAATGCCTCTGCACCTGTTTTCTGAGCAAATGCGGATGGTGCGAAAGGGGAGCTACAGGACGCTGGCCCTGGATGAACTGCTGGACGCTGATTCCCCGGTTTCCGAGCATAGAAACGTGCTCATCACCTTTGACGATGGGTGGTCCGACAACCATTCGAATGCCCTGCCGGTACTGAACGAGTACGGTTTGAAGGCTACCGTGTTCGTTATCACGGGTTTCGTGGGGAAGGAGAATTATCTGGACTGGGGTCGGTTGCGTGAGATGCAATCCGGGGGGGTATCGGTCCAGTCGCACAGCCACGGGCATCGACCTCTTTCGCTCCTCTCAGATGGAGAGATGAGATCTGAGCTTCAGAAGTCCAAGAGGTCGATCGAGGACCGTCTGGGAACGCCGGTACATTTCTTGAGTGCTCCCCATGGGATGGTGGACAGAAGGCTGATCCAAGAGGCGAGGGTATCGGGCTATCGGGGGATTTGTACCTCTGAGCCGGGGTTTGGGCATCAATACGGCTCTCCCGCAGTGTTCAGTCGAATCAACATTTCTGCGCGACTCGACGCGGAGAAGTTTGAAAACGTAATCAGGCAGAAACGGTCCGCTGTCTTGACGGAAATGGTCCTGAAGAAGACGAAGAATTTTGCCAAGAAGTCATTGGGGTATGAGAGATACAGAAAACTCTACGAGTTGCGTTACCCCAAGTGAGAACTTGCCGGAACAAAGCAAAAGAGAAGAGGACGGTGAGAAGAGATGGCCAAGCAATTGAGATACTTGTGCACATCGGATTATGAAGCGAACCGATCCGGCATGCTCCATCTCCGGGAAAAGGAGAACGGTTCGGCATCGCCTGCATTGTACGATTCCCTCTACCTGGGGAATCCTGGTGGCGATCCCTTGCTGGGACTCTGTTTTGACGGCGACCGCCTGGTTGGACAAGAGAACTACATGCGGCAAACGATCGGATTGGACGGGAAGACGTTCTCCGGGCCCCTGGGCATTCATACCCTCGTGGATTCCGACTACCGGATGTTGTACGGCGTTTTTGGAAAGCTCTGCAAGCTGACGATTGAAGCAATGGAGACGGAGGCAAGCGTTCTTTGCGCCTTTGCCAATGAGGAATCAAAACGGTACTACCTGAAGTATTTCCAGTGGGAAGTGGCGACCAAAGTCGCTGTTTACAAAAAGGCGACGGGATTTGCAGGCCTTAACGCAGAGAGTCTTCTCGCCCTCGCGAGGCGAGGCAGGCTATACAAAGACGTGGTCCTTGAACAAGTCGAGAAGTTCGACCCAACGGTCCTTGACCCGGTTCTCGAGCAGGTCCTGAAAGAATCGAGACGGCTTTACGTGTACAAGACATCCGCTTTTCTGAATTGGCGGTTCCTGGAGAACAATCGTTACGCTATACGAGGCTACAACATATGGGTGGATCAGGAATTGTGTGGGTATTGTGTCACGTATGACGAGGGACGGGAGCGGAAGATCCTGGATCTGGTGCTCTTGAATGAGGAAGCCGGGCTTTTCGAGAAGGTGATCAACACGCTGTCGTATTTGTGCGCAAGAGAAGGCATCCGGCGGCTGATGATGTACGCAACCCCCGGCTGTTGGTATGAACATGCATTGAGAAGACGGCTCTTCTTCAAGCGGTGGGATTTCGACTTCATTATCCGAAAGATGACGGACGAATTTCCGGATGGGGAATGGCTTCTGCAGATAGGGGACTTTGATGTGTTCTAGGAGGCTGTTGAAAAAGTCCCATCTGCGGCGTTCGGCTTCATCCCCCCCCGCCTTTGGCGGGGGCAGGTCCCGTCATTCGACGTACAGAAAGTACGCCTCATTCCTCGGGATTTT
>Ga0180434_10000967_pt1 | contig 42332 bp, 35 predicted proteins | sample SS_ome_7_FD_132453 | JGI IMG/M metagenome (GOLD analysis project Ga0180434, IMG submission 132453) | Hypersaline lake sediment archaeal communities from the Salton Sea, California, USA - SS_1_D_2 metaG | ecosystem: Environmental > Aquatic > Non-marine Saline and Alkaline > Hypersaline >... | reverse complement strand
AAGGAGGGCTTTCTCGAAAATGACACACAAGCCCACAGTGGCGTTGGTTCATTACGAAGAACCCCTATTGTCGGTGCGGAAGGCCGCTGACCTCTCCGGAGGCCTCGACCATCTTCCTGCAGGCGGAAAGGTCTTCGTCAAGCCAAACGTCATCTTCTGGACGCGCGAGACGATCTTCCCCAAGTACGGGGTGATCACCACGTCGCGCCTGATGGAGGACGCGGTGGTCCTGCTCAAGGAGCGCGGCATCGACGACATCACCATCGGTGAAGGTCTGGTTACCCGAAGCCCCAAGGACAGGGAAACCCCTCTCCACGCCTTCGAGACGCTGGGCTACAACAAGTTGAACAAGCGCTACGGCGTGAAAGTGCTCGACCTTCACCAGAGGCGTTTCGAGGATGTGGATCTCGGGGACGGCGTAACCCTTGCCTTCAATACGGATTTCCTGGAAACCGATTTTCTCGTAAATATCCCGGTGCTCAAGTGTCACGCCCAGACGATCGTGAGCCTGGGCATCAAGAATCTGAAGGGTCTCGTCGACATCCCTTCCCGCAAGAAATGCCACAGTGATGACCCGACGAGGGATCTTCATTTCATGGTCGGGAAGCTCGCGAACCGGATTCCCCCTTCCCTGACGATCCTGGATGGAATCTACACGAATGAGCGCGGCCCCCTGTACGACGGGAAGGCGAGGAGGACCGACGCTCTTGTCGCCTCTTCGGACACGCTCGCCGCCGACATGATCGGCTCCCAGATTTTGGGCCATCCTCCTTCCGAGATTCCGCATCTCGTCCATGCGGCCCGGGATTTGGGCCGATCCCTTGATCCGTCCGGGATCGAGCTGAGGGGAGAAGCGATTGAGGACTTTGCTCATTACCACGAACACGCGTTCCCGTACGCCGATGACGGGACCCTTCCGCTGCCCATGGAGAAGATGGGCATTCAAGGGCTCTCCTACCCGAAATACGATCTCTCTCTGTGCACCTACTGTACGCCAATAAACGGGGCGACCCTCTATAGCATTGCCATGGGGTGGAAGGGGCAGCCCTGGGACGATGTGGAAGTCCTCACCGGCAAGACCATGAAGCCCACGCCGGGCAAGAAGAAGACGATCCTGCTAGGCAAATGCATGTACCAGGCGAACAAGGACCATCCGGACATCCAGGAGATGATCGCGGTCAAGGGGTGCCCTCCCAGGCCGAAGGCGATCATCGATGCGCTTCACAAGGCCGGGATCGAGGTGGACCCTGCCCATCTGGAGGGGGTAGACAACTACCCGGGTACGTTCATGAAGCGATACGAGAAGAGGCCGGAGTTTCAGGAGTCCTTCTACACAATTGACTAGAAGCCAAGAACCCGGAAAGAGAAGGAGACGAAGGATGAAGAAGTCCCCGAGAGCGCTTGGATGGGTGGGGGTGCTGATGGCGGCCCTTCTTGTCCTGGCCGTTTCACCCTCCTTTGGCGTGGACGATGAGTTCAAACAGCAAACCCAGGCCGCGATCGATCAGTTCAAGAAGACGGATCCCGGCATAAAGGCCTTCTTCGGCAAGGCCCGGGGCTATGCCGTCATTCCGACCGTGGGCAAAGGGGGTATCGGGATCGGCGCGGCTCGCGGCAAGGGCCTGGTCTACGAGGGGGGAAAGCTGATCGGAGAGGTCAAGCTGACCCAGGTCACGATAGGCGCGCAACTCGGGGGGCAGACCTACTCAGAGGTGGTGTTTCTGGAGAGCAAAGAGACCATGGAGAGCTTCAAGAAAGGTGATTTCGCCCTGAGCGCCCAGGCCACCGCCACGGCCGCAGCGGCGGGTGCGGCTGCCAACGCTAGATACAAGCAGGGCGTTGCCGTGTTCACCATGGCCAAAGGCGGCCTCATGTACGAAGCCAGCGTGGGGGGGCAGAAGTTCAACTTCATTCCGCTCGGAAAATAGGCCCACTCTGGGGAGGTGTAAGGGGGGCCTGACCCCTGACCCCCGATCCCTCACTCGTGTGCAGCGTCCAGTTGACAGCGCACCCTATGCCTAATACTGGTCGCCGTACTTCTTCTTGACCGCCTTGAAGGCGTCTTCCGCGATGTCCCAGGTCCGCTGGGCATCTTCGTCGGTGTGGGCAGCGGAGATGAAGTTGTTGTGATAGTCGAGGATATAGGCGCCGCGCTGTACGCACTCCGAGATCCAGTCCGCGTGAAGCCCCTTGTGGATGGCGGCCGGCCCCTCGGTCATGATCGGGGCGGGCTCCTGATTCGTGATGCGTAAGAACGGCATGGAGGGGAGCCCGGACACCTTCAGGTCGTATCCGTAATCCTTGGCAAGCCCCACGAGCCCGTCCATGATCTTCTGTCCCATCTCGAGCATCATCTTCGGGGCATTGATCTTCTTCATCTCCCGGAGCGTCGCAAGGGCGGCGGCCATGGGCGCTGCGTTGAAGAACTGGGTGCCTGTAAAGAAGACGCTCGTCATCGCCTCCCTGAGCGCGTCGGTCCCCACGAGGGCCGAGATCGGATAGCCGTTTCCGAGGGCCTTTCCAAAGCAGACGAGGTCGGGCTTGAAACCGAAGTACTCGTGCGACCCCGCAAGATCGGCCCGGAAGCCGGCCCGCACGTCGTCCACGATCAGCACGATACCCTTCTTCTTGCAGAGGGCCTCGATCTTCTGCCAGAACCCTTCGGCAGGCATCTCGTTGTCCACGACGATGGGGTGGTGATAGGGGGAGGAGATGATGCAGGCGATCTCTCCGTCGTTTTCTTCCACGGCCCTTTCCACCTGTCCATAGTCGTTCCAGGTGAGCTGGATGACGTGCTGCGTGTCCTCCTCGATCGTTCCGCCACTGCCGGGGGTCTGCATCCAGGGGGAGGAGCCGTGATAGAATCCTTCGAAGACAATGACCTTCTTTCTGCCCGTCGCCGCCCTCGCCACCATGACCGACAGGTTGGTCGGGTCGGCGCCGTTCTTGGCAAAGAAGGCCCAGTCGGCGATGGACACCATATCCACCAACTCCTCGGCCAAATCGATCATCACGGGCGCAGCGAGAGAGACCGTGTTGCCCTTCGCGTACTGTTCTCTGGCCGCTTCTTCCACGGCCGGGTGGTTGTATCCGAGGATCATCGGGCCGTAGGCGCACACGTAGTCCACGTACTCGTTCCCGTCCACGTCCCAGAACCTGGATCCCTCGGACCTGGAGAAGTAGACCGGATTTCCCGGGGCGGTGGCGGAAACGCTGTAGTGGCCGTAAACGCCTCCCTCCGGACAGAACGGAGAGCCCGGCATGGCCTTTTTCGCCCGATTGAACAATTCCTGTGATTCTTTCTGATCATAAGTCTTCATTCTTTTGCCCCCGGCGCTTGTTTCGCGTCCATCCATAGGGTGGGCGGCTATGTCATCAAGTATTCTATTGCCCAAAATATTTATCGTATAGGAAGAGAGAATCCCGTGTCAAGGAACCCTGCCCCCTATTCCATTACCGAAAGAGCCGATTCCGGCAGGGTGCTTCCACCGTCGATCACGAAGGGCTGTCCGGTGATGTAGCTCGCCCTGTCGGAAGCCAGGAAAGCCGCCAGTTCACCGATGTCCTCGGGAGTGCCCAGCTTCTTCGTTGGAATTGCCGATGCCATGATGTCGATGACCGATTGAGGGTCGTCCGGCATGATTTCCTCGACCGCCTTCCGAACCATCGGTGTGTCGATCATGCCGGGGCAGATCGCGTTCACGTTGATGTTGTTTCCCACCACCTCCATGGCCAGCGCCTTGGTGAAGCCCCAGAGCGCTGCCTTGGTGATGGCGTAGGCCGTTTCCCCCGTGTCGGCCACGATCGGGCCGGTCACCGAAGAGATGTTCACGATCTTGCCGTAGTTCCTGTCCACCATGAAGGGCAGGACCGCCTTCGTACAGTTCCAGGCGCCGTTGATGTTCACGTTGAAGTGCAGGTCGCGGATCTCGTCCGTCATCTCCAGGAAGGGGATGAGCTTGGCAACACCCGCGTTGTTCACCAGGATGTCGATCTTTCCCTGTTGCTTGGCCAGATCGTCCACAGCCTCCTTGACGGCGCCGAGGTCGGTTATGTCCACCTTGTAAGCCGATACGCGAAGGCCTTCACCTTCAAAGGCCTGGGCCGCCCGGAAGACCTCGTCGCTCACGTCCAGCATGGCCACGTGAGCGCCTTCACGGCCGAATACCTTGGCGATGCCCCAACCGTTGCCCATGGCCGCCCCGGAAACGACGGCTACCTTGTCATCCAGGATTCCCATTTTCTTCCTCCTTTCACCTATGTGTACAGAGACTCCATCATCTTCTCGATCCGGCTGTTGGACATGAAGCGCATCAGGAACAGGAGCACCTTGTACTTGGGCTCGATAAAGTACTTGGGCTTCAGCTTCTTCGCGTCCACCAGCTTGCAGACCAGCTCGCCGATCACATCCGGCCCCTGGGAGGTAATCTCGCTTTCTCTTCCCGTCTCGATACTCTTCATGGCCCGCTCGTAGTGAGCCGACCCGGGCTTGAGCGCGGCAGCCCGGACTCGAGCTGCAGTGAAGTCGGTCTTCATGTCTCCTGGGTTGATACTTGTGGCCTGGATCCCAAAGGGCTTTCCCTCAACCCTGAGCGCCTCGACGAGGCCGTCCACCGCCTTCTTGCTCATGCTGTAGAAGCCGCTGTACGGGATGCTTGGAACCTGAGCGGCCAGGGAACTGATCGTGACAATCTTGCCGCCCCCCTGCTCGCGCATGACAGGCATGACCTCGCGGGCCATCCGGTGGGTGCCGAAGAGGTTGACCTCGAACTGGAACTTGGCCTCTTCCACCGTTGTGTCCTCCACGCTCCCCTCGAACCCAAAGCCTGCGCAGTTCACCAGCACATCGATTCGATTCTCTTCCTTGCGCACCTGTTCATAAAAGGCCTCCACGGACGACTGGTTCGTGATGTCGCAGGGAAGGAGCTTGTACGGTAGGTTCTTCCATTCCGGATCCATGTCGATCCCGTAGACCGTGCCGTAGACCTTGTGCCCGCGTGCACTGAGCTTCTCCACGCACGCCTTGCCCATCCCTGATGTGGCTCCCGTTACCGCGATGACCTTGCTCATCTTCTCCTCCTCAATTCGAAACCTTGTACACCAGTTTCTCTTTGGCTTCTCCTTTCGTCTACGTATACAGAGACTCCATCATCTTCTCGACCTGGCTGTTGGACATGAAGCGCATCAGGAACAGGAGCGCCTTGTACTTCGGCTCGATGAAGTACTTCGGCTTCAACTTCTTCGCGTCCACCAGTTTGCAGACCAAGTCGCCGATCACATCGGGTCCCTGAGAGCCCAACTCGCTCTCTTTCATGATGTCCACGCTCTTCATGGACGGCTCATAATAGGCGGATCCCGGCTTGAGCGCGGCCGCACGAACGCGGTTTGTCGTGAAGTCGGTCTTCATGTCGCCCGGGTTGATGCTCGTCGCCTGTATTCCGAAGGGCTTGCCCTCCACGCGGAGCGTCTCGACCAGGCCGTCCACCGCCTTCTTGCTCATGCTGTAGAAACCCTGATAGGGAACGCCCGGCACCTGGGCCGCCAGGGAGCTGATCGTAATGATCTTGCCGCTGCCCTGCTCGCGCATGAGGGGCATCACCTCGCGGATCATCCGGTGGGTCCCGAAGAAGTTTACCTCGAACTGAAACTTCGTCTCCTCCACCGTAGAGTCCTCCACGCTTCCCTCGAAGCAGAAGCCTGCACAATTGACCAGGACATCGACCCGGTTCGCTTCCTCTTTGATCTGTGCAACGAAGGTCTCCACGGATGCCTGGTTCGTGATGTCGCAAGGGAGGAGCTTGTACGGCAGATCTTTCCATTCCGGGTCCATGTCGATCCCGTAGACCGTGCCGTAGACCTTGTGCCCCCGGGCACTGAGCTTCTCCACGCATGCCTTGCCCATCCCGGACGTGGCCCCTGTAACCGCTATCACTCTGCTCATAGTCATTTCCCTCGCACCCTGTTGAAAGACTACTGCTTCCCGGGGTCGATAGTCCCCTTGTTTCACACTTCAATACTTGATCCAGCCCTTTCGCCTCCTATGAGCAGACCTTGTACACCAGTTTCTCTTTGACCCCTGTGGTCACCTTGACATATCCGGAAAGCATCTCGTTCACGGTCTCGTTTCCCGTGTCCACGAGCATGGGCTCCCCGTTCAGCGCGAACAGCTTGGCCCGGGTCGCGATCACGATGATGTTGTCCCTACCGACTCGCTCGATGACCCGGTCGCTGATCTGCTGGTTTCCCCTGCCGAAGAGGTAGCCCTGGCCGCCGATGATGGTCACCACGATTCTGGCCGGCTTGCCCTCGATCACCTCCAGCAGCTCTGCCTCGTTCGCATCGCTTGCCACGAGCGACTTGTTCAGGACCACGTCCACGCCCAGCAGGGTGTTCGGCAGATCGAGGACCCGCATGACCTCCCGGGTGGTGGTGCCCGGACCGATGGCGTAGATGCAGTCCGGCTCCATGTTGCTGACCACGTCCAGGGCAATGGCCCGGACGACCGTGTCCTCCTGGCCCGCAGCGCCTGCCTTGACCGACTGCACCAGCCTCCGCTCAAAAGGGATCCGGAGATAGCCGTACAGCCTCGCGCTCACCCTCTGGTCCCGAAACGCGTCTTCGTCGATGTCCATGACCTCGGCCTCCCGGGTGCCGACCGCCTTGCCCTGCAGGAAGAGCTTTGCAAGCTCGCCCGCGTTCCGGGGGGTGGTCCCGAACACCGCCGAGTGCATCTTCACCCCGGCCGGAATCCCGAGCACAGGCACCTGGTCGCCGACTGCGTTGTAGATATTCCGTGCCGTACCGTCTCCGCCCACGAAGAGCAGGAGTTCCACCCCTGCTTCTCGAATCTCGCGTGCGGCCCGTTCCGTGTCTTCCGCAGTCGTGTCCCCCGGTGCGATGGACCCGATGACGGTGTGGTCGAAACCGGACGGCGCAAGCTCGCTTTCGCCCATTGCCCCCGGGCAGGTGAAAAAATGGAGGGCGTCCTCCAGGCCGGCCAGCCTCTCCAGCGCACGGATCGCCCTGCGGGGGGACTCCGGCGTGGCGCCGATCAGGATCGCCTTCTTCAGGATCTCAGGGCCGTCGGTCCCCTTGAGGCCGACTTTGCCCCCCATCCCGGCAATCGGGTTTACGATGAGCCCTACTTTTCGCTTCATAATAGAGGAAGGCTGCGCCTCACTTCTCCTCGGCCTTCACCTTCTTGTACTTCTTGTAGGTGAAGATGCATTCTTCATGAAGGAGCATCGCACTCTCGTCCACCGCACGGGTGATTCCCCGGTGTGGAGCGCTCTTGACCTTCTCCGGTTCTTCGTAGGCCTCTTTGGAGATCTGCTTCATCACGGTTGCCCATTCGTCGATATCTTCCTTGGAATGGGAGTCGCTCGGTTCCGGGGTGAAGGGCTCCGGGATCACATGTGGATGATGGCTCAACCAGTAGGCCTGAATCCCAAAGTCGGTCATGCGGCGTTCCACGTCTTCGGAAGTAACCCCCGTGTCTGCCGTCATCTTTTCCCAGCTGTACCGGATCTGGTCGAGTCTGACTTTTCCCTCCCCGTAGGATTCCGTAACCCCCGGGACGGCGAGTAACAGCCTCTCCAGGTAATTGTTGTTCAGGACCGCGATCTCGGCAACCTCGTTCAGGCCCTTGGCGCCCAGGCTCATGATCCAGGCGTAGGTCCTCAAGATCACCTGCGCGTTACCGCAGAAATCCCGGACCTTGCCGATGCTGTCCGGCCGGTCGTAGTCCAGCCCGTAGCGTTTTCCCTCTTTCGTCACGACCGGGACGGGAAGGAACTTGGCCAGGTGTTCCTTCACCGCAAGGGCTCCACAGCCCGGGCCCATGCCTCCGTGTGGCGAAGAGAAGGTCTTGTGCAGGTTGAAGTGGCACATGTCGAACCCCACATCCGCGGCCCGGGCCTTGCCGAGAACGCCGTTTGCGTTCGCCTGGTCCGTGAAGCAGAGCCCGCCCACGCTGTGAACGAGCTTGACGAACTCCTCGATCCTGGGGTTGTACAGGCCGATGTCTTCCGGGTTCGTGATGAACAATGCCGCCGTTCGCTCCGACAGGGCCGCCTTCAGGGCCTCAAAATCAGGGTACCCGTCCTTGTCCGGCATGAGCGTGATGACCTCGTAGCCGACCGTGGCCGGGCAGGCCGCATCTACCGGATGGGAGAACATCGTGGTGATCACCTGGTCCCTTTTGTCCCCCTCGCCCTTTGCCTGATGATAGGCTCTTACGATGGAGGAGGCCGTATAGACCGCCTGGCCTCCGCTCGTGGGCTGAAAGCAGATCTCGTCCATGCCGGAAATCTCCCGCAAGAAATCCCGGGTCTTGTACATGATTTCGAGCATTCCCTGGACAGTCGACTCGTCCTGATAGGGGTGGAGATCCGCCATCTGCGGCATACCGCACAACGCTTCGTTGACCTTTGGGCTGTACTTCATGGTGCAGGTGCCCACCCCGATGTCGTTGCTCACGTCGTTCCCCATGGTCATCTGGGAGAGGCGCGTGAAGTGCCGCAGCACCTGAGGCTGGGCCATCTCGGGCAGATCGGGGGACTGTTCCCGCCTCATGTTCGAGGGAATCAATGCTTTCGCCTCCCCGACCGCGTCCCTGACCTCCTTCTCCGCCTCAGGAACCAGGATGCCGCGCTGTCCCTTGACAGACTTGTCCATCAGAAGGGGTTCGTCCCAGACCTGGGCGTGATAGTTCCGGAGTCTGGTTTCTTCGCTCATGCGATCACCTCCTTCAGGGCCCTGGCGAGCTTCTTCAAGTCCTTCGCGGTGTGGATCTCCGACACGCAGTACAGGGCGCACTGGCCCAGACGGGGGAACTCTTCGGACAGGTCCTTGCCCCCAAAGATCTTGCGTTTCAAGAGCGCTGCGTTGATCTGGCTCACGGTCTTGCCCGTGCCGTCGAAGTTGACCACGAATTCGTTGAAATGGGTCGACGGGAAGGGCATCTTCAAGTCCGGAATCTCGGCCAGGAGCTTCTTGGCATAGTGACTCTTCTGGAGAATGGTCTCGCCGATGTCCTTCATGCCCTGGGGGCCCATCAGGGCCAGGTAGACCGCATTCGCCGTGCTCCACAGGGCCGTGGCCGTGCCGGTGTATTCCTTTGCGTTTTCCCGGGCCGCGTAGGAGAGCCTTTCCGCCCAGGCGAACAGGGTGAAACCGAATCCTTCACCCTCCTCGAGGTCCGCGATCGACGTCATCAGTGCGGGAAGCTCGGCGATGTGCTCCTCCACGTCCCTGACCGCCACGAAGCCGCAGGCACCACCGCCATAGTTCATGTGCACGCCCAGGGGTTGGGTGTCCCCTGACACGATGTCCGCGCCGTAGTCCCCCGGGGGGGCCAGCACGCCCAAGGACATGGGGTTCACCCCCACGGCGAAGAGCGACCCGTTCTCATGAGCCAGGTCTGCCACCTCCCTGCCCTGGGTTTCAATCATGCCGAGGTAGGATGGATTCTCGAGGTAAACGCCGGCCGTATTCGCTGTCAGCTTGGCCTTTACATCCCTCAGATCTATCAGGCCTGTATCCGGGTGGCAGGAGACCCGGTGGATCGCCTTGATCTCCGAGTTCCTGCAGTAGTTCTCGATTACCTTCATCCGGAGAGGGCTGACGGTCTCCGGCACGAGGACTTCCGGCCTGCCCGTAACCCGGGCACATATACGGAGCGCTGTGCCCCCGGAGGAGGAGCCGTCGTACATCGGGAACCCGGCCACCTCCATGCCGACCAGGTCTGTCAGCATGCTCACATACTCGAACATGACCTGGAACCTTCCCATGTCCGAGTAATTGCTGCCGGAGTAGGCGGTCAGGAATTCCCCACGGTTGATGACCGTGTCGACAACAGACGGAACGTGGTGTTGATAGCACCCGGCGCCGAGGAAGCTCAGGTGTTCTTCACACGACTTGTTCTTTCCCAGGATTCCGCTCACGTGCCTCTTGAGCTCGAGCTCGGAGAGGAGGGGCTTCGGGAGTTTGAGGGGCCTCTTGAAGCGAAGCTTCTTCGGGATCCCCACGTACAGTTCTTCCACGTCCTTCACGCCTGTCTTCTCCAACATCTCGGACCGTGTCGCCGCCACGGAATTCGGGATGTAGGGGTAGACAACCGATCTCTTCTTCGCCATGAATCAGCCCTCCAGTCCGTGATTGGACATGCCTTGGAGTCATCAGGTACAAGCGATCCGCGCTGAGGAGAAAAAGCGTAAAGAAAGGGGCAGAAGAAGTCAAAAATCAGCGATTCGTCTAGCCATTCGCCAATGATCAGGGGGCGGGGGGGTGGGCCTGCCCCCTGCCCCCCGATCCCTGATCACTTCTTCTTCCGGCGGCGGTACTCCTTGCAGGAAAGGATCGTCTTCTCGTACTCCTCGAGGGGGCTCAGATCCACCTGGGGCACGCTTCCGCTATAGGGCGCATTCTCGAAGATCTCCGGTGTCTCGTACGCCTCGGTCGCAATCTGTCGCATCACCGCAGCGAAGTACTCGCAATCCTCCTTGGAGTAGGTCTCGGCCGGCTCCGGAGTGAACGGGTCGGGAATGACGTGGGGGTGGTGGCTCTCCCAGTAATTGACCAGCCCGAAGTCGGTCATCCGCATGGCCACGGCCTCGGTGGGAATTCCCGTCTCTTCCTTCATCTTCTCCCAGCTGAACCGTGCCTGGTCCAGGCGGATCCGTCCTTCGCCCAGCTTCCCGAGACCGTAGGATATGGAGACCCCGGGGATCTCCATCAACAGCTTCTCAAGGTAGTTGTAGTTCAGGACGGAAGTCTCGGCCACCGCCTTCAGGCCGTCCGGTCCCAGGGTGCGAATCCAGGCGTAGGCCCGCAGCACCACCGGAAGGTTGCCGTAGAAATCCCGAATCACCCCCAGGCTGTCCGGCCGGTCGTAGTCCAGGTGATAGGCCTTCCCATCGTAGGTCACCACAGGCGTCGGCAGGAACCTTGCCAGGTGTTCCTTTACGGCCAGGGCGCCGCAACCCGGCCCCACGCACCCGTGAGGGGACGAGAAGGTCTTGTGCAGGTTGAAGTGGCACATGTCGAACCCGGCGTCGCCGGCCCGTGCGATCCCGAGAATCCCGTTCGCGTTCGCCTGGTCCGTGAAGCAGATACCGCCCTTGGAATGGGTCAGGTCCACGATCTCCTTGATCTTCGGGTTGTACAGGCCGATGTCTTCCGGGTTGGTCATGAAGATGCCGGCCGTCCGGTCCGAAAGGGCCGCCTCGAAGGCCTCGAAATCCGGGTAGCCGTCCTTGCCGGGCATGATGGTGATCACTTCGTAGCCGACTGTTGCCGGGCAGGCCGCATCCACCGGGTGGGAAAATATGGTGGTGATGACCTGGTCCTTGTGGCCCGTCCCGTTCGCCTCGTGGTAGGCCCGCATCAGGCAGGCCGCAGCAAAAACGGCCTGGCCGCCGCTGCACGGATGAAAGCTCACCTCATCCATGCCGGAGATCTCCTTGATGTAGTCGCGGCACCCGTAGACCATCTCCAGCGTTCCCTGCAGGGTCGACTCGTCCTGCCAGGGGTGGACATCCGCCATCTGGGGAAGCCCGCAGAGCCTCTCGTGGATCTTCGGGTTGTGCTTCATGGTGCAGGTCCCGGACCCGAGGTCGTTTGCCACGTCGCAGCCCAGAGTCATCTGGGACAGGCGCGTGAAGTGCCGCACCACCTGGGGCTGCGAGATTTCCGGGAGGTCCGCCGGCGTCTTCCGCACGATTTCCTTCGGAAGGATCGCCTCTGCGCTGCCCACCGCATCCTTGATTTCCGGTTCCGCCTCCGGGGGCAGGAGCCCGCGATGGCCCGGCGTGCTCAGCTCGTCGATCAGGGGCTCGTCCCACACATGTCCGTGGTATTTTCTGAGTTTCACTTCCGTGCTCATGCGATCACCTCCTTTAGGGCGGAAGCCAGCCGGTCCATGTCCTTCTTCCTGTGAATCTCCGTTACGCAATACAGTGCACTCCTGCCGAGCTCCGGGAAGTCCCGGGTCAGATCCTTTCCTCCGAAGATCTTGCGGTCCAGCAGAGCCTTGTTGATATCCGCCACGGTTTTCCCTGTATCATCGAAGTTGAGCACGAACTCATTGAAATGGGGTGCGGCGAAGAGCACCTTTACCCCGGGGATTTCGGAGAGCACCTTCTTGGCGTAATGGGCCTTCTGCAGGATCGTTTCGCCGATGTCCCGCATGCCCCGGGGGCCCATGAGGGCGAGATAGACCGTGTTGGCAATCCCGAACAGCGCCGTGTTGGTGCCCGTGTACTCCCTGGCGTGTTCCCGTGCCATGTAGGAGAGCCGTTCCGGGAGAGCAAAGTGATGGAAACCGAACCCTTCCTCTTCCCCGGCCAGATCACAGATCGTGACGAGCATCCCGGGCAGCTCGTTCACGTGGTCGGTGTTCTCCCCTACGGCCACGAAGCCGGTTGCCCCTCCACCGGCGCTCATGTGGACCCCCAGGGGCTGGGTATTGCCGCAGGCGATGTCCGCGCCGTAATCACCGGGCGACTGCAGGATGCCCAGGGAAATGGCGTTGACGCTCGCAATCAGGAACGCCCCTTTGGCGTGGGCGAGATCCCCGATCTCCCCGGCCTGGGATTCGATCACGCCCAGATACGAGGGATTCTCGATGAACACGGCGGCCGTTTCCTCGGAAAGCTTTGCCTTCAGGTCGTCCAGGTCCATGAGGCCTGTTGCCGGGTCGTACCGGACCCGGTCGATCTTCTTGACCTCAGAATGGCGGCAGTAATTCTTCATGTGCCCGAGCTGCCGGGGACTGATGCTGGCAGGAACCAGGATCTCGGATCGCCCCGTAATCCTCGCAGCCATTCGAATGCTCGTGCTTCCGGACTGGGCGGCGTCGTAGACAGGAAACCCTGTGTTCGCCATCCCCACGAGCTGGGTGATGAGGCTCTGGTATTCAAAGATGACCTGTCCCTTGCCAAGGTCCTCGTGGGGTCCGCCCGCATAGGCGGTGAGGAACTCTCCACGGCCGATGATCGTATCGCAGACCGCAGGCACGTGGTGCTGATAGCTGCCCGCACCCAGGAAGTTCAGGAATTCCTTGCAGGTCTTGTTCTTGCCGAGCATCTCTTCCACATGGGCCTCGAGATCGTATTCCGACAAGAGCGGTTCCGGGACGTTCAGCCGCTTTCGATACCGAAGGTTTTCCGGGATGTCGATGTACAGCTCGTCGATCTCCTGTATTCCCACAGCGGCCATCATCTCTTTCTTGACGTCCGGCGCGGAATTCGGGATGTAGGGGTACACAATCGTCTCTTTTCTGCTCATCGTGTCAACCCTCCGCACTGAGGTTCTTTGGGATCTACTCATCTCTATATATATATAGACTTAAAGGCTTCCTGTAGAATACGCTTGATGTCGTCCAATGTCATGTCTCTTGGATTGGGAGTGAGGAAGGCGTCACCCAGCTCTTCCATTGAGGCCATGCCTTCTTCCGCCAGCTTGTCGATGTCCCCTTCCTGGACCCCGTAGTCCTGCAACCGATACGAGACATCGATCGTGTCCAGGAGGGCTTCCACGGCCTCGGCTGCCAATTCGGCTGCTTCCAGGATCGTCAGGCCTTCCGTGTCGTACCCCATCAACTCGGCTGTGCGGGCATACGCTTCCGGGTTGCCCGGAGCATTGAAGCGCATTACGTTGGGCAGGAGCGGCGCCATGGATCGGCCGTGGGTCAGGTTACATGCGCCTGCAATCGGGTAGGAGAGGCCGTGAACCGCACCCAGCATAGAGCTCATGTAGGCGAGCCCCGACATGGTGGCCGCAAGGGCCATGTGGTACCGACCCTCTATGTCCGACCCTTTGGCGCAGACCCGTGGCAGGTACGCGGCGCAGATGGAGATGACCTTCTCTGCATAGAGGTCGGAAAACGGGGTGGCCTGCTTTGACGCGAGGGCTTCGATCCCTGTTACCAGCACATCGATTCCGGTGTCCGCCGTAACGGACCGCGGCATGCTTACCGTCAACATGGGATCATTGATCACCACGTCCGGCATGGCTTGCCGGCAGGCAATCAGGCCGTGCTCATGGGTTTCTTCGTCGGTGACGAAGACGATCGCAAAACCGACATCCGCCCCCGCAGCGTTTGTGGTGGGGATGGTGATCTTTGGGGCCCCTCTTTTCTTGACCGCGTGAAACCCCATCAACTCCTCGAGGTTGGTGCCGTTCGTGGCCGTGATGGACACGGCCTTGGCCGTGTCCATCGGGCTGCCGCCGCCAAAGCCGATGACCAGGTCGCACCCTTCCGACTCGTACTGGTTAAGGGCCTTCAGGATCATCGAGACGGGCGCATCCGGAAGGACTTCATCGAACACCACGTAAGGGATGCTCGCTTGCTCCAGGGAAGCGAGTACGGGCCGAATCACGTCTTGTTCGACCAGAATCCTGTCGCTGATCACCTGTACCTTGGTCCCTCCGAGAGCCTTCACTTCCTCTGCCAGAGTAGAGACTGCACCGAGCCCGAAGACAATCTTGTTGGCCGAGAGGAATTCCACGACTCGATCACCCAGAAGCATCGACATGACCGCCTCCTTCCCACCGGCAACCCTGTCCGACAAGCCCGCCGTCATTTTTCCCGTGAATTTTCCCCGAATCGGCCTGCCAGTGTAACCCATCAAAATGAAGATGTAAAGCAGAAAAGGAAAATGCTATTGCGGATTACGGTTAATTTTATTTTATTTATTGACGAAAGCATCAATATGCTCTATCATGGTCAGAAAGAAGTTACGGATCATCGAAAAGGAGCCGATCCGATGCGTTATCTGCCTCACACGCCCGAAGAGATCACCTCCATGCTGGAAGCGGCAGGCATGGCAAGCCTCGAGGATCTCTACCCCACGGTCCCGGAGGATTGCCGCCGGGAGGGAGAACCTGACCTGCCGGAGCCCCTTACGGAGTGGGAATTGACCGATCTTGCGAACACCCTCTCTGCAACCATGGCTTCTTCCCCGGCATACAAGGTTTTCCTGGGGGCCGGCAGCTACGAGCACTACGTCCCCGCGGCAGTGCCGTACCTGCTCGGTCGATCCGAGTTCGTTACATCCTACACCCCCTACCAGCCGGAGATGAGCCAGGGGACCCTCCAGGCGATCTATGAGTACCAGACCCTTGTCGCCCGGCTTCTTGGCATGGAGGTGGCCAACGCATCCCTTTATGACGGGGCATCGGCCCTGGCCGAGGCCCTGCTCATGGCCGTGCGCATCAAGAAGAGGAACAAGGTCGCCCTGTCCCAGGGGATTCATCCTCTGTATCGCCGTGTGGTGCACACCTATCTCGAGCCCACCGGTCTCGAAATGGTTGAGCTTCCCTACCTGGAAAACGGCAGGACCGATCATGCAATGCTTGAGGGCATCGGGGACCTGGCGGCTGTTGCGGTCCAGTCACCCAATTTTTTCGGATGCATCGAGGACCTGCAGGCCGTCGCGGAGAAGGTGCACGAGCACGAGGCCCTCTTTGTAACCTCATTCACAGAGGCCCTTGCCTACGGGCTTCTCAAGGCCCCGGGCAGGCAGGGTGCCGACATTGTCTGCGGTGAAGGCCAGAGCCTGGGCATCTCCCGGTCCTTCGGCGGGCCGGGACTCGGCATCTTCGCCACCAGGAAGGCCCACATGCGCAGTATCCCCGGTCGGCTGGTGGGGCAGGGCGTGGACGTGGACGGAAACAGAGGCTTTGTCCTGACCCTGGCGACCCGGGAACAGCACATTCGTCGGGAAAAGGCCACATCCAACATCTGCACCAACCAGAGTCTCTGCGCCCTGACGGCTGCCACGTACTTGGCTACCCTCGGCGGTACGGGCATGGGTGAACTTGCCCGCCTCAACCGGGACAAGGCCGAGTACCTGAAGGGGGAACTGGTGAAGGCCGGGTTTCGCGCCCCCTTCGAAAGCCCCACCTTCAACGAATTCGTCCTCAAAGGCGCGCCCGGCTTCAGGGAGACCTACGAGTGTTTGCTCGGGCAGAAGACCGTGGCGGGTCTGCCCCTGGAACCGTATTATCCTGAACTCGCCGACCACTACCTCATGTGCGTGACCGAAACCAAGACAAAAGAGGATCTCGACCATCTCGTCAAGGAGATGAAGGCATGAAAGAGACACTGGGAACCACGGGCCTGACCCTCCGGGAACCCCTGCTCTGGGAAAGGGGAAAAAGGGGACGATGCGGTTTTTCCCTCCCCCGGCGTGATGTGGACCCCTCGCCCCTGGAAGCGGACCTTTCGGACGGCAACCCGGACCTTCCGGATCTGAGCGAAGTGGACGTGGTGCGTCACTACACCCGGCTCTCTCAGTGGAATTTCGGGGTGGATGCCGGCATGTACCCTTTGGGGTCATGCACTATGAAGTACAATCCCAAGCTCAATGACAGGCTGGCAGGCCTTACCGGGTTTGCTGAGGCGCACCCCTTGTTGCCCGCTCCCCTGAGTCAGGGTGCCCTCCGGCTCATGCACGAGCTCGAGCATTTTCTGGTGGAGATCACCGGAATGGATGCGGCCACCCTGCAGCCGGCGGCCGGTGCTCAGGGAGAGCTCACGGGCATGCTGCTGATGTACGCCTTTCACAAGAGCAGGGGTGCTCCCCGCTCCAAGATCCTCGTGCCGGACACTGCACACGGCACCAACCCTGCCAGTGCAGCCCTTTGCGGGTACCGGCCGGTGTCCGTAAAGTCGAATGCACAGGGCATCCTTGCGGCCGACAGCGTTGCAGCGGTGATGGACGAGGAGACGGCCGGGATCATGGTGACCAACCCGAACACCCTGGGCCTCTTCGAGGAGAATATCCGGGAGATCGCCCGGATCGTCCACGAGAAGGGAGGGCTCGTCTACGGGGACGGCGCGAACATGAACGCGGTCATGGGGATCGTGGACATGGGCCGGATGGGCGTCGATGTGCTCCATCTGAACCTGCACAAGACCTTCTCCACGCCCCACGGGGGAGGAGGACCGGGTTCCGGACCTGTCTGCGTGAAAAAGCACCTCGAGCCCTTCCTGCCTGTTCCACGCGTTGTACAGGCAAAGGGCCGTTATGTCCTTTCCGAGGATCTTCCCGATTCCATCGGCAGGGTGCACGCTTTCTACGGAAATTTCGGAGTCCTCGTAAGGGCCTACAGCTACATAAGGACCATGGGGGCCGAAAATCTGAAGAAAGCGAGCCAGCTGGCGGTACTCAACGCCAACTATATCAAGGAGGGACTGAAGGGGGTGTTTCATCTTCCCTACGACCGTCCCTGCATGCACGAATGCGTCTTTTCTGATAAATTCCAGAAGGAGCATAAGGTCTGCACCCTGGACATGGTCAAGCGGTTGATGGACTACGGGTTTCATCCCCCAACGGTCTATTTCCCCCTGGTGGTGAACGGCGCGATCATGATCGAGCCGACCGAGACCGAGTCCAAGGACGGCATCGATCTCTTGATCGAGGCCTTCAAGGCGATCGCCGAAGAGGCGGAGAGGGACCCCGAGCTTCTCTGGAACGCGCCCTTACGGTGCAAGGTGAGAAGGATGGACGAAACCGGCGCGGCGCGTAACCCGTGTCTTTGTGGATGACCCGGTGGAGGATGGAGGCGACATGAACCCGGGACAAGGGCAAGGAAAAGGCCGGCCCCTGCGGAAACCCCCCTGGTTGAAGCGCAGGATCCCTGCCGGGGCCTCGTCCCGGAAGGTCCCGGACCTGCTGAGGAAGGGCGGGCTTCATACGGTGTGCGAGGAGGCCCTCTGCCCGAACCAGGGAGAGTGCTTCTCCCGCGGCACGGCCACGTTCCTGATCCTGGGGGATCGCTGCACCCGGGACTGCCGGTTCTGTTCGGTCGCCCACGGGCCTTCCGGCCCGCCCGATCCGGAGGAGCCGGCCAGGGTGGCCGATGCCGTCCGGGAAATGGGTCTGCATTATGTGGTCGTCACCTCCGTAACCCGCGATGATCTTGCGGACGGTGGCGCCGTCCTGTTTGCCCGGACGATTCGGGAAGTCCGGGAACGGAGCCCGGAAACGCTCGTAGAGGTCCTGATCCCGGACTTCCAGGGGGACGAGCACGCGCTCCACAAGGTGCTCGAGGCACGCCCGGACGTGCTCAACCACAATCTGGAGACCGTGCCGCGCCTCTACCCCACGGTCCGACCGGAAGCCGTCTACCGGCGCTCCCTCGATCTTCTGGAACGCGTCGAGGCCTACGATGCAAAGGTTCCCACCAAGTCGGGGCTGATGCTGGGGCTGGGTGAGTCGCCTGAAGAAATCGGCCGGACGCTCGGGGATCTGCGTCAGGCGGGCTGCAGCCTCCTGACGCTGGGGCAGTACCTCCAGCCGACCCGAAGACACCTGCCGGTCCACCGCTTCGTTCATCCCGACGAATTCGAGGAGTGGCGCAGGGTCGCTCTCGATCTGGACTTTGCAGAGGTTGCCAGCGGCCCCTTCGTGCGAAGCTCGTACCGGGCGGAGGCCTTCTATCAGAATGCGAGACCGTCGTCCATTGACTCGTAGCTATATCGAGGAGTACGTAGATGACGAAATACTTCCTTCTCCTGTCGTCGGGCAAGGACAGGCCCGGAATCGTTGATGACATCTCCTCGCTCTTGTTCGACAAGGGGGCGAACATCGAAGACAGCCGGATGGCGGTCATGGGCGGATGTTTCTCCTCCATGACCCTCTTTTCCTGCACCCGGGAACAGGTGGAGGCGATCCGGGGAGGCCTGGAGGATCTGCGGGGACTCGGATTGGAGGCCCACCTTCATGAGGCCGAAGATCCCGCGGGAGGCACGGCGCTGGCGGGACTGCCCCTGAAGTTCGAGATGACGGCCATGGATCACCCCGGAATCGTTCAGCGGGTGGTCCACCTGCTGCGTGAGTACGACGTCAATATCGAATCCATGGAAACGCAGGTCACCGGGGCGCCTTTGTCCGGGGCACCCCTGTTCGACCTGCGGCTCGAGGCAAAGGTGCCGGCGGACAAGTCTATCGGAAAGGTCAAGGAGCGGCTTTCCGCTCTGGCAGGGGAAATGAATCTGGACCTGGTCTTCAAGGTGTGACAGGAACGGTGCAGGAGGGAAGGGACCGTTATGGCCAAGGACGAAGAAAAGAAGGTCAAGATAGACGAGACCGACATTGACATCATTCGGCACCTCCAGGATGGCAGGAAATCCTTCAAGCGAATCGCAGAGGAACTGTCGCTGGCAGAAAACACGGTGCGGTCGCGGGTCACCAAACTGATCGACAACGGGGTCCTTCAAATCACCGGGAACGTGGTCCCGGGGTCCATCCCGGGCCACAGCGTCGTCTTCATCGGGGTCAAGCTGCAGAGCATGGACCTGGTCAAGAAGGGCAAGGAGATCAGCAAGCTGACGGGGGTGGTGTCGGTGAGCGTCGTGACGGGCCAGTACGATCTGATCCTGGTGGTACTGCTCAAAGAAGGGTTCAACCTCCTCGAATTCTACACGGAGCAGATGTCCCGCATCAAGGGCATTCAAAGCGTGGAAACCTTCGTTGTTTACAAAGACTACAACTTCCGGGTTCCCTACATCCTCTAGGGGCCCCTCTCTGCCGACCCGACCCCCTTCGCCTCTCAGGGAACGCGCCCGCTTGCGCTCCCGAATGGAGAGGGGTAAGGGTTTACGATTCCTCGCACGAGAAGTCCGTCTCTGTCCGTCACACGCCTGCCCTGAATGAAGTCTAAAATGATAGAATCGGAAGAAATCGTGGAGAGGTGCAGTGATGGAGACATCCCTCGAAGATCTTGTTCAACAGGCAAAAGAAGGAAAAAAGGAGGCCCTCGAGTCTCTTGTCCGGAGGATTCAGGACCGCGTTTACGGGCTTGCCCTTCGGATGCTCGGGTATCCCGCCGACGCGGAAGATGCCGCGCAGGAGATCCTGGTCAAGGTGGTGACTCACCTTGACAGCTTCCGGCAGGAGAGCGCGTTTACCACCTGGGTCTATCGTGTGGCTGCCAACCATCTTCTGACCACCCGCAAGCGCCTGGCAGAGAAACAGACCTCCTCTTTTGAAGATTACGAATCCCAGCTCGAAATGGGATTTGCCGCAGAATGGCAGGAGTCCGTTCCAGAGGCCGAGCGGAGCCTCATCGTGCAGGAGGTGATGCTCGGCTGTACTCACGGTATGCTGCTTTGCCTGGATCGTCCCCATCGCATCACCTTCATTTTGAGTCAAGTCTTTGACGTTACGAGCCAGCAGGGAGCCCACATCCTGGACATCTCCCCTGCAGCCTATCGGAAGAGGCTGTCCCGGGCCCGGGAGCGCATCCAGGCCTTCATGCTCAAGAATTGCGGTCTCGTGAATTCGGACAACCCCTGCCATTGTGACCGTGTAGCCCCGCAATCAGTCCAAGCCAATGAGATCGATCCGAAGAACCTGCTTTTCGCAGGACATCGGTGCCGAACCAAAGGGGACGTGGTTTCACCGGAACACCTTCAGGAGCTGGATTCTCTTCAACGGGTTGCAGCACTCTTTCGAAACCACCCTGACTATGCCGCCCCGGATACGTTCCTGGAGAGCCTGAAGAAATTGATTGATTCCGGAGAGGTCCGGCTTATCGAGGGACTTCATTGAACAGGGGGTGGTCATGAAGCTTGCGTGCACGCCATTGCGATTCGGGATCGAGTTCGGCGCTCCGGCCCGCTCTCTCGTCTTGTTCTTTCTCATTTTCGCGGGTTGCAGCTCTGAGGTAACGAACCCGTCCGTCCAGGAAAGGCGCCCCATGAAAAAGGTTTCCGTTCAAGGGATCGATATCCACTATGTTGAGAAAGGGGAAGGGGATCCCATGGTTCTTGTCCATGGGATCCCTACGTCCTCCTTCCTCTGGAGGGATATGATCGAGGAACTCGCGGCCCACGGCAGGGTGATCGCCCCGGACCTGCCCGGATTCGGGTTCTCCGATCCTCCGCCCAATGGAGATTACACGATCTCCGGTTACGCCGGTCTTCTCGAGTCCTTTCTCGAAGCCCTCTCCATCGAAGGAGCGACATTGGTCTGCCACGACTATGGCGGCCCCATTACCATCACGTATGCCCTGCGGAATCCGGAGAAATACGACCGGCTGATCATCCTTGACACCTTTCTCCACACGGACCTCCCCCCGTGGCCTTTCTCGATGAAGATCGCCAGGATTCGGCCCATGGGAGAGCTCTTCATGTGGCTTGGGGGGAAATCCATCACCCGGTCCGGATTGGAGCAGGGTGTTGTCGACAAGTCGAGGATTTCGGATGATCTCGTTCTGCGATACTATATGCCCGCTGGAAATCCGGACAAACTGAACAGGACCACACTAGGAACGCTCCGAGCCGACTACAGGGAAGACCTGGAATTCATAGAGGAGAATCTCCGGACCGTCGAGAAGCCCGCGCTCATCCTGTGGGGAGAAGAAGATGCGTTTCTTCCTCTCTGCCTTGCGGATCTGATCCACAAGGATATCAAGGGTTCAAGGATGGAGAGAATCCCCAATTGCGGGCACTTCATTCCAGAGGATCAGCCTGAGAAGGCGACTGGGCTCATCGTCGATTTTCTAAACAGTTAGCGACTCTCTCGCCCCCCCGTTCTGGACCCTGAGAGCAGCTTTGTTATACCTGTCCTTGAAACATTTGGCTAAAATTTATAACAGATTGCTGCGTTGCAGCATATTATTCTTGACGAAGCAATGGTTTTCTGGGATGATATATGTAATATCAAGCTGATAGATAAAACAGCATCCCAACAATTCCCTCTCTAGGCGCTTTGTCCCGAAAAGAGGAGGGAAAGGGAATGTCCGGGCACGAACCGAGTTTCGCAGCCTCGAGCCGCATCGCCACGCCACGTGAACCCTTACCTCTGGATCGCCTGCGCGGGCCCCAACCGCGAACCCATCGGATGCGTCTCCAGATCCGGGAAGAGGCCAATCCCTTTGTCCGCCATCACGTCATCGGAAGACATGCTGTGTTGCCCGCGGCAGCGGTCATAAGCCGGATCACAGGTGAGTGTGAGGCGCTTCACCCTGGTTTCAAGTTCTTCCGGGCGGAGAGATTCCGCGCCTTCAAGGGAATCGTGTTCGATGATTCGCTGCGGAATCCATACGTTCTGGACTTGATCGAGACGTCCGGCGGCGGCCAACCGTTCGTCTTGTTCGAGGCTGCTTTATGGCACATGGGGCCGAGAGGACGGCCTCGCTACAACTACAGCGGAGCATTCACCCTGAGGCAGCGGATCCCCCCTCCCCCCACCCATCCGTTTGGAGGGCCCTTTCCTCTGCAGGATGGTCCTGCCACATGCTACCAGGATGGGACCCTCTTCCACGGTCCGTTATTTGCCGGGGTTCAGAAGATCTTGAAGATGGACAAGGAGGGTCTGGTGCTCGAGTGCTGTTCCCCCTCCGTGGCGAAAAGGGACCAAGGGCAGTTCCCTGTAAACACTTTCAACCTGTATACCGCCGACGTAGCGGTCCAATCGGTCGTGATCTGGGCTCGCAATGCATACGGTGCTGCGGGCCTGCCCACGGGCTTTGCGACCGCAGAGCAGTTCCGGCCCGTCCCGTTTGAAGAGACGTACTACGTTTCGGTGGATGTGAAGTCGAGTGGCCCAAGGCATGTGAAGGCCAATGTAACCCAGCACGATGAACAGGGATTCGTGTACTCGCGCCTCCTTGGAGGGGAGGCCCCGCTCAACAGAGGGCTCAACGCATTGTTCGCCGAAGGTGCGAAGAGCCACCTGTGACCTGCCCCCGGGAGTTGAACGGCGGTTCCCGGCCGCTAAACACTCTCAACATAGGCCCTGACCTCCTCCCGGTAGTTGTCCACGATTCCTTGAACCACGGGATGAGAAGCGGATGCCAGGACGTGCGCCTCGATCGTGCCGATGGGCATCACGTCTACGGTCGTGCCCGTGAGAAAGGCCGCCTCGATCGTCTCGATTTCTCCCTTGTGCAGCCTTTCCTCCCGGATCTCGATTCCGGAATCCTTGCAGATCTGCACGACGTGCTTCCGGGTCACTCCCAGCAGGACCTTTTCCGAAGGCGGGGTGCACAGGTTGCCTCCCCTCACGAAGAGGAGATTCGAGCGGACCCCCTCGGTGACAAACCCGTCGCCGTCGACCAGAAGCGTCTCATAGGCGCCCGCCTCATCCATGGCGGCTCGGACCCTGTCCCGGAAGGAACTGCCAACGTTCTTCACGTGCGGATCCTTTCTCTCGGCCTGGAGCAGGATCGTGTGAACCCCTTTGCTCAGGCCCTCCGGCCCCGGGTCCTCGGTGGCGATGAAGTAGGTCAGGAAGGCTTCTTCTCCTTCCACGCAAGCGCAAACGAGCTTGATGTTCGTCTCCCGGCACTGATTCTGTTCCACCAGTGTTGAGATCTCGTCCAGGATCTCCCTGTCTTCCTTCCGCAAGGCAATCCCCGACGCATGCCCGGAATTCCGCATGCGCTCCATGTGTTCTTCGAAAAACAAGGGGACGCCCTTGACCACCTTGACCACCTCGTAGACCGCCGTATTTTCGATCCGGTCGAAGATGTCCGTTTTCTCGGTGGGAAGAATTTCGTGATTCAGGATCAGGAACCGGGACACTGCGTCTCTTCTCATGTCTTCCTCAACACCGGTGCGGTCGTAGGTCCAATCGCCGTAATCGTAGCAGAAAGGGTAGCAGAAGGGAAGGGAGTCGAGGAAGACACTTGTGCGATTCGTCTAAATTTGTGCATGGTTTGAGGAAAACATCATTTACTTGTGGTTTTTTTGAAGGTGTAGACTATCGACTCCTCCCTCGGTAAGATCTAACGGTTGCCGAAGAAGGTCCTCGCGAAATGTAACACTTACCGCAATCATCATGGTCATGGGAGAAGAAACATGAAGCTGCTGGAAGGGAAGGTCGCCATCGTAACGGGCGCGGGACGCCCCAAAGGTATGGGCCGAGCGAGTGCCCTGAAGCTTGCCGAGCAGGGGGCGAAGGTGGTGGTCACCGACCTGGCCCGGAAGCGCGAGGACCTGGAGGTCGAAGGATTGCTCGGAGTCGGCAGTGATTTCGCACCCCTCGAGAGGCTGGTGGCCGAGATCGAGGCCCTCGGCTCCAAGGCCCTGGCCCTGGCCGTGGACGTGACCGATGCCGGCGAGATCCAGACCTGCGTCGAGAAAACGTGCGAGACCTTTGGCGGTGTGGACATCCTGTTCAACAACGCGGGTACGGGTGTAGGGGTGGGAGCCTTCATGGACATCCCGAACGAGAACTGGGACCTGAGCTGGCATGTCAACGTGAAGGGGATGGTGCATTTCTGCAAGGCCGTGATTCCGAAGATGATCGAACGAGGGGGAGGCGCGATCGTCAACAACGCGTCCATGGCGGGCCTGGGTGCGGGGCAAGGATACGGGGCCTACACGGTCACCAAATTCGCTGTCGTGGGCCTGACGAAGCTTGTTGCCGCTGAATTCGGGCGCCAGAACATCCGGTGCAATGCCGTCTGCCCCGGCAACATCCTTACGGATATGGGCGAGGAAGAGATCAAGTTCATCTCCATGGAAGCGGGCGTCAGCGAGGAAGAGGCGAGGGGTCTCTTCGGAGAAGCCTGCTCCCTTGGGCGCGCCGGCCAACCCGAGGAGGTTGCCGATGTGGTAGCGTTTCTCGCGGGCCCTCGGGCCGCTTTCCTGTCAGGGGTTCCCGTGCCCGTCGCAGGGGGCATGCCTTTGGGCATCTAGGTCGTCATAAGAAACGCGCAAGGCAACGAATAGGGGGATCAGGGATCGGGCCACGCCTCCCGCCCTTTCAGCGGCAGGAGCCGAAGCAGTCTGTTCTTGGCGTGGAAGAAGCGAGGTGAATCCAGATGTTATTACTGAAGAACAAGGTGGCGGTAATTCGGGCTAGATAGAGCAGGATCAGAAGACGTGACTGACACAATACGAGAAGGAGGTCTCACCATGGAAAAGCCAAAAGTGACAGGCGTTCAGCACGTCGGTATCGGCGTGCGCGACATCGACAAGAGCAGGGCCTTCTACAGGGATGTCATGGAGTGCACGATCCCCATGGCGGATTTTGGCGTTACCCACAACGCCATGCCCGACTTCTTCCGGACGTCACCCCACGTGTTCAACGGCTGGATGTACATGCAGGAGAGGGAAAGCATCGTGGTGGAGTGTATCCAGCGGTTCGAGCCCAGCCCCCGGCCGATCCACAAGGAGATCCGGTACGGGGACATCGGCGTGAACAAGATGACGGTCGAAGTGGCCGATGTGGAGAAGTTCTGTGAGGCCTACAAGGACAAGGTCAATTTCATCTCCCCACCGAAATCAACGGACATCCCCGGATGGGGAGACTATTCGTTTGTGTACGGAACGGACCCGGACGGCAACCTGATCGAGTTCGTTTCCTCCTCGAAGATCGAGACGGGCGACGGCGTCGGCATGATTCGGTCCCTGGGGATCGGCGTCACCGATCTTGACCGGTCGATGGAGTTCTACCGGAAGTACGCGGATTTCGACACCGTGGCGATCGAGCCGCACGAGGCCTTCTCCGGGCTCGTGGGTGAGGTGTCTGGCAGCCAGGACACCCAGGTCCGTTCCTGTCTCCTTGCGAACGGCAACGGATTCCACATGCTCGAGCTCTACGAGGTCTCCAAGCCCCGGGGCCGGTCCATTCCGTTTCAGGTTCTCTGGGGCGACTACGGCTACCTGGAGTGCTGCTGTGTCTGTACGGATGTGCTCACCCTGGCCAGGAACTACCTGGACGCGGGCCTGGAGCTCATTTCTCACCCCACGCCGATCGACCTCGCGGAAGAGGGCCTCCAGGGAACCGCGTGGTTCATCTACGTCAGAGACCCGGATGGCATCCCGGTCGAGGTGGTCGAGTTCCCCGAATAGGGGGAACACCCGATACGCCGAGGAGGCTCGCATGATCAGACGCATCGACCACGTGGCGATCGCAGTCCGCGACCTCGAGCGGGCAAAGCACTTCTTCATTGAATGCCTCGGAGGCAGGGAGCTCTTCTGCGCGCCCTTCGCCGACCAGGGCTACCGCTGGACCACCCTCGAGCTGGGGACGTCCTGCTTCATCGAGTTGATCGATCCCCTCGATGCGGACGGGTTCGTCCGCCGGTTCATCGAGAAGAGGGGAGAGGGCCCGCACCACATCACGATCCAGGTGGACGACCTCGAGGCCATGCACAAAATGCTCGAGGGAAAAGGGATCAAGACCTTCGGCTATTCCGAGGCCCTTCCGGGCTGGAAGGAGTTCTACATCCACCCGAAGGAGGCCTTCGGCACCCTGATCCAGTTCGCGGAGTTCAACCCGCTTGACTGGATCAACCCGGGTTACGTCCCGCCATCATACCGAGAGTTCGTTCCTGACCGGCAGGAGGGCGCCGCGGAGGAGCCCGTTACGGTCCGGCGGGTGTCCGGGGAGAAGGGGCCTGAGATCGAGATTCGGCGAGGCAGCCGGTCTGTCTGTATCCCGGAGAGTGAGGCGGGTGACCTCATCCAGGAACTCGGGAACGCGCTGGCGAAGTAGACTCCGCTGTTTCTAATGATATATATAACATCTGGAAAAAGGAGGAAGACAATGCGGAAGGTGAAGATCATCGGCGGTACCATGACCAAATTCGGCCGCCACATGGAACGGAACTTGAAGTCTCTCGTAGCCGAGGCGGTCCAGGGGGCCCTCAAGGACGCGGGTGTAGATAAGGAACAGCTGCAAGGCGCGTGGGTCGGCAACGCCTCCCAGGGGGTGTTGCAGGGGCAGGAGTCGGTTCGTGGGCAGGTGGTGCTGCGGGACATGGGCATCGGCCTGATCCCGGTGATCAACGTGGAGAACGCGTGCGCATCCTCAGCCACGGCCCTGCACGGCGCCCGGGCCATGGTGGCCCTGGGCGAGATGGACGTGGCCCTGGCCGTGGGCATGGAGAAGATGTTCTTCGAGGATCGAGGACGGGTTCTTCCGGCCTTCACCGGGTGCATGGATGTGGAGATGCTGGCCCAGATGATGGAAGCCTTTGCCGAGCAGGAGGAGAAGATCAAGAAGGAGAGGGAGGCCAGGGGCGAGACCGAAAAGGCGAAGTCCGGGCAGCGCACGGTGTTCATGGACGTCTATGCAATGATAGCTCGGGCCCACATGGAGAAGTACGGGACGACCCAGCGGCAGATGGCCGTGATTTCCTCGAAGAACCACTACCACTCTTCGATGAACCCCCTTGCCCAGTACCGGAACGAGTTCAGTGTGGAAGAGGTGCTTGCGGCCCCGGAGGTTGCCTACCCACTGACCAGGCCCATGTGTTCGCCCATCGGGGATGGGGCGGCGGCTGTCGTTATCTGCTCGGAGGAGTTCGCGAATCGGATCGGAGCGACCCATGCGGTGGAAGTGGCCGCCTGCATGCTGGCCAGTGGCGAGGATCCTGAAGCGGAGGAGGAAGAGAGCACCATGACCAAGCTGGCCAGGAGCGCCTACGAGCGGGCGGGCGCGGGTCCCGAGGACGTCAACCTCGCAGAGGTCCATGATGCGACGGCCTTTGGCGAGTTGTATGCGACCGAGAACCTCTGCTTCTGTCCGATTGGGGGTGGGGGTGCATTTGCAGAGGCGGGGCACACCACCTTGGGCGGAAAGCTCCCTGTCAACGTCTCCGGGGGCCTGGAGTCACAGGGCCATCCGATCGGGGCCACAGGTGTGCGCCAGGTGGTGGAGCTCTACTGGCACCTGGCCGGAGGCGGCCGGGCCGGGAAGCGGCAGGTGGAAGGCGCCAAGGTCGGGTTGGCACAGAACGCCGGCGGCACGGTGGGTGCGTCCGAGGCGGCCCTGTCCGTAACCATTTTGAAGAAATAGGAGGAATACCATGGGACTCCGTGACCTGAACGTCGATCTCACCAAAGAGCACGTGGCTCTCTGGGATTCGACCAAGAAGTTCATGCGTGAAGTCTGGAGGCCGGCCGCCGTCGAGCTGGACCGGATGCCGAACCCCGAAGATGTGTACGCCGAAGGCTCTGTCCTGTGGGAGGTTTTCCGGAAGACCAACGAGCTGGGCTACCACCAGATGATGTTTCCGGAAGAAGTTGGAGGGATGAATGCAGACACCCTGAGCACCGCCCTGTTCTGGGAGCTTGCAGGCTGGGCGGCGCCGGACCTGGGCATCGGCTTCGGTCTGAATGCCAGCCCGTGGATTTGGGGCATGGTGTCTCCCGACCCGGAGTTGCAGGGCCTGGTCAAACAATTCTGTGCGGACACGACCGGTACCATGACGGGTTGCTGGGCCATCACCGAGCCGGATCACGGGTCGGACTCCCTGCGCTTCGAGGGGGAGTACGGTGCCATGCCCGAGCTTGCCAATCAGGTCAGGGCCGTGAAGGATGGAGACAGCTACGTGCTCAACGGCCAGAAGTCCTCCTGGGTGAGCAACGGGACCTTTGCAGGTTACGCGGCCCTCTGGCTCTCCATCGACCCGTCCCGTGGGAACGAAGGCGGGGGCATCGCGGTCATCCCCCTGGACCTGCCCGGCATCACCCGTGGGAAGCCCCTGGACAAGATCGGTCAGCGGGCCCTGAACCAGGGCGAGATCTTCTTCGACGACGTCCGTATCCCTGCAACGGCGATGGTCGCCTCCGACCCGGTAACCTACAAGACGTATTCGAATATGCAACTGGGTCTGGCCAATGGCTCGATGGGGCTGCTCTTTGCCGGGTGCGCCCAGGCCGCCCTGGAAGAGGCCCTTCAATACGCCAAGGAGAGGGTGCAGGGGGGACGGCCCATCTTCGAGCACCAGAACATCCGGCTCAAGCTCTTCGACATGTTTGCGTCCGTGGAGGCGGCCCGGTCCCTTGCGCGCCGAGTGCTTGTCTACAACAGCAGTCTCAACGAGCAGATGCAGCCCATGGCCGTGCAGTACGCCATCGCCTCCAAGATCCTGTCAACGGAAACCGCCTTCCGGGCGGCAAGCGAGGGCGTTCAGATCTTCGGCGGGTACGGTCTTTCAAGGGAGTACCTGATCGAGAAGATCTTCCGCGATGCCCGGGCGAGCATGATCGAGGACGGCACGAACGAGACCCTGGCCCTGGACGGGGCCGAGAGGATAGGGAAGGGGAAGCTGACCCTGGATGTACAGGAGGGAACCCAACAGCCGGGTGCTCAGTCCACCGCGGCCGCGGGTGCAACCTTTGACGACCTGAAGGACATGCTCCGCCCGACGGGCGTTCACATGGGCGTGATGAAGGCCGATCCGGACAAGTGCACCTCCTGCGGGCTGTGTCTCGAGAACTGCCCCTTCAAGTGCTGGGAGATGGACGAGAAGGAAGTCCCGAAGATGAAGGAGACGTATGCCTGCTTCTCCTGCTTCAACTGCAAGGTCGCCTGTCCGGTGGACGCCATCTCGATCGTGGAAACCTACCATGTGGATGAAGGCTTCTTCGGTTACGGATATCACCCCTACAAGATGCCCCTGGAACCGCAGGATGCCGAGGGCAAGCCGGCCGAGTGGACCGAGGTGGAGAAGACCATGATGGAGCGAAGGAGCGTCCGGAACTTCAAGGACGATCCCGTTCCGGAATCGTTGATCAGACGCGTGCTGGAGGCGGGCCGGTTTGCGCCGAGTGCCGGCAACCACCAGCCCTGGAAGTTCGTAGTGGTCACTGACAGGGAACTCATCCGGAAGTTGGAGGAGGCCGCCCACGGCCTGGTGGGCATGCTGCACTCGTCCTACCATAACGATGCCATGGTCATGGGCATGGTCCAGATGCTCGGCGAACCTACACCCATCGGTATCTTCGATCCCCGGGTTCAGGGAGGTGTGGGATGCGTGGCCCGCAAGGAGCTGCCCGCTTACCTCGGCGCGCCCGTGGTCATCTTCCTGGCCTCGAACGACAAGGCGGCAGGCCCTGACATGCAGGCCGGGATCTGCGGCCAGAACATGAACCTGGCCGCGCAGGCACTCGGTTTGGGCTTCTGCTGGTCCGGGTTCGGTTCGATGGTCGAGAGCGTACCCGAGCTGAAGGCCATGCTGGGGATCGAAGCGCCCTGGCGGATCGCCACCACCATTGCCCTCGGATATCCCAGGTTCAAACAGAAGGGCGTGGTGCCCAGGGAGTTCCGGCCCGTGACCTGGTTCCGTCCCGGCGCCGGAGGACCTGAGGTCGAGGAATAGGGGCCCAAAGCCCGGCCATACAAAGCGGGAATCCATTGATTTCAAAGAGTTATGGATTCCCGTTTTTTTCTTGACATTATACCTACATACTTGTATGTATGTATGAGTGCTCGCAAAGGGGGTGGTTCATGAGAAGGACCAAGGAAGAGGCTGAGAGAACCCGCAAGGCGATCCTGGACGCTTCCCTCAAGGTCTTCTCCACCAAAGGGTACGCACGCGCCCGGCTCGAAGAGGTCGCCAAGGAGGCGGGCGTTACCCGAGGCGCCATCTACTGGCACTTCGACAACAAGGCCAAGCTCTACAGCTCTGCGGTAATCGAAAGCGTGAGCGGCTATCAAGAACGCCTCACAGGAATTCTTCTGTCCGACCTTTCCCCCCTGCTCAAGATCAGGACCCTGATGAAGGAATGGCTCGTCACGCTCGAGCAGGACGAGGCCTATCGAACCCTGGTTGAGATGGCGCTCACCAAGACCGAATTCGACGATCAGGTAATGGAAGGGGTGAGGGACTGGTTCGGCTTTGTGGACCGGGTCCAGCAGACGATCGCGGACCTCGTCCGCGAGGGGATCCAGGCTGGAGAAATCGACTCCCGTGCAGACCCCGAACTCGCTGCACTGGCCCTGATCTCCTACCTGAACGGGATCGAAGAAACCTGGTTCATTCAGAGCATGTCGAATGGGGCGCGTCGGTTCTCACCGGCCGCTATGGCGGACGACTTTGTCGAATTCATCCTGTGCGGCATGACAAATGGGTGAGGCGACGGGCCCGATGAGGCGTTCTCGGCGGCTGTCATGCCCGCAAAGGCGGGAACCCCTTGACTCCCCCTTGATGCAACAAACACGGGCGGCCAACAAAAGCGTATGGGCTTTCTTAGAAGGAGACCAAGATGGCACCGGACAGGATCCGTGTAGTCGCTCTGGGTGGTTGTGGGGGAATGGGTCAGTTCGCGGTTCGTACGGCCGTCGGCTTTGACTTCGTGGACGAAATCGTCATCGCCGACAGGGATGATCAGAGGGCCCGGGAATTCGCGGAGAGGTGCGGACCCAAGACGAGACCCGTCGGGGTAGACGTCTTGGACGAAACAGCCCTGGCAAAGCTGCTCGAGGGAGCGGATGTAGTGATGACAACGGTGGGCCCCTACTACCGGTTCGGCCTGCCCGTCCTGCGTGCGGCCATCCGTGCGGGCTGCCACTACCTGGACATCAACGATGACTGGGAGCCCACGCTCGAGATGCTCGAGCTCGACGAAGAGGCGAAGAAGGCAGGGATCACGGCCGTCATCGGCATGGGCGCCAGCCCGGGCCTTTCGAACCTGTTGGCTGTAAAGGCGATGAATGAGCTCGACAGCGTGGATGCCCTGATTACCGGATGGGGGACAGGCGGTCATGACGAGGAGCTTTCCGAGAAGCCTGGAGAAGGGGGCACCCTCCGCGCAGCGACCGAGCACTGGATCCATCAGCTCACCGGGAAGATCCGCGTTCGGCGGGACGGCGAATTCAAGGACGCGACTGCCTTCGAGGAGGTTCCAGTTCATTACCCCGGCGTGGGCCTGGTTACAACACACACGGTGGGACACCCGGAACCGATCACGCTCCCTCTCTTCAGGCCCGAGATTCGGAACAGTAGCAATGTGATGAACATGCCCTCCTATGTGATCGAGCCCTTGCGCTGGGTCGCCGGCCGGGTGGATGCCGGAAAGGTGAGCATCGACGAGGCCACGGACCAGGTGAACGACATCCTTATGGGTGGAGCCGGATGGGGGAAGCTTCTCCTGTCCAGGCTCGGGAGGAGGATGTTTGTGCACTACCTTCTCGCATCAAGGAAGAAGATCCCTTACATCGCCTCGCTGTTCGCCTATGCCGCGGGTACGAAAGACGGAAAGCCGCGACGGGTGGGCACCCGTCTCTCGGCCGCGCCTTTCGGGGGCATGAAGCAGGAGACCATGGGTGGGATCACCGGCGTCCCTTTGGCCACGGCCCTGGCCATGTTTTCCAAAGGGAAGGTAGATCGAAAGGGCGTGTTTGCACCGGAAGGGGCCATCGACCCGGACGCCTTCCTCGATGAACTGGCCCCCCTGTGCACGCCAGGAAAGAAGAATGCAGAGGAACTGGTGGAGGTAAGCATTTCAGAATGAACAAGGAGGGACAACAAATGAAAGCACTCGTATTGGGCGGTTGTGGGGCGCAGGCCCTGCCCGCAGTCGAAGATCTGGTCCTAAGTGATGACATCAGCCAGGTCACCATCGGGGATATCGACAAGGAGAAGGCCGATCGATTGGTTGCGAAACTGAAGAGCCCCAAGCTCTCTGCACTGAAGGTTGATGTGCATGACCACCCGGGGCTCGTGGCCTGCATCCAGGGTGCGGACGTGACCCTGAACTGCACGGGTCCGTACCATCTCCTGGGAGTCAAGGTGTTGAAGGCGGCTATCGAGGCGGGCAGGCACTACGTGGACTACTGCGATGACTACGATGCTACGCTCGATATGCTCGAACTCGACGGTGCGGCCAAGGAAGAGGGGGTCACTGCCATCATCGGCCTGGGCGCCAGTCCCGGCCTGTGCAATCTGATGGCAAAGCAAGGAGCCGGCAAGCTGGACAGTACGGATGAAATCAGGATCTTCTGGGTCATCGGAGAAGGGGAACCGGAAGGACCTGCGGTCTATGACCACATGTTTCACATGGTGTCCGGGGATGTGCCGCAGTTTCTGGATGGAAAGCTGGTAAACGTTCCGGGCCTTTCCGGCGCAGAGGAAATCATAGAGTTTCCGGCCCCTCACGGAGCGTTGCCGGTCTTCTACGTGGGGCATCCCGAGCCGATCACCCTGAGTCGAGTCATCCCGGGGGTCAAGACCGTTGTCAACAAGGGCGCTCTCACCGGCGAGATGATCGGGCTCTTTCAAGGATTGAAGGAATTGGGCCTGATGGGGGCCGAACCTGTTTCCGTGAAGGGACAAGATGTTTCGCCGAGGGACTTGCTGGTGACCCTGATGGCTTCCGTTCCCCATGAAGAGCTTCCCCCGGAAGAAAGACTCAGCGCCATGGTCATACAGGTCATCGGTACAAAGGATGGGAATGCTGTGACCCTGGAGTACGCCGGTGTAGCAAACATGGCCCCCTGTACGAGCCTGCCCGCCTCGCTGGCCGTTCGGATGCTGGCTCGCGGAGAGATCAAGGAGACGGGCGTTCTGCCGCCGGAGGCGTGCCTGGATATGGGCCCCTTCCAGGCAATGCTGAAGGAAAGAGGACTCGCGGATTTCCACGAAAAGATGATCATGAAGACAGCCTTGTAATCGTCTCTTCAGGTTCGGGGAAGAAAGGAGAAAGACATGAAGGTACTGGCACTGGGTGGTTGTGGACAGGAAGGCAAGATAACCGTCAAAGATCTCATTAAGAGCGAGGACGTCTCCCGTCTCGTCATCGGGGACATCAATCTCGAGAATGCGGACAAGTTCAAGGCCGAACTGGCCAATGACAAGGTCTCGACCCTGCACGTGGACGTGAACGATCACGACACGCTCGTGGCCGCCATGAAGGAGGCCGACGTGGTCGTTAATTTTGCGGGCCCCTTCTACAAGCACGGCGTCAAGGCGATCGAGGCGGCCATCGAGGCGAAGAAGGACTACCTGGACATCTGCGATGACTACGATGCCACCCGCGACATGCTTGCCCTGGATGAGAAGGCGAAGGCCGCAGGAATCACGGCCGTCATCGGCCTGGGCGCGAGCCCGGGCGTGACCAACCTCTTCGCAAAGCACGGAGCCGACAAGCTGGATCAGGTCGATGAGATTGAAGTGAAGTGGGTTGTTGCCATAACCGATGTGGACGAACCGGGAGCCTCGGCGGCCATGTACCATGGCCTCCACATGATCGATGGGAACGTGCCGCAATACCTGGACGGTAAACTCCAGGATGTTCCCGCCCTTACCGACTCCGAGATGGTCGTGTTCCCGGAGATTGGGGAATCCGAGGTCTACTATGTAGGGCATCCCGAGCCCGCAACGTTGCCCCTCTACATCAAGGGCCTCAAAGAGTGTACCTGCAAAGGCGGGGTTCCGGGCCTGGACGAGGGATTGAAGGTGTTTTCGGCCCTGGGTCTCACCGGGGCGGAGCCGATCGATATCGGGGGAAACAAGGTTGCTCCCAAAGACATCGCCATGACCCTGCTTGACGCCCTTCCCATGCCCGAGGAGCTGCCTCCAGCTCTCTCCGGCTTCATGGTCTGGATTCGCGGGACGGAAGGCGGGGACTCTGTTGAGTATGTCTACACCGTTTACGGAAGGATGAGCCCCTGGACCGGGATCCCGGCCTCCATCGGTACGCAGATGCTGGGCAAAGGGGAAATCCCGACAAAGGGAGTCCTTGCGCCGGAAGGATGCGTGGACACGACCCGGTTCTTTGCCGAGATCGCCAAACGGGGTATGGAGGTCGAGGAAGTCGAGCAGAGGATTCGTATCCTGAAGTGACTTCAGGGAGAGCCTGAGCCCCTCGAATCCGCGTTTCTTGAGACCCTTTCAAAATATCGCAAATCGTTCTAGTATGTTGCGACACGCATTTCTCCACTTCCACGAAGAGACCATAATGTGTTTATATTGTCGTTGTTTCGCAGCTACGTCCTCCACAGCCCTTCGAACTCCCTTCTTGTCCCTGGCTGGAACAACGATTCTGCCTTCTTTGGAAGGCACCATCCGATTCGGGGGATGCCCCTAATGAGTGCGCTCAATCAGACTTTGACCGGAATACGTTCGTTCGTCCTCCTTGTTTGCCTGTGTCTTCTTCTGCCCATGGCCGTACACGCCGAAAAGGGCGGGAAGGCGCGCGATGACCTGATCTCGGTATCCTTTCCCACGGAAATGGATGGCTGGGCCTGCGGGCGATACGGTACGATCCTGCACACATCGGATGGCGGCACGACCTGGAGCCCCCAGTCGAGCGGCACGAAATTCACCCTGTCCGGCATCTGTTTCGTGGATACGAAGAACGGCTGGGCCGTGGGCAACAAGGGTACGATCGTGCACACGAGTGACGGGGGCGAGACCTGGGAGAAACAGGAGAGCCCCATTGACTACTTCCATATGGACGTCGTCTTCCTGAGCCCCGAAAAGGGGTTCGTCACGTCGGAAAGGACCCACATCCTGGCCACCACAGATGGCGGAAAGACCTGGGAGGTCCGTTTCGAGGATGAGGACTACATCCTGAAGTCCATTTCCTTCTGTGACGACCGGCACGGCTGGGTCGCGGGCGAGTTCGGACACACCTACCACACGAGCGATGGGGGTGAGACCTGGGAGAAACAGGCCGGGCGCTACGAAATGGACTGGGACACCGGCTTCATCACGGGAGATGACTTTCTCTTCGATGTGGTGGCAATCGACCCGGAGACTGCCTGGACCGTGGGAATCCTCGGTACCGTGAAGAAAACAACCGACGGGGGCGAAACCTGGGAAAAGGTCTCTCTGGGTTTTCCGAAAGTCCAGCTCTACAGCATCGCATCCGACGGTGCGGGCACGGTCGTGATCGCAGGGAACGGGTTGTGTATGGTTTCAACCGATGCCGGTGCCGGGTGGCAGCCCGCCAAGTTCGAGCCGACCATCGAGTACGGCTGGATCTATGATCTTGAAGCCCTTGGCGAGGGGCGGTTTGCGGCATGCGGGGATGAGGGCGCGATCTACCGGAAACAACCCGAAGGTAACTGGACGGGAATCGAATACTGAAGGGGCTCAATAAGATGACGGAAGAGAAGCGCACCTTTCTTGACAGGCTTGCCTGGTTCGCCACCTCAAACCGGGTCCTCGTCCTGGCGCTCACCCTGGTCGTCGCCTGCGGATTTGCCTACGGCACGACCCGGATCAAGGGCGAGGTGGTCATCGAAGAGCTCCTGCCCTACGCCCATCCGTACCTGAAGATCATGATCGAGTTCTCCGAGGTGTTCGGCAGCGGTGGATCGTTTGTGGCCATAGCGCTCGAGGCGAAGGACGGAGACGTCTTCACGAAGTCCATCCTCGAGAAGGTGCAGGCCATCGACCAGGAAGTGGCCCTGTGGCCCGAGACCTACCGGATCCTGACCCTGTCGATCGGGAGCCGAGCGACAAAGGTGGTCAAGCCTGTGGGAGAAGGGGAGATCCGGGTCGAGCCCCTCATGTGGCCGGATGTGCCCGACACCCCGGAAGGGGTCCGGCAGCTCAAGAAGGACATCTTCTCCGACCCGATCCTTCGCGGCATCCTCGTCTCCAGGGACGGCACGGCTGCGATGGTGCTCACCCAGTTCAAGGAAGACATCTCATACGCCCGTGCCAACGAAATTCTCCAGGATCTGGCAACCAGGTACTCTGATGAAGAGACCGAGGTGTATCTGGTAGGGTTCCCGGTCCTCATGGGATGGATCTACGGCTACAAGACCCAGATCATGATGGTCATGGCGGCGAGCGTCATCCTGATGATCATCGTGCTCTTCTTCTCGTTCCAGAACTTTGTGGGCATGGTCGTGCCCATGTGCTTCGGGGTGATCAGCACGGCCATGGGCCTGGGCTTCATCGGCTGGTTGGGGATCAACTTCAGCCCCCTGCAATACGTGCTCGCCTTCCTGGTGGCGGCCCGGATGGTCAGCCACTCGGTCCAGATCACCCACCGATATATGGAAGAATTCGTACAGTTTGGCGACAGGAACAAGGCCTGCTACGAAACGATGCGTTCCATGATCCTGCCGAACTGGGCCGGCGTGGCCACCGACGCAGCCGGATTTTTCATCCTGATCGTGGTCAAGATCGCCCTCATGCAGATGGTGGCGGTCTTCATGACCTTCTGGATGCTCACGGTCGCCCTCTGCGGGATCGTCACACCGATCCTGTGCAGCTACATGCCGCTGGCGCGGGCCAGTGAGGCCTGGGTGAGGAAGAGCAAGAAGATGAGCTGGCTGGACAAGGTCTGTGTGGGGGCAGCCGAGTTCTCCATCGGCCGGGGCAAGTCTGTCCTGGCGGTGACGGCCGCCGTGCTGCTTCTCTTCTGTGTGTACCAGGCAACGAACCTGAAGATCGGAGACGCGAGTCCCGGCTCCCCCCTGCTCTGGCCCGACCACCGCTACAACCTGGACCAGGGCGTGGTGGACAAGACCTTTGACATCTCCTCCGAGGATTTCACGCTCTACTACGAGGGGGAAGAGGGTTCGGTGTACGACGACGCTGCGATCCTGAACACCTTCGAGAATTTCGACCGCCACATGCAGACCGAGCTTCCGGATATCTACAAGTCCTCCGACTCGATCATCGGGCTCATGAAGACCTTGAACTTCATCATGCACGACGGGGACGTGGTCTGGAGGGAGTTGCCTCCCGACCCGATCACCATGACCAACATCATCGGCTGGACTCGAGACCAGGTGGACGTCTACACCATGGCCCGGTATTTCGACAGCGAGATGAGCAAGGCACAGATCACGCTCTATTTCGCCGACCACACCTCGGACAACCTGCTTCGGATCCGCGAGGCAGCCTACGCATTCTTCGAAGAACATCCGATGAAGCTGGAGAAGGGCGAATTCTTCCTCGCCGGCGGCAGGATCGGCATGGAGATCGCGACAAACGAAGAGATGCGAAGGACCCACGTGGCGATCGACAGCATGGTGCTCGCCACGATCTTCCTCTTGTGCACCCTTTTCTACCGGTCCATCGTGGCGGGGATGATGTTCACCCTGCCCCTGATCCTGGGCAACCTGGTGGCCTTTGCGTACATGGCTCTGACCGATATCGGCCTGTCGATCAACACGCTCCCCGTGGCCGCGGTGGGCGTGGGCGTGGGCGTGGACTTCGCCATCTACATCTACAATCGGTGCATGGAAGAGTTTCCGGGTAAGGACCAATGGGAAGAGACAAGCGAGAGTGAGAGGTGGTCCGAGGCCATCCTGAAGTCGGTCCGCACCTCGGGCAAGGCGGTGGTGCTCACCGGCTTGACCATGGTGCTGCCGATCATGTCCTGGTACTTCATCTCGGACCTCAAGTTCCAGGCCCAGATGGGGATTTTCCTGGCCATGATCCTCACGACGAACGTGATCCTGTCGATCACCCTTCACCCGCTCATGCTCTACGTCATCAAGCCGAAATTCATCACCCGGCGAGCGGAAAGAGCAACATAGGCCGTCATTCCTGCGCAGGCAGGAATCCACTGGCTTCAGGTGCTTAGGGATCCCCGCCTTCGCGGGGGCAACCATGATTAAGGGAATGCGATCCACCAACCGGAACGATTTGGGGGGAAAATCATGCGAAGATTGATTCTGAGTGCCGTCTTGTTGCTGGTCCTGCTGGCGGGGGTCTCGGTCCAGCCGGCCCTGGCTAAACAGTTCACGTTGCTGGGAAAGCCGCTGAACCTGTTCGGGTTTGCCTCCCAGTCTGCCTCGATCAGCCTGAAGGGGGACAATTACCACGTCGAAGAAGGGCTTCAGCAGGCCCTGCTCACCGTGTTCGCCGAGGCGGACTACCGTCCCCGTCACGATACGACCCTGTACATCTCGGGTATCATGACCATGGACCTGATCTATGACTTGAAACACGACGATCGGACCTGGAACGAGAAGCTCTTCAGCCATTCCCGGAGCCGCATGTACCTGGATGACCGGTCCTGGCAGTTCCTCAAGGAGGCCCACGTGACCTGGACGCCCTGGACGTTCCTGTTCCGGGTGGGCAAGCAGATCGTCTCCTGGGGGGAGATGGATTTCTTCCGGATCATGGACCAGATCAACCCGATCGACGACCGGCGGGGATTCTCGGACGTGGAGTTCGAGACGACGATCATCCCGATCTGGCTGGTCCGGGCCGAGTGGTGGCCGGAACTGAACCTGGGTTGGCTGGGTGAAGCGGGGCTGCAGTTCGTGTTCAACCCGAACGCCCAGTTCATCGCAAACCAGCGTCTGGAGACCGGGAACGATTTCGGGGGCATCTGGTCGGCAGCTGCGGAGATTGCGAACCCGCTGTATGACATGCTCGGTGTCGGCACGCCCACCATGTACGTGGGCGCCCCGGACCTGAACAATATCATCGAGCCGGACAACTGGGACGACGACGCGTTCGAGTATGCCCTGCGCCTGAGCCTGATGATCAAGGGCTCGATCCTGACCCTGAACGGCTTCTATGGGCTGGAGAATTCGCCCCAGCTCCTGTTCAAGGAGGATACGCCCTTTGTAATGGACCCGCTCCTGACGGCAATCGCCGGCGAGCCGGTTCCTGCCCTGGGCACCGCCTCGGACGGGACTTCGATCCTTTACCCGATCTACTCGGGCTACCACCCGCGTCAGAAGACTCTGGGCGTGACCTGGACCGGGGACCTGCCCATCGTGATCTCGGCCCTGGGCGGCGTGAATCCGCTCATACGCGTGGAGGCCCGGTACCAGTTCGACAAGGTCTTCGCCGATGCCGACCAGACGAGGTACATCGAGTCCGATTACTTGAAGACAGGCCTCGGGGTCGACTGGAAGGTGAAGATCCCGGCTTTGAACCAGCGGGCCTATTTTTCGGTCATGCCCCAGTTCTTCTACAGCCGGATCCTGGACTACCCGGACGATGTCCTGCTGAACGACGTGGATGAGTCTTTTTTGCCGGATAAAGACTACTACACCGTCACCCTTGTCCTGGCCACCTCCTATTTCAACGGGAAGCTGATTCCTCAGGTCGCTTTCGCCTACTTGTTCAACAACGAAGCCACCCTGCTCCTTCCGTCCATTACGTACCTGATGAGCAACAGCTGGCACTACACGATCGAGGCGGTCTTCCTTGGCGGGGACGACCCGAACGTACCCGCCTGGCTGTTCAGGAAGAACGATTACATTTCTTTCAAGGTCAAATACAATTGGGGCTGATCCGGGGTCTCATCCGCCGGGCATAGTGCAGATACACCGAAGAAGACACTTCGACAGGTCATAGCAAGGAGAGAGATATGAGAAGAGCCGTTCACTCTACAGCCGTGCTGCTTGCCTTGTTGCTCGCGGCATCCACTGCTTGGGCTATCCAGAACTACCATGCCCCGATCAAGGACGTGGAAGCCGTCAAGGGAACAATCGACGATCCTGCGCCCTTCTACACCGACTCACAGTACTACAAGGTCTTCATTCCGGATGATGTGTGGAAGACGATTGCCCACGATCCGGTGGAGAGCAGGGCGGCCTGGGAGAAGGCGGTGGGCTTTCGGGCCAAGGACGTGGTCGGCCAGATCGCCCCGGAGATCAAGCCGGGAAAGTACACCCTTTCCGACAAGGAGAAGTACCCCTTCAAGGAGCTGATGACCCCCTTCCACTATGACCGTTTCAACGCGCCGGGCGGCGAGGGCATGCCGAAACACATCGGGTTTTTCACCGAATTCGAGGTGATCGAGACCCAGCAACTCTGGCACGGCCTGCCCGTCGGCAAGGCTACACACGAGAACATGGGCAAGACCCAGCTCGACGAGCAGGGATACATCAAGCACGAGACCTTTGTGGCCGGCTACCCGTTTCCCAGGCCTTCGGGGGACGATATGGGCTGGCAGATCATATACAACTGGCAGAAGACACCGAGCGAACCTGAGAACGCTGCAAACTACGACCTCACGATCGGCGTCAACAGCCGAGGCGGGATTGACCACCGGGGTACGGCGCACTTTTTCTGGGTGACCCTGGAGGGCCGCGTGATGTACCCACCCTATGGGTGGTTCGACGATCGTTCGAAGAAACAGGGGGAGAGCCTGGTAATCATCTACACGATCTTCTCGCCCCGGGACCTCTTCGGGAACGTCTACCACCAGGTGCGCTTTGCCGACCCGAGAAAGGACTCGAATTTCCTCGCCTACGTGAACTTTCTCCGGAGGATCCGCAAGCTCTCCAGCACGGACCGCCAGGACCAGGCCGTGGGACAGGATATCTGCTTCGATGATGCATCCATGTTCGCCCAGACCCTCCGACCGGATCGCTACCCTTACGAGGCCACCGTAGTCGAGGAACGGGAGTTTCTGGTGCCTGCCTACACCTTTGATGTATCCGACTATCTCGACAGCAAGGACGGATGGAAGTGGAAGGGGCTCAAGTTCGAACGGCGGCCCATGTGGGTGTTGGAGATGAAGCAGCTGGACAAGAACTACATCTACAGCAAGCGGGTATTCTACTTCGACAAGGAAACCCTGTTGCCTCAACTGCACCTGATGTATGACCAGAAAGGTAGGCTGTACCGCATGAACGATGTCCAATGGGGAATGGTGGAGCCCCTGGGCTATTACAATTCCATTCACGTAAACAACTGTGACTTCATCGATGATCACTGCACCTGGACCTTTGCGCCTTCCTACCCGGCCCTGTGGCTCGAACGAAAGGACCTGAGCCTGCGGAGCATGATGAGGCAGAAGTAGACCAAAGGTCAAAGGGGAAAGGGCAAAGGCGAAAGGAAGCAGTCTAAGGGGTCAGGGATCGGGGGGCAGGGATCAGGCCCCCCCTTCCCCCATAGGGAGGCAGCCCAATGGCCGTCATTCCCGCGTACGCGGGAATCCAGGAGAGGAGCTGGGAGCATCATGGAGAATGTGTACATTATCGGACTCGGCATGATCCGTTTCACCAAGTATCCGGACCGGACCGTCCGGGACATGGCCCACGAGGTCGTCAATCTGTCTCTCGAGGACGCGGGTCTCACGAAGGAAGACCTTGAGGCAGCCTATTTCTCGAACACCTTCTGGGGCATGTACACGAACCAGCACTCCATCCGGGGCCAGGTGGCCCTGCGGTCCATGGGCATCGGCACCATTCCCGTTGTGAACGTGGAGAATGCCTGTGCCGGGGCGAGCACGGCCCTGCACATGGCGGTGACGGGACTGCGGGCCGGCATGTACGATGTGGCCCTTGCCGTCGGGTCCGAGAAGATCACACACGAGAACAAGGCCATCGCCCTCGGCGCTTACGGATCCTGCATGGACGTGGAGAACTTCCAGGCCGGGATCGAACAGTTCATGAAGCTGAGCAAAGAGCTCGGCATGGACACGGCCGACAAGGACGGAAAGCCCGGGGAGGGCCGCAGCATCTTCATGGACGCATACGCCATGGGCGCCAAATGGCACATGAAGAACTTCGGGTCCACCCAGGAGCAGCTGGCCGCCATTTGCGCGAAGAACCACTGGCACGGTTTTCTGAATCCCATGGTTTAGTACCAGACCGATATGACCGTGGAGGAGGTGCTCGCCGATTGGTCCGTGGCCTATCCACTCACGCGTTCCATATGCGCGCCCGTGGGGGACGGTGCCGCAGCAGCGATCGTTT
>Ga0180434_10000965_pt1 | contig 42383 bp, 32 predicted proteins | sample SS_ome_7_FD_132453 | JGI IMG/M metagenome (GOLD analysis project Ga0180434, IMG submission 132453) | Hypersaline lake sediment archaeal communities from the Salton Sea, California, USA - SS_1_D_2 metaG | ecosystem: Environmental > Aquatic > Non-marine Saline and Alkaline > Hypersaline >... | reverse complement strand
TTCGGTCCATTCTTCCACCATCCCGGCCTGAATAAACCCCGTAACCCTGGACCCCCATCTGGGCGACTGGTAGTTCACATAAAGCCAATCTTCACCGGCCTGTTTGCTCCCGAAAAGGGTGAGCATGGTCCCCTTTTTTACCGTTTCAATCCTGTAGCTGTCCGCAGAGGCCTCGGCGTATATGCGCGCCCTCTCCACCACGACCCTCACCTTGCTGTCCTGTGCAGCTTCCACGGAAACGAACAACAACACACCCAACAACACACCCAACAAAACGAGCGCCGGGATCTTCATCTTTTCTGCCATGCTGTCAATGCCCTCAATAATAAAAAGTCGCACGACCCTCACGAGTTTTGATATCTTTTATTCCGTAAGGAAGTTCATACCAGTCCTCGATGCCCGAAGGCTCGGTGTTCTGGATCTTGGATGCGATGAATATAACCAGGTCCAAAACCATAGGCTGGATCCGCTGGTCTCCCAAAAAAAGGTCTTTCAGCTTAAGCCTCACCCCTCCGTCTTGGGTCTCCACCGTCCCTCCCAAATAAAAAACCATCTCCGGCTTGAGCAGCTTGGGCAGCTCCTCCCCTCTCAGATCCACCAGAGCCATGAGCTCGATCCTGTTATCATCCAATATTTTGAACCGGAGCTCTTTCAACACCTCTTCCTTTTCCACCCTTATCCGGTGCGCCACATAGGCATTGAATTCTTTTTCCGTCACAACCACAGAGCGGATATCATCCGCTCCTTTGACCAGCTGTTCTCTCTGTATCCTGTCGATGATATCGAGGACCTTCTGGGCCTCCTGCAGCGAGTAGTCCTGCCATCCCAGGCACGCCGATACCAGGAACAAAACTCCCAGCACTCGGTGTGTTTTTTTTCGGTCTGCCATATTTTCACTCGCGCTGCTCGATCCTGAAAGGGCCTGCCTCCCTGGGCTCGTCATCCATCTCGACGACTCCCGCTACCACCGCCGCATTCCCTGCCAGCACGACTGCCTGGCCTACAGGATCAGGCAAAACCGCCGGGAAATCTCCGCTGCCGCAGGTTCCGGAGAAGGGATACAGAGCGATATACATTTTAGCATATCCTTCCGCCTGCGCTCCAATCCCCAGCACTTTCCCCCCGTTGTAATTCCCTCCCGCCGTCCTGACGCTCAAGACATAAATGCCTTTTTTGAGAAAGCTTATCTCGAACATCCCCTCCCGGTCTGTTGGGGAACTGGCTTCCACCTCCTTATCAGGCAGCCTTTGGACAAATACCACAGCCCCTTCCACAGGACTGGTCCCGTCCTCTTCGAAAACATAACCCCTCAGACCGGCCTGCACCGGATGCTGATCCCCGCCAAGACAAAGACCGCTCAGCAGAAAAACCAGGCCGGCAACCCAGAATGAAGCTTTCATTCAAAAAATTTCCTCTTCCTCGTTCGAAGATACTTCTGCCTCGCCCGGGGTTCCATGGTATCAGGTACATAAGGCAGGCTCCCATCGTTCAAAACAGCTTCAGGATTGTCCTGCACCAGGGCCCTGGCGTATTCTTCACCCGCCGCCTCCCTCACGATCCTCAATGCTCCGGTCAAAGTGGGAGGAATCGACCGCACGCCATGTCCGTCGCTGGCGATAAAATGTATGGATCTGCGTTCAAGCAAGGCAAAAGCGCTTTCTTCCACCCCTCTTCCGTACCTCCCCAGAAAACTGCCTCCGTTAGACTGCACAAAAGCACCCATGCGGACCAGGTCATACAGAAGCGAAGGCTTTCGCATGAACACCGTATTCCTCTCCGGGTGAGCTATGATGGGCTTGATCCCTTCGCTCATCAGATCGAAAAAAAGCTCTTTTACCCCAAAAAAGACATGGTCCTGAGGGAACTCCACGAACATATAGGATCCCCCATTGACCGCCAGCTCCGGCCGATTTTTCTTCACTTCTTCCAACAGATTGTGCATGATGTGAACTTCTGCCCCTGCCATCAATTGCACGGGAATCCCCTTCTCCCGGAATGCTCTGCCCAGCTCCTTTCTCTTCTGCCTAATCGCTGCGAAATCGGCCTGGCTTATGTTTTCCCTGTACACATGGGGAGTCGCCACGATCGTTTCGATTCCGTCATCCCATGCGCATCTTCCCATTGCGATGGCTTGATCCATGTTTTTGGCGCCGTCATCAACGCCGGGAAGTATGTGACAGTGTAAATCGATCATGCAGGCTAGAAGATGCCTTCGGGAACTATAACGACATCTCCTTCCAGGAGCTTGAAATCAGAACGTTTGCCCTTTTCAATTTTTTTGACATTCACCTTGATGATTTGTTCTTCGCCCTTCTCATTTATCCGCAGGATTTTGACGGAACCCCTGTTCGCCCTTTCGGAAAATCCTCCCGCCTGCGCGATGGCTTTGGTGATGGTGAAATTGGGCAGCTCGGACTTTTTAACCTCCAGCATGCCAGGATTCCTCACCTGACCTTTAACATAAATACGTACAGCCCGATCGATGGGGACATTGATGACATCCCCAGCCTGTAGAGGAACATTCAGATCCGGGTTTCCTTCGTCCAGCAAACCATCCCGCGGAATCTTCAAAGAATCGCTGGATCCATCCAGCCGGCGGTAGATGATGATCTCTTTTCCCTCTTCTCCGGTGGGCCCGCCCGCTTTGGCGATCAGATCCATCAAGGTCAGACGTCCGATCAGCTCAAACTCACCAGGATTTTTCACCGCCCCGATGATCCTGACGATATTGCTCTTGTATTCTTCGATAAAAACCGTAACCTGGGGGCTCTGCAAAATCCCGTTCTGAGCCAGCAGCCCCACCAGTTTTTTCTCCAGAGCCGCCTTGGTCAATCCGGATGCCATCACTTCGCCGAGATAGGGCATGGTGATGTTTCCGTCTTCGGATACCCTTACGGTGGCGCTGGCATCTTCATGGCCGATAACCCGGATCACCAGCAGGTCCTTGGCCCCTATCATGTAATCCCTCGAAGCTTCCTGCGCGATCACACCTTGTATGATAAAAGACAAGCAGATAATTCCGAGTATTGTCGCTTTGCGTTTCAATTTTCTCTCCTTTGAATCATACACAATCCCTCGTTTTTGCGTTTATCTCATTATAATCTTCAGACGGAATGTTAGTCAAATACTTAACCAAAAATGCCGCTTACCATTTCTTTTTCCGTGTTTCCCACTTAGCCCTAAAAGTGATCCAGAAGGAAAGAATAATAAGTTTCAGGTCCATCCAGAAACTCCGGTTTTTGATGTACAGCAGGTCATAACGGAATTTCCTTTTGATGGGGAAATCCTTGGGAAGGTACACCTGGGTCAATCCGGTCAGACCGGGTTTTATGGAATGCCTCTTGTTAAAACCGGGAAGGTCTTTCAATGAAACGGTATGGTTGCCGTGGTTTTCGATCTCCTCCGGCCTCAATGCCCTGGGCCCTACAAAGCTCATGTCGCCTTTGAATATATTGGTCAGTTGAGGAAGTTCATCCATGGCGGTCGCTCTCAAAAATTTTCCCACCTTCGTGATTCTATGGTCATCTTCTTTGGCCTGGACAGGGCCTTGTTCCCTTTCGGCATCTTTGATCATGGACCGGAACTTGAGCGCATTGAATATTCTCCCGTTTTTTCCGATGCGTTCCTGCCTGTAAAAAACGGGGCCCCTGTCCTCCAGCCAGATCATCGCCGCAAACAAAATCCACAGGGGAAAAGACAGGATCATGCCCACAAAAGACAGGGCTATGTCGAAAATCCTTTTCAGAAAGAGAGATTTCATCTTATCAACTCACGTCTCCATTATGACAAAACACATCTTTTTGAAAATCGCCTATCCAGAGGATATAAGGGGTGATTTTCTCAAATTTTGAATCACCCCCAGGGGTGAGGAAAAGAGCCCGTTCACCGGTAACTATAGGACATTTTTTTTAAAATGACAGGGTGATCGACCGCCACGACGCGAAGAGCATTATGGCCCGGGGCCGTCTTCACAGAACAAGAAAGACTTTCATCCTCGAGAAAATTATCCCATATCACCTCCTGATTGAATTCCACCGTAATCAACGGTGCTCGACCTGTATCCAAATGTTCGAAATACAGGTTCATGTCGATGGCTTCCCCGTCGAAGGGAAGCTGCCATGTATAATCTTTATGTTTTTCGATCACCAAATCAGCGAAATTCTTCTCATGTGAAACGACCGTCCTTTCTATCATACCACTAATTCGCCGAATCTCATCCTGATTCTTTATTTTTTGATAAAAACCGAGGATGGGCATAAGGATTTCAAGATTATCGGCATCCCTTTCCAACGATCGGTCGAAATAGGCGGAAGCCTCCGGGATTCTACCCAGTCTTCGATAAGCATCCCCTATCACAAAAAACACCTCCGCCGGAAGGGCCTGATCTTTTATCTTTCCAGCGTCATCCACGATATCTCCATAACGTCCTTGCTTGTGATAAATCACAAAAAGGATTCGAGGATCTGTTATCCCGTATGCCGACAATGTCGATTCCAGTGCCTTCAATGAATCTCGGTCTTCCGTCTCTCCCAAGTAGGCCAGCAGGTATTCCCTGACCTCCCCTGTGCTCCCCCCCGACCCAAGGATTCCCCGCGCCAAACCCAGATTCGCCGAAGCATACACGTGCCGGAATTCGGATTCCTTCAGCGGATACATCCCGGATATTTTATGGAAAAACCGGATCTTCGGCAGGTTCCCCAAACACCACCGGAAAAACTTTATGGCCTCATTCCAGTTGGAGCGGCCCAGTTCCCTCTCCCCGGCCTTCAACAGGTTTTTCTGGATGGCGAACTCCAATTGATCCGCCCGCGATAGGATCCGGTGCCTGTCATCCAAACACATGGACTTTTCGCCAAGATAGCTCCCCAATATGCGGTAAAGGCGCGGGTCCTCCGGCATGATTTTTTCCACGAAACCGACATCCCCCACATTCAGATGCCAGATGGGCAGCAGAGCCTGAAGCCTATCCACCGATTCCCTCTTCAGGGCTCTTGCCAGGATGTCGCTGGCAAAAACCCGCTCTTCTTCCTCAAGGGTTTCCCAGCGGGAGAGAAGTCTTTTGCCAACATCGAACAACAGCTCCCGATTCTCGCCGGCCAGCTTGGCCGCGTTTTCAAATGCCTCCGTGATGGCATCTCTTTTTTCCGATGTCGTCAACAAACTCTCGAACTGCAGCGACTGCGCGAAAAAAAATTGGCCGGAAGCAGAAGCGGGATTTATTCGCAACGAATGCTCCAGATTCTCCACGGAACTTTTGACCAGGGAGCTGGGGTCCTCTCCTTTTTTCAAGCGCTCCATCCCTGCTGCAAACTGAGCCTTTCCCAGCTCATAGTAGACCCGGTCATTCCAGGGAAAAAATCCGCCGGCTTTTTGGAGAGTCGCGATCTTCGCCTCCGGATCTGCCGTATTCTTCGCACGCCGGTACAGGGCATTGCTGCGGAAGATACAGAAATCCACCACACCGATGGCCACCACGGCCACGACCAGCATGGTCTTCGCTTTTCTGTTCATATTCTCCTATCCCCTGCGGCGGCAGGAACCGTCACAGCGGCAAACGTCAGCGCCAGGACCACAGAAAAGAGCAGGATGTTGGATGGTATGTGAAAATTGAAATCCGTCAGCCCATGGACCAGAAGCGCCAGAACCGAGACCAAACCCCCGATCCCAAGCCCTCTCGCCAGCGCATCCTCCCTGGCACGCCACTCCCTGAAACAGATGGCCAGGACAAGCACCACGCCCCCCAAAAGCAACCCCATCCCGGTCACTCCCAGCTCCGATAAAAATTCCAGATAATCATTGTGGGCATGGGAGGTTTGGATAAGCACCCCGTCTGCTTCTCTGACCGGGAAAAGCAGTGGGAAGGTTCCCAATCCCGAACCGAAAATCGGAAAACCCGTGAAGGTATCCCATGTGCGGTTCCATATGCCCAGCCGGCTCTCCCTGAGGAGATTATTCCGGGAAAATCTTTGCAAAGTCTCATCCATCCCAACATAGAGAGAAAGGACAATGATGACGATGAAAAGGGAAACCAGGAGAATCTTCACCCCTCTCTTCTGAGCTTTCCGTTTTTCATTATATAATAAAAGGAAGAGAACGAAAACAAAAATCAGGACAAAAAAGCCCGAACGGGACCGGGTGAGAAGGAGAGCCAGTGACATGACCACCACTCCAGAGAAAAGCGCTATGTTTTTGATAGGCGCCTTTTTTCCCCGATCCTCCCGCGCCAGTATCAATCCTATGCCCAAAGGGATCACCATTTCCAGGTACCCGGCATAATGATTCCGGTTGACGAAGGTTCCCGACACGATCCGCGATCCACGCAGAAGAAGGGATAGGCCGTAGACGGCTTCGAAAACTCCCATGACGAACAATACCGAAAACAAGCGGACGACCGGGGAGCGGCTCTTGATGCTTTTCACTATCAGGAAGCCGATCAAAAAATAGGGCAGCAGGGCAAGGAGGGATTTCAAGCTGATAGATGGAGCCAGCGAAAAACTGCTGAACCTCATGGAAGAAAAACCTGGCTTGAACTGCTGAAAAAAAGCATGGGTTCCCGGAGAGAAGAATTTTACCAGAAACGTGGGGAGGGGAAGACACTGAAAAAGGACAAAACCCCAGAAACCGAAGAACAGATACCCGGCTCCTCCCAGCGGGCTTTCCCGCTGCGGACCAGGCAGCCCGGTCCCTGCGGTCAAAAAGAAAGCCGCCATCATGGCGAGAGAGGCAAGCTGAATCACCAATACCGACCAGTCATGTACCGATGCCGCCGGAAGAGGGGAAAAAACTATCAAACAGACCAGTCCCCCTTCGATGATCCTTCGCCCGGTCAAAACAGTTCTATCCATTTGTATTTTTCAGGTCTGCACTCCCACCAGATCCCCCGCTGACCGAAAAATCTATAGTTACTGTGCGCTGGATTCTTCTTCCCCGTCACCATAATATTCGTAACGGTAGTAATGGTAGTAATCCATGAAACCCAAATCTCCTGATTTCACCTTCAGTTCATTGAACAGGACACCCAGAATATTGCCGTTCGCTTTTTGCAGTTCGTTGATGGCATTCATGAAGGGCTTGCGCGCCGTCACTCCCGCTTTGATGACGAACATGGTGGCATCGGTCATAGCGGAAACGATCAGCGGATCGATCACAGCGAGCACCGGAGGAGTGTCGAAAAAGATGAAATCGAACCCTTCTCTGCTTTCCGTCATCAACTGCTTCATTTTCTTGGAATTCAACAGCTCCGAAGGATTGGGCGGAATGGGTCCTGAGGGCATGAGAAAAATGTTCTCCACATCCGTCTTTTGGATGGCGTCTCTCATGGCCAGGTTTCCTGTCAGGAAATTGCTCAATCCCTCCTGTCTTTCGATCTTGAAGATCTGATGGAGCCGGGGCTTCCGCAGATCTGTATCGACCACCAGAACTCTCTCCCCCAGCTGAGCAAAAGCGACGGCGAGATTGGTCACCGTCACGCTTTTCCCCTCTTTAGGGAGGGCGCTGGTAACGAGGATACTCCTGGGCGGGTTTTCGGCAAAAGACAGCAAGATGGATGTTCTCACAGTCCGGTAATCCTCGGCTATGGAAATTTTCGGGAAATAATGATTGATCAACTCGAACTGCCCTATCTCCTGATAGGGATCCTGTTGTTTGTCATCAGCGTAATCCAGGCGGGATGCCAGTTGGATCTTCTTCTGTTTTTTATCTTCGCCTATGGGAACATGCGGGATGACGCCCATGGAAGGAAGTCCGGCCAGTCTTTCCACATCCTCCGGTCCTTTGACCGAGTTGTCCAAATACTCCAGCACAAAACACAGCCCCACTCCACCCAGACTGCCCAAGATGAGGGCCAGAAAGAGGTTCAATCCTTTTTTAGGAGAAATGGGACGGTCTGGAATTTCCCCTTGATCGATGATGCTTATATTGCTGGTATCCAAACCTCCCAGTTTTGCCGAAACCATGGCTGCCTGCTGTTTTTCCCTGAGAGAACTGAGAAGCGTGCTTATCTGTTCCACTTCGTCTCTCAGCAGTCTGTACTGTATGGCGTTGGAATCTGTCCTCACAACGTTTTCTTTCTGGCTTTCCAGATCGGCAAGGATCCTGTTTTCCCTCTGCAGTGCCGTTTCGTAGTCCGATTTGGCCACGTCCACGGCATTCTGGAGGTCGTTCCGCAGGCTGTCCATCCGGGATTTGGCCTGTATGTTCCGGGGATGGCTGGGCCCGTATTCTTTCTGGATCTCGTCATAATCGTTTTTAGCTCTGATGTAATCGGCCTTCAACTGCTGGATCTCCGGGTTATCCACGAACTGCGGGATGGTATTCGCATCCAGATCCCTCAGTTCCTGGTACACAGTCTGCTTGGAGATGCGTTCCAGCCTGGCCGCGGTGTAAGCCTGCCTCACCTGCGAGAGTTCATTGATCGCCGTGCTCTCCGTGGGATTGAGCAGAAAGATGTCCTTATCTTTGCTGTATCTCTGGAGTTCCTGGTTTTTCTCATCCAATTCCTGGCTGAGATTGGCGATCTGATCGCTTAAAAAATCCGATGCCTGCTGCGTCGTTTGCAGCCGCATATCCACAGAAAATTTCTTGAATTCCATGGCGATGGTGTTGACGATCTCAGCGGCCAGATGAGGAGAAGAAGATGTGTAGCTCACCTCTACCAGTTTGGTATCCCGGATGTGTTTGACGTTCAGTTGTTTCTGTATCCCGATGGCATCATCGGAATAGGGATTCGTGGCATAGGGCAAGTCCGGGTTCTGCTCGCCATCTTTATTCCCAGACCTGAGCCAGCCCAAGGTGATGATATATCCCAGGGTTCCGAACAAACCTCTGCCCGTTTTATTGGCCTGTTGAAAATCCTCCCTGGTTTGCAAATTCGCCTGCTGGACCACCCTCTCTGCCAGCGATTTGCTCTTGAGGAGCTTAAGCTGGGTGTTGAAGCCCCGGAGGTCCCGGGTCACAGGTGTCTGGTACCCGAATGTATCTTCGATGCTCAGCATGCGGGATGTCTCTTCCTCTATCATCAAGGTTGCCGTCGATTTGTACATGGGGGTCGCCAAAAACGTGAATACAGCGGTAAAAAAGAAAAGGGCCCCGGTGAATATGATGACCACCCATTTTCTTTTGAGAATTATGCGCCAAGATTCCATCAAGTCGATTTCGGTTGATTTATCAGTCTGCTTCATCTCTTCTCTCCCATTCCTGGATCATTTACATAAGAAAAGGCCGCTAGAAATCATAGGTGATATAGCCCCCTAGAAACAGCGATGTCCGGCTTCCGTAGCGGTAATCATTGGAAGCTCTCTCCCATAAATTCAGCGTCAATCCCAGCCCGGTGTTCCGGATAATCCGGAATACCATGCCAACACTGTGGCTGATGTATCTATCGGTTCGCTGTATGATCTCATAACTTTCATCGGGGAGCCTTACTACCGTCTCCTCGGGATAGCGGTTGTCTCCGTTGGAATAATCATAGTCCACGCGTATGAAGCGGGTTAAGTAAAAAGAAAGCCCGCCTCCGTACCTATATTCTACAAAAAAAATGTTGTTTGTCCAGTAGGAAAATTCCACATCTTTGGAGAAATTGGCCCGGAGGTTGAAGCGTCTTATGCGGGCCTCCAGGCTCACGTTTCCGATGGGACCGCTGAACTGCTTTTGATTGCCGGCCCTCGGAATGAGCTTTTTATAACCCAGGCCAAGACTCCCCCTGATGGAGCCGACGATGGGAAATCTCAATCCTGCCATGCCTTCCCAGGAATAGGAATCCTTCACCTTGGATTCGGCATATTTGAACTCGTAATCCGTCAATCCTGCGTAGGCGAAGAAAAAGGTGTTCTGGCGGAGCTTGTAGTAAAACTCTCCCCGCAGCTCCACTTCCGTCCGGTCCAGCGTACGGGAATAGTACACCGGCTCTCCAGGGATCAATTCATCCTCGTAATTGTAGCCTTGTATGGATGACTTGATGCCGAAGGAAGTTTCACGGGGGGTTTCATAAAACAATCCCCCCTCATAACGGATGAATATCTGATTCGCTCTCACATCGAACTCGCTGGTCGCGCGCACACGGGTGCGGTTGAAGAAAAAATCTCCTGAGAAAACGAATTGATTGAAAATACGGAACTTGTATCCCAGGGAAAACCTGTTATTCAGCGAACGTTCCCTCGTTTCATTGGCAAAAAAGGCATACTCGGGATTTTCCCTCATCTGCAGAATGAGCCAGTTCTTGTACAGGACAAAGACCTGGACTTCTGGAGAAAAGGTCGCGGTGAAATCGGAGACGGGTCCATCCGGATCCCTCTGCCGGTAGACATTATCGTCATACCCGATCTCCCGAAGCCGGATCACGGGATAGATGCGGAAAGGGCCTAGCTGATACCGGGTCCTGTTTTCCACATTTTCCTTCTCCCAACGAAAGGTCCGGTATTCCTGGCCCCGAGCAAGCGCCGAGGGAAAAAACAAAACCACGCTCAGGAACAAGATCCCGGCTGCGAAAAATTTAGCTGGCTTCATTCTCATGTCAGATTTCATTCTCGCTGTATTCTACCTTATATATATCATGTCAGTTTTCATGACCGACGTTTCCCCTGGACCGGTGGATGAATACCTGGAAAAAAGGGATGCGTTTCAACAGGAGCAAAAGGAGATCGCTGTGCCAATCGAAATTCCCCTTTTCCTTGACGATGGGGATTATACCATCGGATTGAATGAATTTGAAGATTTTTTCGATCTGATTGTCGCTCAGCCTCGCACAGATTTTCCTGGTGTAATAACCGAAGCGGATCTCCTTCTGGAGGGCTCTTTTCCATGACCTTTCGTATTCGGCCAGGAAGCTTTTCGAAAAGTCGCCCCTGTGGAATCCCTTCAGCAAAACCTGGGAGGCCAGTTCCGAACACAGGAGTCCGAAATAAATGCCTCCTCCTGTCGTGGTTTTCACCTGCCCGGCCGCTTCGCCCAGGGTCAGGACCCTGTCTCCGAAGGTGCGGGATATCAAGCCCTGTGCGATGGGCTTGAACTCCATGCGGCTGCGGTCCAGGCTCTTCAGCCGGGAGGGAAAGTGCTGGGCCATCAACCGGTGGAAACATCCCCCGGGATCCGACTCGGTGATCAACCCGATCCTCACAGTCCCCCCTCCCAGCGGGACGAGCCAGGCAAAGGCGCCCGTGGCGATGCTTTTTCCGAGAAAAACATGGGTGCATTCCATGGGCCCCAGGTCCAGCTCCGCCTGGACACCGTGAAGAAAATCCCTGGGATACCCGAGACCCAGTTTTTTATGCAGGTTGTAGTTGACCCCTGTGGCTATCAGCACCACCCGCGCCCTGTATTTTTTATCCCGTCTGCCGTTGACCCCGGTCTCCACCTGGACGCCATCCTTTTCGACGGTGATATCCTGCACCCGGGAGTTGCACCGGATCGGGATGTTGATGGTTCCGGCGTTCAACGCGATGGACCTGTCGAAACGTTCCCTGTCCACCACATAAGCAAAGGGATCAGGATGTTCGTAACGTATGACACTGGACTGGGGGGATATGATCTTGATCTCTCTGATCGTTTTCAACACGGATTCTCCGGAAATCTGGAATTTGGAAAAAACCTCTTCCCCCACAATGCCCGCGCAGATGACATGCTCGCCCACCCAGCGGTTTTTTTCCAGGACAAGGACATCCAGGCCTTCTTTGGTCAGTATTTTTGCCGCGTTCAGCCCGCTCGGGCCAGCCCCGACAACGATAACATCATGCATCAGTTATTTTTTCCTCCATTCCCGGCAGAAACTCCTATTATACTCATAACTTTTTTCTCCTCAAGCATTAATCTGCAATCCCGATCTGTTTATAACTCTCACGATCCTGTCTGCCGCCTTCCCATCCCAAAATTTCGGCAGTTTTTTCCCGGTCTTTTTTCGCGCCGCCCATCCCAGCGCTTCGCTCACGATAATGCCGGGCTCGTTGCCGACCAGCTTGTTGGTCCCTTCCCGTATGGTAATGGGCCTTTCCGTGTTCGGCCGGAGAGTCAAACAGGGGATCCCCAGTATAGTGGTTTCCTCCTGGATGCCTCCCGAATCCGTCAGGACAAGGCTGGCTCCGGACATGAGGGACAAAAAATCCAGGTAACCCAGGGGGGGAATGGTCAGGACACGCTCATGGGAAGCCCGGGGATCCATTCCGGCCAGATCCTCCAAAAAGCACACCTGATCCATCATGCCGAATTTTTTAAGCTGCTTGATGGTGCGCGGGTGAGCGGGAAAAACCACCGGCATTTTTTCATGAATGGCATTCAGGGATTCCAGGATATTCCGGAGACTCTCCCGTTCATCCACATTGGAAGGCCTGTGAAGAGTGGATACGGCATAGCGGACCGGGAAGCCGTTTTTTTCCAGCCCCAGCCTCTCGCGTATGCCGGAATGAGCCGCCATTTTCTGGTGTTCGATCAGAGTGTCGATCATGACGTTCCCGACGAAATGAATCCTTTCCGCGGGAATTCCTTCCCGGCAGAGGTTGGCATTGGCATCCTCACAAGTTGTGAACAGATAATCGGAGATGCGGTCGGTGAGGACACGGTTGATCTCCTCTGGCATGCTCCGATCGAAACTTCTCAGGCCCGCCTCCACATGGGCGACGGGTATGCGGAGCTTGGCCGCCACCAGAGCACAGGCTACCGTGGAGTTCACATCCCCCACCACGATAACCAGACAGGGCCGTTCCCGGAAGCAAACTTTCTCGAAAGCTGTCATCACCTTCCCCGTCTGCTGGGCGTGGGTGCCGGAACCGACCCCCAGGTGAGCATCGGGGACCGGCAGGCCCAGGTCCTGAAAAAAAGTCCCGGACATTTCCTCATCGTAGTGCTGCCCGGTATGGACGATCTTGTGGGGCATCCCCCGCTTCCGCATGCTCCTGGCGATGGGGGCGATCTTCATGAAATTGGGACGGGCACCGGCTACGAGGTAGATCATCGGTTATCCTCCTGTCCGGTACCTGGCTTTCCTTTAATAAGTGAGGCCCGTATAATCCTGAGCGCCGCGACCGGGATGGGGTCGCTCGCTTTGATCCCGATCCTTTTCAAATGAAAGGGAGAGGAAACGTCAAGGTTCACGCCGTCGGATGTGGTGAAGGCATACCGGAAGCCGGCATTTTCCAGCAGCCGGATCGTGTCCTGGCCGAACGCCCTTTCGTCCCCTTCCGGATAGGAAAACATGAAGGGTGTGACATGGGCATTGTTCTTTATCATGTCTGAGGCCACCTGGATTTCCTTCCTCTGTTCGTCCTTATCCAGGTGGGCCAGGATGGGATGGGTGTGGGTGTGGGAGCCGATAAGAACTCCTTGGGCATGAGCCTTCCGGATATCCTCCCAACCCATCATCGCCGGGCCGTGTTCCGGTGATTGTTTTTCCATTTCCCGCAGGCATTCCTGACGTTCCGGAGCTTCCATCCTTTTTATTTCCTCCAGCCTGGCCTTCAATTTCTTCTTATGAAACACCGGACGAAGTCCCTTCCCTTTTTTCGTGTTCTCGTAAAAATACCTGACCTTGTCGTACCATAAAAGCTCGTCCGTTCCCACAGGCTGAGTCGCCACGAAAAACACCGCCGGCGCGGCATGCCGTTTCAACACGGGAAGGGCAATCTGGCAGTTATCCTTGTAGCCGTCATCGAAAGTGAGCATGTAATGCGGTCTGTCCAGAGAGAGGGAATCCAGGTCGAAGCTCTCGGCGGGCTTCATATGTTTGTGAAAAAACCTCAACTGTTTGACAAAATTATCCTGATAATTGGATGAAAAAAGGCTTCCGAACTTCCAGTAGTCGTTTTCCAGCGTGTTGAAGCTGTGGTAGTTGAACACATACAGGCCTTTTTTCACCAGCATCTTCAACAGCACGCTCAAAATCCCCGTCGCGGACAGAAGGAAGGCGAACGCCACCAGGAAGATGTTGAAAAAATACCGGTCGTTCATAGCGAATCCCTCAGCCGCTGGAAAAGATCCAGATAGCTTTTCCCGACCCTCGTTATATCGTGGTGCTCCACCGCATACCGCCTCGCTCTTTTTCCCATGGTTTTGCGCTTTTCCTCATCCTCCAGGAGAGCCTTCACATCGCCGGCCAGTTTTTCCGTGCTTCCTGAACGATACCCTATCCCTTCTGTTTCCAGCAGCCGGTCGGGGTCCACATCCAGGGAAACCACCGGTGTTTCCCGCAGCCAGGCTTGGACGAAGGTGTTGGGAAATCCCTCGCTCACACTGGTATTCACCAGAACCGAAGCTTTGGCGATAAGATGGTTGGTTTTTTCGTAAGATAATTCACCCAGATACTCCACATTCCCGGAATGGTTCAACTTCTCCTCGGGCACGCTGTAATGCCTGTTATCCGCAGGGCGGCCCACATACACGAACCGGGCCGGCGTATCCCTCAGCTCCCGGGCAAGGCCCAAAAACAGCTCCAGGCGTTTGATAGGCTTCACGTTAGAGACCCAGAGCACGATGGGAGGATTCTTCTTTTCGAAAGGGGGTTCTGGCACAGGGTGACCGTTCCGTATCACCACACAATCCCTCCCGAAATTCTCCCGGAGAGCCAGGCGCTGTTCATGGGTCTGGGCAACGATCTCGTCCACGTTCCTGATCCCGTAGCGTCCCAGGTGCTCGACGATAAAATCGAAGGGAAACATCCGGCTCCAGGCCACCTTGTTTTTCCTGGGATCTCTCACATTGGCCATGTTGAAGACCATCTTGCACCGTCTTTTTTTGGCATACCAGGCAGCCATTCCCGTGTAGGGGACCCGAAAACGCTGGTAGATGAGATCAGGATCTATCCTTTCGAGGATCTTCATCAGCGGGACAAAATTCCACGCGGCGAACTTCCTCCCGCGGCTCTTCAGGTAAATGTACTCCACTCCGTCCAGGCCCGGGCCCGGTTCCCCCGTCATGTCGGAAACACAGAAGACCTCATGCCCGGCTTTCACCAGCTCGTTCATGAGAAGATCGGCCTGGAGCTCCGAGCCGCCTTTGACGAACCGGCTGGAAGCTTGGAGCAAAACAACGATTTTCATTTTTCTCGAATCTCTTCCTCGGGGATGCCCGCATCCCTCAAAAATTCCTCGAACGATGCGTAGCGGGGCCGGGACCGCAAAAAGCTTTCATACGCTGAACCCAGCTGCTTTTGCAGGCTTCGCATCCCCCGGTGCTCTTTTTTCATCTTCAAACGCAGCTTTTCGTTGAACCGGGCGATGGACTTTTCGTCCCTCGCCAAAAAGAGAGGAAAAAATTCGTAAAAATCCTCCTCTCTGGGAAGACGCTTGAAAACCTCGTAGATGGAAAGGGCGTATTCCCTGGCCTCATCCACATATTCTTTTTTCCGCTTTTCGAAATAATCGTCCAGGTCCATGATCTTTTTAGCCGGCACGCCGGCTGCCACACAATCGGAGGGGATGTCCTTGTTCACGAGAGATTTGGCGCCGATGATCACGTTGTCCCCGATACGGGTTCCCTTGAGGATGCAGGTTTCCTTCCCGATGTAGACGTTGCTGCCTATGCTCACCTTCCCCGATGAACCGATAATCTCCCGGTATTTGTTCCGGAAAACCGTCCACTCGAATCCGTGGGTGAGGATGGTGAACGGAGAGACGATCTGGACATCGTTCCCGATGCTCACCAGAGACGGCCGGGTCGTGTCGATGCTCACCATTTTCAAATTGCCGAAAAATTTGACATTATCCCCGATGGATATGCCTTTGGACCGCAGGTCAGCGATAAAGGCAGCCGAACTTCTCCTGGACAGGACCTGCCTTATCCGGCTCGAAAAACTCATCTTCAGCGCTCTCCGGCCCTTTCCAGCGCGGGGATGATGATCTTATCCAGGCTCTTGTAGGCCAGCGAGTTAAGGTGCAGCCCGTCCACCTTTGCCAGATTCTGCCTCAAAAACCTGTTGGTCTCGCTGTAGCGCACAGCAGCCTCCAGGTCCAGCACAGCCAACTCCTGTTCCTCCGCATATTTCTTGATCCAATCATTGTAGGCGGTGATGGAGGCATTCCTTTTATGCGCCAGCGGATTGCCCTGCTGGAAAGGATTTCGCCCCTTGACGATATCGATCATGAATTTCTTGAGCGAATGGAGCCTTGTGACCGGAACCACTGTGGCGGGAAGAGGGACTACACCCTCCTTTCTGCACTGGGCTATCCACCGCTTCATCAGGCTTTTGTATTGCTCCGAATCCCCTGGAAAATAGGCGGCGCACTCTTTCAGGAACACCATGTCCGGTTTGTTTTCTTCGCGGGAAAGGATTTCTGCCAGGGCTTCTGACTTGTCGAATCCCGAATACCCCACATACTCGAATTCATACTCTTGGATGCCGGTTCTTTCGGGAAAGGAGGCGATTTCCCACTCTCTTCCCACCGAGGCTCCTAGAAGAACCACATGCTTTTTGCCCATACTCTCTTCCCCCTTCAAACCGGCCCAAAATCCGCAGGCCGTGATGAAAACCAACAGAACGATCGTTTTTTTTCTCATTCGTTCATCCTCGTTCCAGATATGCTACCGCTCTTGAATCGTTATCTATCTCTCATTTCTAAGTGTCATTACGATTATCCTCTATTTATGAAAAAAGTAAATCACTTGCTTCGATGAATCAAGGGGTTAAATTCTATTTTTTTTCATCATCTCAAAAGGTGACATGGCAAAAGAGAAAAAAATCTGATAAAATTCCCGTGCTTAAAATTTTTTTGGAAAAGGAAGCTGCCGACGATGGGTAAAAGAACGAAAGTCTGCATCACCATCGATACAGAGGCCGACGCCGCGGACAATCCCCGTTCCACCTATCTGGGGATCCGGATCGCTGTCCCCAAACTGTTGAGACTTTTCCAGGAGTACGGGGTCAAGGCCACCTTTTTCGTTCAAGAAGACGGTGTGTGCCATGCCGGGTCTCTTTTTGCCGGCCTTTGGAGAGCCTGCGAAAAGGAAGGGCACGAGATCGGCTACCATGCCCACGGCATCATCGGGTATCCCCTCCAGCAGCAGGAAGCCATCATAGGACACGGACTGGACACCCTGAGGGGCTTGGGACTCGACCCTGTCTCCTACAGGGGGGGACGTTTCCACTTGACCGGGCCCCTGCTGGAGATCCTGGAAAAACACCATATCCGTTACGATTCGTCGGTCGTTCCCGGGCTGAGGGAGCTTTTCCAGGACGGCACAGAGAGATGCAACCATAGCGGCGCTCCCCGGGAACCTTATTTTCCTTCCTACCATGACCACACCAAAGCGGGCGGATCCAGGATCCTGGAGCTGCCCATAAACCGGTACGACAAGCACCCCACGGAGATGTGGGGCGGCATTCTGACCTGCCGGTCCAAGGATGTGGTCCTGTTCGACTATTTCCATGAAATCAAAAAAAATGAATTCATCGTTGCCTTGACTCACAGTTGGGAAGGGCTTTCTTTCAAGATAAGGAAGACCGTCCGCAAACAACGATACGGGAAACTGAAAAAAGCCTCATTGGAATCTGTGAGGAAACTTTTCACCCCCGAATTTCTGACCAACGGAACATACTTCCGTCAATTGGAAAATTTCCTGGGATACATCGCCGCAAAGCCGGACGTGCGATTCACCACCATCAGGGAGGCCGGCCAAAACGCCACCGGAGCGAGCCCCGATTAAATGGCCAAAATCATTCTGCTCTGTTCCAGGCAAGACAGGGCTGACCCGTCTTTTCCCAGCACCTTCCAGGCTATGTGTAGCAGGCTGACTCCGGATAACATCACTCCCCCTGCTCCCCTGATCATCCAGAAAGACGGCATCGCCGCCGGCGTGTTCAATCCTTGTGCCAGCCTGGCGGTCAAAAACCAGAGCGTCTGCATGGGAAATATCGTCGGACCGGATGAAAACTGGTGGGAACCGCGGTCCGAACTCCCTGAAGGGACCTATGCCCTGTTCCGAACGAACAGGGACACTGTGGAAGCGGCCACCGATATGCTCGCGACAAGAACCATCTGGTATACGCAAACCGCCGACACATTCATGGCCTCCACTTCCCAGCGGGCCATCCTGTATTATCTCCGGGGATTCCAGCCTGATGCCCGCGCTTTCGCCTGGATGCTTTCTTCCGGGACCCTGGGCCTTGGCTTATCCTGGGACTCCCGGATCAAATGCCTGCCCGGGAACTCCCGCCTCGTCCTCGACAGGTCCACGTGGAATCTCTCCGTTTTCCAGAATGACATCGCGTTCACGCCTCTCGAAATGCCCGAAGCGGAACACGAGCAGGAGCTGAAAGATGCCATCGGCTTGGTTTTCCAAGGCCTGGGCCTGGACTACGCCAAATGGGCCATCGCCCTCTCCGGCGGCATCGACAGCCGCGCCATCCTTCTCTTTTTGAAGGACCGGAAAGACCTGACCTGCATAACATGGGGTATGGAATCCTCGCTCCAGGACAAAAAGAACGATGCCTTCCTTGCCCGGAAGGTGGCGCAGCACTTCGGGTGCCGGCACCGGTACTTCCCGGTCGGTTTATCCGATGAACCGTTCGATTCCATCTTCCGGCGGTTTCTGGTGACCGGAGAAGGCCGTATCGATCAAATAGCCGGCTACATGGATGGTTTCAAAATCTGGAAATACCTGCACGAATCCGGGTATGAGGGCATCCTCCGCGGCGATGTCGCCTTCGGGAATCATGCCGTTTCGACGCCTCAGGATGTCTACAAGAACGTGGGGCTGGATATCCTGTCCGATTTCGAAAACCTGTCTCCTGTAAAAGAAGCGGTGGATAAGCAGGGCCAGAAACGTCCATCCTGGCTGGAGCGGGGAAAAGAGGAAAATATGGAAAAATGGCGGGACAGGCTGAACGCCCAGTTCGAGGTGCCGGTCCAATTCGCTGCCCTCAACGACATCAAACTCTCCTTTGTCGAGATCACCAATCCCTTCCTGACGCACCGGATCGTGAGGCGGGTCCGGCGTCTTCCCGACTCCCTGCGGACAGATAAAAAGCTGTTCACCAAAATCGTCGCCTCGCTCGATCCGGGCATTCCCTATGCCCGGCGAAGGGCCATCGCCTTTTCTCAAGATGCGCTCAAAAGCAGCGACGCCGTACAGTTCATCTCCGATGAACTCCTCACCGGTCACGCACAGTCCCTCATGCCCCGGGAACTGCTCCATTTCATCGTCGACAACATGCAGGTCTCCGGCGGGAAGGTCACGGTCAAATCCCCTCTCCTGCACCGGATGCTGCGTCCCGTTGTTCCCAAAAGCATGAGAAAATGGAGGCGGAACAGGATGGCCCCACGCCGTCTCGACATCAATACGCTGGGCCTTCGCGCGTGCATCGTCAGCCGCATGACAAAACTGCTTGCCGAGGACGCCCAGGCCCACTCCTGAAAACCCGTATTTTTCCCTTCCCTTTGCTTTGTGCCGCTGACTAGCCTCAAAGGGTGAGAACCGGCCCGAAAAATCCCCCTGTCTGCATCCTCCCATAAAGCGACTAAACCGGTTGATAGAACGTGGATGGATCTTATGGAAAAGGAAGCGCGAGGGAGGAGCGTATGAAAAAAACAGGATTGTTTCTTTGTCTTATACTATGGATGGGATGGGTGCCCTTTCTGACCGCCACCGACTACTACGTGGCCAATTCGGGAAGCGACGGCAATAACGGCCGCTCCCCCCAGGCCGCCTGGAGGACCGTCGGCAAGGTCAACAGCTCCATGGGCAGCTTCAATCCCGGCGACAGCATCTATTTTAAAGGAGGCGATACTTTCTCCGACGCCAATCTCTTCATCAACTGCCAGGGCAGTGCCGGATATCCCATAACCTTCGGCTCCTACGGAACCGGGCGCCCCAAGTTCAACGGAAGGGCTGTCCAGTGCGGCAACGGAAACGGGTATATCACAGTGGATAACCTGGAAATCGCCAACCCGGGAGGGGACGGGATCTCTTTCTACAAGTCCAACGGCTGGCAGTACGACGTCAAAATCACCAACTGCTACGTCCACAACGCGGGCAATGTGGGGATCATCCTCATGTCCATCGACGGCTATCTCATCGAAAATTGCATTGTCCACGACTCCTACAACGGCAACATCTATGCTTACGGCTCCAACTATCCCATCCGGAACGGGGTCATCCGTGGCTGCACATCCTACAACGCTATCCAGAACGACGGCATCTGCGTCCACGAGGGCGACCGTCTGGAACCCTGCGGGCCCAACCACCTCATCGTCAACTGCACGGTGTACGGCAATGCCGAGGAGGGTTACGACATCAGCGACGGGTCCAACGTCACGGTCCGCAACTGCGAAGCCTACGGCGATGCCTACGCGGGTTTTATCCTGGAGGGCAAGAACGCGGTCACCATAGACGGCTGTATCGCCAGGGACGGCCACCACGGTATCCATATCGGGGGCAGCAACGTGACCATCAAAAATTCGCTGATCTACGACAACTCCTATTCCCAGATCCTCGTCGAGCCTTACACCGTGGTTTCCGGGATCGACATTTATAACAACACTATTGTCCACCCGGCATCAGGCAACAGCGGATCCATCATCCAGGCCTGGGGCAACTTTTCCGACATGAGCATCAAGAACAATATCATCATGACAAAAAGCAGCACCTACCCCACGCGGTTGATCGGTTTCGGCTCGGGCTACAGCCCTTCCAGCGCCGGCATCGAGATGGACTACAACTGCTATTACCATCCGGGCGGATCTTCCGGAAGGTTCGCGGTGGGATCATCCATCTACAGCTTCTCTTCGTGGCAGTCGGCTTACGATCACGAAAGCCACAGCAAATTCACCAATCCTTATTTGACCAATCCTTCCCAGGACGATTACACCCTCACCGGCTCGTCCCTCTGCATCGACACAGGCACCGATGTCGGCAACAGCACGGCCTTTGGCGGCGTCTCGCGCCCCCAGGGGCAGGGATACGATATAGGCGCCTATGAACAGAGCGGAGGGCCCACCCCGCTGGGGGCCGGGGCCTCGGCCAGCCCCAGCTCGGGCCAGGCACCGCTTGCTGTCTCCTTCACCGGAGAAGCATGGGGCGGCACGTCTCCTTATTCCTACCGCTGGACCTTCGGCGACAGCGGTTCCTCCACGGCAAAGAACCCGTCCCACACCTATTCTCAATCCGGCACCTTCACCGCCACCCTCACCGTCACCGATGACGATGGGGATCAAAATAGCGACTCCGTCACCATCCATGTGAACGACACCCAGGCCCTTTCCGCAGGGATCGTGGCCTCTCCCACCTCCGGTGAAGCCCCGCTGACCGTTTCCTTTACCGGAAGCGCTTCGGGCGGAAGCCTCCCTTACAGCTACCTCTGGACTTCAAGCGACGGGAATACCACCACCCAGCAGAATCCCACCCACACCTTCAGCCAGCCCGGCACCTACACCGTCACCTTCACCGTCACTGACAGCAGCAGCGGCCAGGATTCCGCCTCCGTCACCATCCAGGTAAGCTCTCCCACGGCCCAGCTCTCAGCCTCGGCCGGCGCGAGCCCCATGACAGGCACCGCCCCCCTCGACGTCCAGTTCACCGGCTCGGTGACAGGCGGCACGTCCCCTTACTCCTATCACTGGGCTTTCGGCGACGGCGGCTCCTCCACGGCAAAGAACCCGTCCCACACCTATTCCCAGCCCGGCACCCACACCGCCACCTTCACCGTCACCGACAGCAGCAGCAGCCAGGATTCCACTTCCCTCTCCATCCAGGTAAGCTCTCCCACGGCCCAGCTCTCAGCCTCGGCCGGCGTGAGCCCCATGACAGGCACCGCCCCCCTCGATGTCCAGTTCACCGGCTCGGCGACGGGCGGCACGTCCCCTTACTCCTATCACTGGGCTTTCGGCGACGGCGGCTCTTCCACAGTGAAGAACCCGTCCCACACCTATTCCCAGCCCGGCACCTACACTGCCACCTTCACCATCACCGACAGCGACAGCCGGCAGAGCTCCGCTTCCGTGCCCATCCAGGTCTCGGCAGCGGTGCAGCAGGAGGTTCAGCTCAACCTCTCCATCGAAACGGGACAGGGAGAAAAGGGAGGCACCATCATCCCCTCTGCAGGGAATCACACCTACGACCAGGGAAGCGTCGTTCAGCTGAAAGCGAGCCCCAAACAAGGATTTCGCTTCTCCCGTTGGATGGGCGACATCCGTGAAGAAGCGGCTGGAAAAAGAAACACCTACGTCGCCATGTCCTCCGATAAGAACATCACCGCGCTTTTCTGTTCCATCTGCGGCGATGTCAACGGCGACGGCCGCTTATCGCCGCTGGACTCCCAGGCCGTATTCGATGTTTTCCTGGGAAGAAATAAAACGCCTTCCCTATGCCAGAAAGAAAACGGCGATGTCAACGGCGACGGCACCCGGGATAAACCGCATATATCTCCCGCCGATGCTCAGGCCATTTTCAGCAAATACCTGGGTAAAAAAGAGCTTCCCTGCGACTGCTCCTACAATGTCAGGACAGCCGCTTCCCTTGTTCCCTTCGGTTGGGATTCTTTCAGCCTGGAGGAGGCGGCGAGCCACGAACGCCCGGCGCAGGACATCCATCTGGGTTTGGATGATTTGCGGAGGGTCTCGGAAACGGAGATCCACCTGCCGGTCATGATCAACAACCCTCACAACATCGACGCCTTCGGATTCGACCTGGTCTACCCCGCCGACATGCTGGAATTCGCGGGCGTGGCCAAGACCGAAATGGTGAAGGATTTTTACCAGGTGGAAGGCAACGTCACCGCAGAAGGCGTGCTCCGTGTGGGCGGCTATTCTGTCGAGGCCATCCCCAGCGAATCCGGCGGCGAGCTGGTGATCCTCATCTTTCACTTGAAACGGAAAGGGGTCAACGACCCTCAGGATATATTCATCATGAAAACTTTCGACGATGTGGAAACGGCCTATTATGTCCAGCCGTTAAACGCCCACGGAGCCCAAAAGTCAAAAACCTATGTGCGCAGATAAATCACCCCTCCGCCTCGCCGGTGTTCTGATACTCACCGGTATCCTGGCCTTGTTCTTTTGCTGCAAAAAAAATCCCACTGTTCCTCAGATCGAAGATACCTCCCGGCCGGTGATCTGGCTGAACCAGTATGCCCTGGAATTCACCACATCGGAAACAGCGGGAAATCCTGACGGTCAAACCCTTTCCATCAAAAATACCGGACCAGGCACCCTGGACTACACTATCCTATCGGATGCAGACTGGGCCTCGGTGACCCCGGAATCCGGCTCATCAGCCGGACAGGAGGTCCAGCACACCATAACCGTGAACAAAGCGGGCCTGGAGCCTGGGGACGACGCCCACGCAGCCACCCTCACCATCACATGTTCCCAGGCTTACAACAATCCTCAAGAAGTGGCGGTACGTTTTCATATCAACAAGGGGGTCCCTCCCAAAATTTGGGTGGAATCCCAGCTTTTCACCTTCAACGCCCAGGAAGGGGGTCCCGATCCCTCGGCCCAGGACCTGAAGATCAGGAACGAGGGACAGGGAACCCTTCATTATGAATTGAGCGCCAATGCTCCGTGGATCAGCGTGAATCCTCCCACGGGATCCACGGCCGGCGCTTTGAAGGTGCACAAGGTCGCAGCCCAGGTGAGCGGCCTTCACCAGGGGACCTACAGCGGGAAGATAACGGTCCGCGGAACCAGCGCCAGCAACAGCCCCCAGTCCATCGAAGTCACCCTGAAAATCGCCGAGGACGAACCCCCCAGGATCGGGCTGTCCACACAAAGCCTGGCCTTCAGCGCTTTGCAGGGAGGATCCGGCCCCTCTCCCAAATCCTTCACTGTCTGGAACGCCGGAGGCGGGACGCTGAAATACACCATCTCCTGCGATGCAGGCTGGCTTTCGGTGACACCGATAAGCGGACAGACAGGGGGAGCCGACCGCAGTCACAGCGTGTTCGCCGACACCGCGGGAATGGGTGCGGGCAGCTACCAGGGCACTATCCAGGTCGCCGATCCCGATGCATCCAACACACCCCGGAATATAAACGTTTCCCTTTCCGTCACCAGCCCGCCAACGGACAATGCCATTTCCCTGTCCTGCAGTCCCAGCTCAGCCAGGACCGGAACCATTGTCAGCTTTCCCGTCAAAATACGCGGGAACCTGACGGAAATATCCGTGTTCGGCCTGGACATGACTTACGATGCCAGCATTTTCCAGTTCCACAGCACGGTGGAAGGATCGCTCACCGGCGCATGGGCAGCGGTGGACGGAAACGCTATCAGCCCGGGCACCGTCAAGATCGGCGGGTTCGCAGGGTCGGCCAGCCCCATCCCCATCTCCAGCGAAGGCACCATCGTCATCGTCAAGCTCAAAGTCATTTCCACCGCATCCGCCAACAAGCAGACCCAAGTCTGGATCAAAAACTACATCGACGACATCCAGGGTTTGAAGCCCTCATCCGCTTCCACCGGCTTCACCTACCTTAAATAACCTGAATCATTCATGAACATTATTTGTGTCAACATGATTTTAACGCTATGTGATTATATGGTTGCACATGAATAATTCAGGGCATAACTAACTCCTTCGAAGCCACCCACCCAAACTTACCCTGCCAGTATGACCGTTCTTCAAGGGCAACCATAGGGGATATTCCATCTGGATTGTCCCCGTATAGTCGGCTCTGGTGTATAGAGCACGGCTTTGCAAGGGCTTTAGAGATGAGGCCAGGCACGGGAACTAAGAGATTCATTGCGTTGATGGGCGGAATTCAGAGCCGCCGAGAAGGGCGGCGAGAGCAAGAGCATCCTCAAGAGTTGACTTGGAAATATGGATTATGGTATAAAAATCCCGCCAGGAGGATTATTGCCGAGGACCATCCGAACAGAAATCGTCGTGATCGGTTCCGGTCCAGGAGGTGCCACGGCTGCCGACGAACTGGCGGCCCTGGGCAGGGATGTCTGCATCCTGGAAAAAGGAAACCATCACGGCCGCTCATGCCTGCACAAGAACAGCTCTTCCCCCTTTGCCACTGGTCTCAAATTGATCAGAAAGGGACTGGGCATCAAGCCCGTCTCCAGGGACATTCCCGTCAGGACCTGGATCGGAGTGGGAGGCGCATCCACGGTGGCTTCTGCTAATGCTCTGCGCGGTTGGGAAAAAGAGCTTCTTTCCCACGGCGTCGACATCGCCCCCCATTTCGACGAACTGGAAAAAACAACTCCGGTCATCCCCATGCCGGAGCGACTGATCGGCAGAGGCGCCCGATTGCTGTGGAAAGCGGCGGAATCCCTTGGGATCCCGATGGAACGCATGCCCAAAATGATCGACGCTGCCCGGTGCCAAAGCTGCGGCAACTGCAACGCGCAATGCCCCCACAACGCCAAATGGACCGCCCTATGGCCCCTCCAACGCGCTGAGGAAAACCATGCCGTCCTCATGCAGGAGGTGACAGCCACAGAACTCATCACGTCCAACGGCAGGGCCGCGGGAATCAAAGCCCTGGATGGGAAGGGCGGCCAAATCTTCGTCGAAGCCGACAAAGTCATCCTGGCAGGAGGCGCCCTGGCGACACCGGAGCTCCTGCAAAAGGCGGGGCTGGATGATGCCGGCCCCGGGCTTTTCTGCCATCCCTTCCATATCGTGCACGGACCTCTCTCCGGTCAAAGGCTCAAGCAGGAGCCCCGCGCCGTTTTCAGCAGCCATTTCCTGGCCAAACAGGGCTTCACCCTGGCCAACGACGTGGTGGGGGGAGACCTGGGTATCATGATCAAAACAAAGGATGAAGGGGACGGCAGGGTTTATCCTTCGGGTGCCGTTCAAAAAGAGTACACGCCGGAGCTTCTGAAAACATCGCGCACCAGCATATCCCTCGCCAGAGAAATCCTGGTCAAAGCGGGAGTGAACCAACGAAAGATCGAGGTCCGCTTCCACGCAGCCCTCCATCCCGGAGGCACAGCGGCCATCGGCCGTGTGCTGGATGCGCGGATGGAAACGGAGATAAAAAACTGCTATGTCGCCGATGCCAGCGCCCTGCCCTCGTCCACCGGGCTGCCCCCCCTGCTCACCATCATGGCTTTGGCCAGGCACCTGGCAAAAAACTTGGATTGATTTCCGCCGGCATATCACTATAATCTTAGGAGAACCACGAGAGAAAACCCCATGAGCCGCACCACCGCCAGAAAGTTCAGGAAAGAGGATAAGGAATCCATGCTCTCCCTTTTCGAGGAAGTCTGGAGCGAGGAGCTGGCCGGCATATTGAGGAACATGTGGGCATGGAAATACGAAACCAATCCCCATGACCCTCCCGGGGGCAATAACACCTGCGTTCTCCAGCGCGACGGCCGCATCGTCGGCATGATGGGCCTGCTCTCCGGCCTGGTCAAAGCCAGGGACCGGACCCTGCCCGTTATATGGGCCATCGATTTTGCCGTGCATCCGGATTTTCGCGGCGGGGGCTTCCGGCTGCTCGGCTGGGCAAAAAAGGAATACCAGGATTATCTGCAGGCGGGGATCGCCGTGGCAGGAAGGCCATTCGAATTCTACAAAAAAATGGGGTATCTCCCCGTTTTTTCCTTTTCAAGCTTCAGGAACATCATGAATCCCAGGAGCTTTTTCCAGAAAAAAAACAAAAGCAAAGGGACAATTCTTCTCTTCACGGTCCTGTTCAAATCCGCCGCAGGCTTTTTTTCTCTTTTCAAGGCCAGGGTCAAAGACGATGACCTTTCCCTGTTTCCCGTCGCGTATTTCGACGACCGGTTCGACAAGCTGTGGGAAGAGGCGTCCCCGGGATACTTCTTCTGCATGGTGCGGGATAAAGATTTCCTGAACTGGCGGTTCTTCCTGAGGCCCGGCAGCGGGTATGCCATATTCGCAGCGGAAAAGGACGGAAAAATTCTGGGCTACACCGTGCTGCGTATCAAAGAAGAACACGGCACCCGCTACGGGATCATCATCGATCTTTTCACTAAAATGAACGATAAAAAAACCCTCCAGTGCCTGATCGCCCGGGCTCTGGACCATTTCCGGTCGGAGCATGTGGACAGGGCATCGTTCGCCATCCCGCCCAAATGCGCCTTCTACCGGAATGCCCTCATCAAAAACGGTTTTTTCATAAGAAACAAGGCAGCCCGTTTCGTGGCATCGGCGGCCGGCCACAAGGATCTCGAAAAAGACCTGAGGAAGCCTGAAAACTGGTATCTGACCGCCATGTCGTCCGATATGGAGCGGTAGAACCGGACAGAAATGGACGAAAACAGGACCCGGATCGCCTCCTATTCCCAGATCAGGAAAAGCGGGGTTTACCTGGCCGCCGGGAAATTCATCACGCCCCTGGTCACCTTTCTCATCACCATCTATATCGTGCGCATGCTCTCGGTGGAGGACTTCGGTATCTACAATGTCCTGACCGCGGCCCTTGCGTATATCAGCCTGTTCTCCTCCCTGGGGCTGCCCAGTATTTTCCAGCGTTTCATCCCGGAATTCCACGCCAGGAACGAGGAGGGCAAAATCAAAAAACTGGTTCTCCACGGCTCCTTATACCGGACATCCCTGGCCGTTCTGCTCATCCTCCTCATCATCCTCTTTTCCGATCTATCGGGTCAGCTTTTCCAGATCGAGGGCTGGCTGGGCTATTTCCAGCTCTTCTCCCTGGCCATCCTCTTTTTCCTGGAAGCGGAACTGATGGGTGTTGTGCTGACCTCTCTTTTCCTGCACAAGTATTATGTCATCTCCAACATCGCCTATATCCTGATCAGAGCAGGCCTCTTGTACTACCTGCTCAGCCGGGGATGGGCCCTGAAAGGACTGCTGCTGGGCGAAGTGATCATGTACGCCCTTTTCCTGGTTCTGCTCATCTTTTATTACATCGCGCGCTTTTCCCGCCGGGCCGGGGCCGGGGAAGGGAAAGAGAGGTCGCAGCTTCCCATCAAAAGGCTGGCCAAATACGGCGCCTTCAGCTATTTCAACGAGATGGGCGTGACCATCCTGAACGTGTCCACCGATTATTTCATCATCTCCGCCTTTTTGGGCCCGGTGGCCGTGGGTATCTACGCCTTCGCCAACCGGGTGACCATGCTGCTCTCCCGGATCCTGCCCCATGCCCTTCTTCAGGAAGTGATCCAGCCCTCTTTTTTCAGCACCTACGTGGACACCGACAGCCGGACTTCCCTGGAGAAAATGGGAAACCTGCTGGTCAAGGTCATCGCTTTTTTCACCATCCCCATGACCTTCGCCATCATCGTGCTGGGCGATAAAGTGATCATCTATCTTTTCGATCCCAAATACCTCTCCAGCCTGAAAGTCGTGTGGGTGGTGGCTTCTTTCCTGGCTATCCGGCATTTCCAGGCACCGCTCGGCCTTATTCTCCAGTCCCTGGAAAAGGTCAACTATCTCTTCTACAGCAAGGTTTTCGCCATCTATAACCTGATCCTGGACTTGATCGTGGTGCAGGTTTGGGGCGTCATGGGGGTCGCGGTGGTAACGGGAAGCGCCGTTCTTTTACAGAATGTCTTCCTGTATTACGCCATCAAAAAAAACGCGGGAATCCGGTTGTCCCTCAGGCCGGTTTTCTCTGTGGTGGCCAATTCCCTTCCCATGGCCGCTGTCCTGTATTTCCTGAGGGATGTCATCACCGGGCTCCTGCCCTTCGCGGCCGTGGTGGTTCTGGGATCGACGGTGTACCTGACGGCCTGTTATGTCCACAAAATTTTCACGCCCGAAGAACGAAAGATCGTCAATAATATCATCGGCAAGCCCCTATTCAAATTTTAGAAAGGCATAGGCTTATGAGAATAAACAGCGACAGCTTGCGAGGATTTCTGGAGGACATGGGGAAAAAAGCCTTTCCTCAGCCCAGCGTGGACGAGCTTTTTTCGCTGGAGAGCCCCAGGCCTTCCCTCACCGTCGACGTGACGGACAGCACCGGCGGCCTGCTGGGATTCCTGGTCATCGACACGCTGATCCCGGGTATCTGCTCGGGCGGCATCCGCATGGCATCCGATGTCACCCGGGAGGAAGTGGCCCACCTGGCCAGGGCCATGACCCACAAGTTCGCCTTCAAAAATTCCTTTATCGGCGGGGCCAAGGCCGGCATCACCCTGTCTCCGGCAGCCCCTCCGCAACAGAAAAAAGAGGCGCTCACGACTTTCGGGCAGAAGCTGGGCCCCATCATGAAAGCCCTCTACAGCCCGGGAGGAGACATCGGCGTAGGGCCCGATGACCTGGACCTGGTCAAACAGGGGGCAGGTCTTCCCTGCATAAAAACCCCGGGCACGTACAAAGGCGGCTTCACCACGGCGTTCGGTGTTTATCTTTCCGTGCAAAGCATGGTTGAAAAACTGGCCGGCCGCCTGGAAGGCTGCTCCGTGGCCCTGGAAGGATACGGGAATGTGGGCCGTCCCCTGGCCCGCTTTCTGGTCGAAGGAGGCGCCAGGATCGTGGCCCTCTCCACCATCCGCGGCGGCCTGCACAACACCGGCGGCCTGGACCTGGCTCGGCTGGAAAAACTGGCGGACCGATGGGGCGACCGGGTGGTGGAAAAATACGAAAACGCGGATAAGATCGACAGGGCCGCCCTTTTCGCTGTGGACGCCGCTATCCTCATCCCAGGCGCCCGGGCCTGGTCCATCCACGAAAAAAACGCCGCTTCGGTCAAAGCCAGGGCTGTGATCCCGGCCGCCAACATCCCTGTGACACGCGGGGCAGCGAATATGCTTCGCGATGCGGGGATCGTCTACATCCCGGAGTTCGTGACAACGGGAGGGGGTATCCTGGGCGGGCAGCTCTACAACCGGGGATTCCCGGAAAAAGACGTGCTGCACATCATGACCCGGACCTTCCGCACCAGGCTGAACCGGCTCTTCGAACTGGCCGACGCCTTCGGCATCACCATCGAAGAACAGGCCCTCCGCTTGGCCAAGGAAAATTTCATCCGGGGGAACAAGGAAGCAGCATACAAAAAAAGCCGGGCCAGGTACTATCTTTTCCTCATGAAAAAAGAAAAGAGCATCCTGCCCATATTCCGCCGCACCGCCGGCCGCCTGTATCACCGCCTTCCCCCAAGACTCTCGCCGCTCAGACGCCTCCTCAAAGCCTCGGCCATGGCCGACGTGTACAGGTACGCCATGAGCGATGTCAAGCACTACCCGGCCCTCCCTTCCCGCAAAAAAAAGAGAAAAATTTCGCAGAAAGCTTGAAAAAAATTCCGCTTTCTATTCTAATAGAAAATGAGAAGCGAGATTCGTTTTGCCCGGAAAAGAGAGAATTCAAAAGATGCCTAAATCCATGAAGTCTGCCCTTGCGGCCCTGGCCATCATGCTGTTAGCCGTGGCCGTCCAGCCCCTGTCTGCCACCGATTATTATGTCAATTCTTCAGGCGGGAGCGACAGCAACAACGGCCTATCCGCAGCCACGGCCTGGAGAACGGTTTCCAAGGTCAACAGCGCCATGCACGCTTTCAAACCAGGCGATTCCATCCTATTCAGGGGCGGCGCCACCTTTTCCGATGCCAACCTGTTCATCACCTGCCAGGGCACATCGGCCAGCCCCGTCACCTTCGCCACCTACGGTGAGGGCCGGGCCAAGTTCCAGTCCCGTTCCATCCTCTGCAATCAGGGCAGCGGCTACATCACCGTTAAAAATTTCGAGGTGGCCAACCCGTCCAGCGACGGGATCGCTTTTTATAAAAAATCGGGCTGGCAGTACGGCATCACCATCACCAACTGCTATGTTCACGGTGCGGGCAACGTGGGCATCATCCTCCTCTCGGTAGACGGCTACCTGGTGGAGGACTGCGAGGTTTACAGCTCCTACAACGGGAACATCTTTGCCTACGGCTCCAGCTATCCCATCAAAAACGGCATCATCCGCAACTGCACCTCTTACGACGCCATCCAGAACGACGGCATCGGCATCCACATAGGCGACTACGGCGAACCCTGCGGCGCCAACCACCGCATCATCGGATGCCGGACCTACGGAAACGCCGAAGAGGGCATCGACATCAACTCGGGAACCTATGTCACCATCCTGGGATGCGACACCTACGGGGATGCCTATGCCGGCATCATCATCGAGTCGGACCACTGCACGGTCCGCCGCAGCAATATCCACAACGGCCATGTGGGGGTTCACATCGGGGCCAGCGACGTCACCCTGGAAAGCAATCTCATCTATGCCAACTCCCAGGACCAGATCCTCATCGAGCCCTACCGGGATATTTCCGGCATCTATCTCTATCACAACACGGTAGTGGCCGGTACCAACAGCACGCGCATCATCCTGAACATCAGCCCCCGCGCCAGGGGTCTCGTCGTCAAGAACAACATCTTCACCTCCACCCAGTACAGCTTTCCCAACACCTATATCCGGTTCATGGACGGGGCCTCCCCCGCCAGCTCCAACAGCCACTTCGACTACAACGTGTACTGGAGAAGGGACGGGGACAGCAGCGCCCGGTGGTATGCGGCCGGTGCCAACAGAAGCTTTTCGGTATGGCAGTCGGCGCTGGGACAGGACATCCACGGGCAGTGGGCGGATCCGCGATTCATAAGCCTGAGCGGCAGCGATTTCCACCTCCAGTCAGGCTCTCCCTGCCGGGATGCGGGCACGGATGTGGGGGTTCAGCGGGACTACGAAGGCACCCTTATTCCTCAGGGGATCGCTCCCGATGTGGGCGCATATGAATACAGCAGCGGTTCACCTCCTCCTCCGCCCCCGCCGGAATCTCTCCAGGCGGAAGCCAGCGCTTCCCCCGCATCGGGCGAGGTTCCCTTGACCGTCCAATTCCAGGGGTCGGCTTCGGGAGGCTCTCCGCCTTACAGCTACCTCTGGCAGTCCGACGGAGGGCTGACCTCCACCGCGCAAAATCCCAGCCACACCTTCGCCGAGACCGGGACATTCACCGTCACCCTCACGGTGACCGACAGCCAGGACAAAAGCGACAGCGACAGCGTCAACATACGCGTTTACGAAAAATCCTTGGGTTCCCTCAAGGTCATTCTATCCGCCTCCCAGACTTCCGGAAAAGCCCCCCTGTCGGTCAAATTCTCCGGCATCGTCACCGGCGGGACGACTCCCTACACTTACCACTGGGATTTCGGAGACGGAAACACCTCCACCCTGCAGGATCCCACCCATTCCTTTATCCAGGCCGGAACATACAATGTGACCCTGACCGTCACGGACAGCCACAACACCAGCATCACCAAGACCATCTCCATCAAGGTCAGCGAGGTCGGTCTTCCTGCCGATTTTGCCTGCATTCCCCACCGGATCATATTCGGGGCCGCCACATCGGGCGAAAAAACGCCCGATCAGCACTTCCACATCATGGACAAGGCCCTGGGGGCGCTGAACTGGAAAATCGACACCAACAGAAAATGGCTGTTCTGCTCCCCTTCCTCGGGAACGGGGAGCCAGGAGATCTGCGTAAGGGTGGACCCGGAGGGATTCACACCGGGTGAATACCCGGGGGCTATTATCATCACCGCTCCTAATGCCGCCGTCTCTCCACGCTATGTCAACGTGGTTCTCAAGGTTTACGATCAGGATTATGCCCCCATCGGGGCCATGGATACACCCATGGAGGGATCGGTCGTATCCGGCAATGTCCCCATTTCGGGCTGGGCCCTGGACGACATCCAGGTGACCAGCGTCGCCATCAAAAGGTCAGCCCACCCCAACGATATGGCGGAAAATATCGGGCCGGATGGACTGGTCTACCTGGGGGATGCTGTTTTTTGCCAGGATGTGCGGCAGGATATACCCGATGCTTATCCCGACTATCCCCGGACGCACCTGGCGGGCTGGGGGTATGTTCTACCCAGCTATCAACTCCCCAACATAGGAAACGGGTCCTACACCATCCATGCCATCGCCACCGATTCCAGAGGACAGGCCGCTTCGCTGGGTTCCAGGACCATCATCGCCGCCAACGCTGCGCGCACTCTGCCATTCGGTTCCATCGACGCCCCCCGAAGCGGCGAGGAGATCTCAGGCGATGAGTACACCGCCCGGGCTTGGGCCCTGACACCCCCGCCAGCTACCATACCGGCGGATGGAAGCACCATGTGGGTCTGGCTGGACGGAGAGAGAGTGGATAACGCTGTCTATAGCCAATACCGCGAAGATATCGCGGCCCTTTTCCCGGGGCACCACAATGCCCAGGGTGCCGGAGCGTCCTTTTCTTTTTCGCCCCGCCAGTACCAAACAGGCATCCACTCCTTGATCTGGAGCGCTGAGGACGATGCCGGTGCAGCGGACGCTGTGGACTGCGTGTATTTCCGGGTGCAAAACCCCGATTCGCCGTCCTGCCCGCCGGGATATCTGGAGCTGAAAAACCTCTACCAGGAGGACACCGGCGGCAGCATGACCCTCGCAGCCGGACAGGTCCTAACAGGCTATTCCCTGGAAGCGGATCCCGATGTCCAGTTCATCGGCCAGGACAGGATCGCTTTCGAGCTGGAGGAGATGGAGCCGCTGGAGATCCGGTTCAAGACCAATGCCCAGGGTCCGGTGACATTTTACGGGTGGGGGGAATGGGAGTGGGCCGTCCTTCCCATGGGAACCACGCTGAAAGCGGACGAGGGTGTGTTCTGCTGGGTTCCCACGCCCGGATTCATCGGGAAATACGTGTTTCATTTCGCCTACACAGACGGCATCACCATCAGCCAGCCCCTGCGTGTGATGGTGGAGGTGGTGCCCAGGGCCCCCGAGCAGGGCAAAAAGAAACAGCAGGAGATCAAACGATAAGGCGGCGGCCCTGTTTATGGATAAGGAGTTTAGCGACGCCCTGGACCGCCTGCTCGCCTTCATCCAACGCAGCGGGTGGAAGGGCTACGACCCTTATGACGCCCTAAATTCCCTCCCCCTCCTGAAACTGCCCAACAAGTGGCTGCGGGTGGCACCGACCGTTTTTTTCCGTCTCTCGCCCCTCAACCTGAGGCGGATGTTCCTGGTCAAAAAAGGGATCAACCCCAAGGCCATGGGCCTGCTGCTCAGCGCCTATTCCCTCTGCCACCATATGGGGGCAGTCCCTAACCTGGACAAGGCCAGGCGGATCTTCCACTGGCTGTGCCGGAACGCCTCTCCCGGGTACAGCGGGCTCGGCTGGGGATACAATTTTCCGTGGCAGTCCCGTGACAGGCTGCTGGCAGGGGGCATACCCACCATCGTCAACACATCTTTTGTCGGCCACGGCATCCTGGACTACTACGACAGGTCGGGAAACCCCCGGGCCTTAGAGGCGGCCCGCAGCGCCTGCGATTTCATCCTGAAGGACCTGAACATCCGCGAGACCGACGAGGGCATCTGCTTCAGCTACTCCCCTGTGGAGAGCCATTTGGTCCACAACGCCAACGCCCTGGGGGCTTCGCTCTTGGCACGGGTCTCCTCCTACACCCGTGAAGCGGAGCTGGCGGAATGGGCCAAAAGGTCTTTCGATTTCACCATCCATCACCAGCGGGAAAACGGGCTCTGGGCCTACAGCATCTATCCCGACACAGGGCATGTGAGGACCCAAACGGACTGGCACCAGGGTTTCATCATGGACAGCTTGATGTGGTTCATCCCCTGCGCAGGCCCTTCGGAGGAAAAAGCCCGGAAAGCCCTGGAGGCGGGAGCCGCTTTTTACAAGACCCAGTTCACCGGGGAGGGCATGGGGTACTGGCGCCTTCCCAAAAAATGGCCGGCCGACATCCACAACCAGGCCCAGGGGATCATCACTTTCGCCAAGCTGGAGGAATTCTTCCCCGGCTCCCTTCCAACGGCCCGGCGCATAGCCCGGTGGACCATGGATAATCTCTGGAACCAAAAGAAGGGCTATTTCTACTACCAGAAATGGCCCCTTTACACCAACCGCATCGCCTACTTCCGCTGGGCCCAGGCCTGGATGTTCCTCGCCCTGGCCACCCTCCTCGCCCATTCCTCGCCCTCCCCCGCATCACAGAAAGCACCATCACAAACCCCCTAGCACCGCTTCCCCGGCATCTCCAAAACCACATTGTGGAAATTCTCACAGGAAAATTCCTGTACCGGCATGGGGATCTTTTTTAAAATTCCGTATGGTGTTTTAAAATATAAAACAACTGTTTTATAATATAAAACAGCACTATAGATTTTAAATCGAGGCAGGGCCGGCGGCAAAGATGTACATCACCAAAACGAGGGAAAAAATACTCCGTCTTTTTTTCGACAATCCGTGGCGGCAAATCCACCTGAGAGGGGTAGTCCTCCGCACCGGCGTGAATCCCCAGAACGCCCACAAGTACCTCCATCAGTTCGTGGAGGACGGGCTGCTGCTGAAGAGCGACTTCATCCAATTTGCCTTGTACAGGATCAACCCCAGAAATGCATTCATCTTTAAAATATTCGAGCTATTCGAGCTGGAAAAAAAGCGAAAATTTTACGCCCAAAACCGGGCCCTGGAATCCAGGCTGAGCAATTTTATGAAGGTATGCCGCCGCCGTTCCCAAAACGCCATCCGCTCCTTGATCCTCCACGGGGCGGCTTCCCGCGGTGAATGGACAGAAGGCAGCCAGGTGGATATCATGGCCGTGACCGCCGACCAAGCCTCGGCCCGAAAAGTTGCGCCCATCCTCCAGGAGTCCGCCGCGTCCTTGAGGCACATGTTGAATATATCCTTTGCCCACCAGGCCCTGGAAGATGTTGTCCAGGGTCTCAAGAAAAAAGATCCGGTTTTTACAGGGCTCTTGAAAGACAGGGTGGTCCTTTACAACGAATTCTTGTTCTGGGAGATCATCCGGGAATCCCGGTCCAGGGCATTTGACATTGGCGAATTCCGGTGGTAATAAGGTAAAGAAAAAGCGAGGCTTATGTGGCAAACAGCGGACAGGAACTGCGGGAAGACGCCCAAAAAGCGGCCGCCCGGTTCGGGACCCCCCTCTACATGATCCACCTGAGCCGCCTGAAGAGCGACTACGAGCGCTTCTGTTCGGCCTTCCGTGCACACTGGAAAAACACCGAGGTGTCCTACTCGGTGAAAACCAACTACCTGCCCGCCATCGTCCACGCCATGCACGCCATGGGAGCGAAGATCGAGATCGTCTCCCACATGGAGCTTCACCTGGCCCTCAAGACCGGGATCCCGGGAAAAGACATCATCTTCAACGGCCCCTGCAAGATGGACGAGGCCCTCGAACACGCCGTCCGGAACGAGGTCGCCGTCATCAACGCCGACAGCACCGATGAGCTGCAAAGGATCGGCCTTGCCGGCAAAAAACGGGGGAAAAAAGTGACGGCCGGCTTGAGGATCGCCACCCCGGAAACCTGGCAGAAGTTCGGTGTCCCCATCCAGCACGCTGCCGCCGCCATTCAGCAGGCAGCCGCCAGCCCCTACATCGACATCCGGGGGATCCACGCCCACATCGGGGCCAACGTGAACCCCGCCATCTACGCCACTGTACTGGAAAAGATCCTGGACCTCCTGCACGCCCTCCACGGCCAGGGCATCGCCCTGGAATTCATCGATATGGGCGGAGGATATCCCGTACCCGGCCTGGGCCGCTGGGGGAACCCGTTCAAAAACCTGATGGTCAGCATCCTGGCGGTCAACTTCCAGAAGCTCAAAATGGGAAAGATAGCCAAAGCCATCTCCCGCTTTCAAAACTACGACGCCGAATTCAAACCTCCCCCGGCCATCGAAACCTACGGCGAGGCCATGGGACAGACGCTGCGGCAAAAAACGAAAGAATACGGCCTCCCTCCCCCCAAGCTCATCCTGGAACCCGGCAGATACGTGGTCTCCGGCGCCGTGTCCCTTTTGACCCGCGTCCTGGAGATCAAAGAGCACGAAAAAAAATGGGTGATGGTGGATGCCGGCACCAACCTGGCCGGCTCTGCCGAAACACAGGCCCATCACGTGGCGAACGTCAGCAGCGAATCACCCGGAACGGAGAACGTCATCCTGGCCGGGCCCCTCTGCCACGGCGGGGACATTCTCAGCAACTCCGCCGACATCGCTCCCGTTTCTCCCGGGGACATCATCCTCATACAGGATGTGGGGGCCTACAACATCTCCCAGTCCAGGCAGTTCATCACGCCGCGCGCCGGCGCTGTTATGGTCAGGGAGAACGGGGAAATGGAAGAGGTCCGAAGACGGGAGAATTTCGACGATGTCCTCATCCTCGACTCTCCTTTTTTCGATAAACGAGCGGGCGCTTGAATAAACCGCGCCAAGGGAGGTGAACGATGATCGAGACTCTCGAAGCCTGGATGAGTTTTTTCCTGGTTCTGACACTCTCCGGAACGTTCCTCGGCCTTTTTCTCATGTGGTACGGATCGGGTTTGGCGGGCATCTCCAGGTCCGGGTTCTGGCGGTCGCTGGCCGCAGCCCTGTTCTCTTCGGTGGTCACCTACGCGGCGGCCCTCGCCGCCCTGGTCTGGGGCCCTCCGGTGAAAGTCCTCCACGGCCTTGCCGCCGGACTGGTTATCTCCCTCCCCGTCATCAAAGCCACCTACCGGACGGCCTTCCTCAAGTCCCTGGTTCCCTGGCTGTTTTTCCTCATCGCCCAGGCAATCGTTATCCTGATTGCCACAGAGCTGTTTATCGGCGGACTGCCTGATCTGCTGCAAATGATCCGGTAGCCTCAAAAACGCTAAGGAGGATAAAAAAATGAAAAAAGCTTTGCTGGTGGTTATTTTTTGCGCTGTTCTTTTATCGGGGATATCCGGATACGCTTACGAAGGTTATCTCCACATATCTCCATATCAATTCTATGAGGGGGATGGAACCACATACACATCGGTCGTGGGGGGCGCGACAGGTCCGGAAAGTTATGTTTACAGAAACAGCTCGGCGGGTTATGCTTTCGCGGCATTCCAATTCCCGCCAGAGGCCGACAACATGCTGGTGAGACAAATAACGATAACTTACAAGGACAATGACTCGGATGATAACATTCAATTTTTTCTAAGAAAAGTTGACCTGTACGACCAGAGCGTCACCACTGTGGCATCCACGACATCCGCATCCATGGATTCGCGATGGAGGCGAATGTATGTCAACCGCTGGGATATGGCAGCGCGGCGCATCGACAGCCAGCGCTATTCCTGGTATGTCGCCGTCGAATTCGAGTCGAACGGATCTTCCCTTCAGCTGGGGAGCATCAAGATCAAATGGGCTTCTGACTAATACCCCGCAGCGCGCTGAAAGTATTGACATATCTGACATTTACATTTATATTGAAGGTTAAAAGACAAAGGCCAAGGTTCAAGAAAAGCAGGATAATGAAAAAGACGAAAAAAATTTTGTCCCTATTCATGTTCATGTTGATCCTGCAACTGCTGGCATCCGCCCAGGCCGATTTCACGCCGGATCTGCCCTACACCGTGAAACTCCTGGCCACCAGGGGCGGCCTCCCCGGCCTCGTTCCCATCGGCGAAGTGCGCGTTTGGGAAGCGTCCGGCTATCTTTACATCCAGTACGCCATCACCAACGCCGACTGGCGCCTGAAGTCCACCCACGTTTATGTCACCTCCCGCATCCGGAATTTCGAACCGGTGGGCGAATACGTGGAGCCTTTCCGCCTGGAGCTGGAGCGGGCCCACACGGGAGAAATGGAGTACACCTACGAGATCCCCAGCCAGTGGCCGTCCGGCACCCAGTTCCGCGTGGCCGCCAAAGCTGAGGTCCTGGCCATCCAGGGCTACACATCCGACCTGGAGGGCCTGATAAAATCCCTTCCCCGGTCGGTCCAGGTGTTCGCTGTCCAGCCCTCTCCCGACGGCCAGGCCTACTTTCACCTGACCATCATGGAATCGGGCGTGTTCGACGGGTTTCACCACGGCTGGTGCGTGGACCTGGACCGCAGCTCCCACCGCCAGCGCTGGTACACCTACGAGGTTTACACGCCCTTCGACGATCTGCCCCCCAAAATCATGGAGTTTCCCGAAAACCTGGACCTGGTCAACTGGGTCCTGAACAAGGACTTCGTCGGGAAGACGGCCCGAAACGGCGAGCTTTTCACCTTCGGCGATATCCAGCACTGCATCTGGAAACTGCTGGAGGGGAGGGCCACCAACTACACCAACGGGCCCTGGAGCATTTGGAGGGTGGAGGAGATCCTGGATGCCGCCGAAGCTGAGGGCGAGGGCTTTATCCCCGCCTGCGGTGAAAAACTCCTGCTGGTCCTCGTACCGATGAATCCCAACCGGAAGATCCACTGGCAGTCCATCGGCATGGTGATCCCCACGCCCTGTATCCCCGTTTTCACTACCGAGACCGCTTGGGGCCTGGCATGGAATGTGGCATGGTACAGCATAGGGCCCGGCCTGACATTCACCATCAAATAGAGAATCCCCCCTCTAGGAAAGACCCAGCTTTTTTTTGACCGCTTCCACCACCTCGGGATTTTCTGCGGCCTCGAGCTTGTCCAGCGCTTCGGACCGCTCCATATACCCCTCCCTCACCAGCTTGGCCATCTCGAAGACATAAGGGTGGAAGCCGTGCTGGCTCCGGTGGTTCACGTTGGCGAAGGAATTGAGCAGGCAGTTGGTGGTGTTGGCATCGATGTCCTTGGGCCTCACCCATCCCAGCTTGGCCACCTCGGCCAAAATCTCCTCCTCGTCGTAATCCAGGAAGGCCAGGGGGCTGATGTTGTAGGGGAAGCGGAAGGAGCCGTCGAAATGCCGATCCTCAAGGAAATAGGGGCGGATGGCATCCCCTGCCAGCTCATGCAGGGGGTCGAAGGACGCCCTCTGCATCACTTCGATGATGGCGGGGTTGTTTTTCATGATGGCCGAAGCCACCGGGATCTGGCCGGGCGACCACCCGAAGACCACGAACGGGATGTCCTTTTCCACGGCCAGCCGCAGCGCGCTGAACTTGATGATGTTCATGCAGGACGTGCAGATGGTGCTGGCCCGCATCAGGGTCTGGGGAGGGTAGATATTGGAGGCTGCGCTGGAAGCGAATATCTTTTTCATTAGCGAAAAAGCGGGCCGGTACAAAATGTGATCCATTCCCAGCTCGTCCGTCACCCTCTGGATGTTGACCAGGGTCTGGCCGGGCAAAAAACCGTTGTCATAGGTCACGGCCAGGAAGTTCAGCCCGTACTCCCTGGTCAGGAGGGCCAGGGTGTAGGTGCTGTCCTTGCCCCCGCTGTAGCACATGATGGCGTCGTACCCGCTCCGGCCTTTGTGCTCGGCGGCCAGCTCCTGGAATTTTTTCAGGGAGCGGGCTTTTTTCTCCTCCAGGTTTTTTTGCCCCTTGAACTTCCGGCAGTACTGGCACACCCCCTCCTCATCGAAAGTGATGCCGGGGAATGTTTCCGGCAGCACGCAGATCTTGCATCTCTTCATTCTATTCCTCTGTCGCCACTCTCACGATGACCGCTAACCTAGCGACGGCGGCAGCACCCGCAGGTGCTCTGTGGCCCTGTTTTTGCTCTTGAAATCCCGGAACGCCCTTTCCACCTGGTCTTCCTCAAGGCCCATGGCCGCGCACACCTTTTCCACCGGCACGTCATTCTCCCAGGCGTAAAGCAGGAGGTCCAGTGTCTGGAAGGGCATGCGGAAGAAAAACTCCTCATCCGTCACCTCGAAGCTGAACGTGTCCGGGCTGGGGGCCCTTTTCCGGATCTCGTCGATGACCCCCAGGTATCCGGCCAGCCGGTACACCTGCATCTTGTACAGGTGGGCTATGGGTTCCATGTCCACTCCCCCGTCCCCGAACTTGACGAAAAACCCCTGCACCGTCTCGCTGCGGTTGGTGGTGCCGCACACGAAATAATTCCTTTTTTCGGCGTGATAATAAAGGTGCATCATCCGGGTCCGCTGCTTGGTGTCGGTGGCGGCCACGATGCCGTTCAAGTCATCGCGCTTGAGACGGGCCGATTTTGTCTGGCCTTTTCCGTCCGCGATAGTCAGCATGAAGAAGCTCATGGCATCCCGGTTGAGGAGGTCGGACGGCAGGGTGATCTTGGAGCGGAAGCCCTCCCCGTACTCGGGGAAGATGGAGCGTATGACCTCGTCCCTTTTCTCATAAGTGCCGAAAGCCTCCAGCACCGGCGTGATGTCGATGGTCTGGAAGGCGATGCCCATTTTTTCGGCCTGCTTGGTGGCGAAGGCCACGCTCCTGGGGCTGCTGTCCCTTTCGGGAAGGATCAGTCCGAAGGTGTTTTTTTGACCCAGGGCGCGGACACAGAGCTCGGCGCACACGGCCGAATCGATGCCCCCGCTTATGCCGATGACAGCCCCTTTTCTCCGCCAGGCCCGGGCCTGGTCCCGGATAAAATCGCAGATCCGCCCGGTTTCCTGGGCGGCGTCGATCTCCAGGACATTCTTATCGAACCTCATCGCTCCTTCCCCTTTTCCTCGGCCTTGAGCCTTTTTTTATCCACTTTTCCGTGACTGCTTCGCGGCAGCGAATCCCGCATCTCGATGTGTTTGGGGACCATGAAATTTTCCAGGTTCCGCGAGCAGTACTTAAGGATATCCTTTTCGTTGAGTTCCGCCCCTTTGGCGGGCACGATAAACGCCTTGATGGCCTGCCCCAGGATCTCGTCATCCACGCCGATCACGGCCGCTTCGCTGACGCCTTCGATCCCGTGGAGCACCGCCTCGATCTCTTTGGGGCTGATCCTCTCGCCCGCCACTTTGAGTATGTCGTCTTTGCGGGAGACGAAATACAAAAAGCCCTCCTCATCCGTTTTGAAAAGATCTCCCGTGTAAAGGACTTTCTCGCCGGGGAGCGGGCCCGGCTTCAGCACCCGGTCCGTGTCCTCCGGGAGGTTCCAGTAGCCTTTCATGACGTTGGCGCCGCGGACCACCAGCTCGCCCACCACACCCGCCTCCTCCACCTTGTTCCCCTCGTCATCCACGATGTAGGTTTCGCAGTTGGGCATGGCTTTGCCCACCGAAGTGGGCCTGCGTTCCAGCTCCTCGGGCGGCAGGTAGGAGACCCGCTTGCACTCGGTCAGGCCGTACATGCTGTAGATCCTGGCCGTGGGAAAGATGCGCTGGAGGGCCTGGATGTACTGGGGAGGCAGGGCCTGGGCCGTGTTGCTGATGTACCGGAGCGAAGGGAACTCGTAGTCTTCCAAATTCTTGAGCTTGAACAGGATAGCCGCCACCGTGGGCACGATGGGAAACCCGGTGATGTTTTCTTTGATCAGCAGGTCGATGGTCTCGTAGGGATAAAGGAAGGTGCGCTCCTGGACCAGAGTGCCCCCGAACTTGACGGCCATCAGGAGCTGGTACAGGCCGTAGTCGAAAGACAGGGGCAGCACGTTCAGGATGATGTCGTCCGGCGTGTTATCCAGGTAGGTGCTGACAGAAGTGGCGGCTGTCACCATGTTCAGGTGGGTCAGCATGACGCCTTTGGGTTGGGCCGTGGAGCCCGATGTGTAGATCAGGCTGGCCAGGTCGATGTCGATGGCGCGGGAGCGGGGCCGGCTGTCGGGGGAGCTGTCCATGATCTGCTGGTAGGATAAAAAAGTGATGGGGGTGTCTGGGGGCAGATT
>Ga0180434_10000964_pt1 | contig 42407 bp, 40 predicted proteins | sample SS_ome_7_FD_132453 | JGI IMG/M metagenome (GOLD analysis project Ga0180434, IMG submission 132453) | Hypersaline lake sediment archaeal communities from the Salton Sea, California, USA - SS_1_D_2 metaG | ecosystem: Environmental > Aquatic > Non-marine Saline and Alkaline > Hypersaline >... | reverse complement strand
GTGGAAGCAGTAAGGAGAGGGTATTAACCCAGTCACACACGCATGTGACTGCTGTCATATCCATGTTGAGATGAATCGTGATAGTATCAGCGTATGGCAATGGACATACTTGACAAGCGTGTGTTGAAGATCTTCCGCTGGTCACTGGCGGTGCAAATCATCTTCCTTTTCCAGAGCTCGCTCACACCCGGTCTATATATCTTGGGGCAAGGAGAGCAGCCCTTTATCTCCTGGAACACCCTTTTACCAGTCGCCGTGGTTATCGCGATCCTGATCCTGCTTTCCTTTAATAAGATTCAATGCAGAATCACAAAACCTGTTTTCCTGGCCATCTTGTATGTCATCGCCATCATGACCATCCTCTCCCGCAACCTGGCCATCAGCGGCGATATCCGCATACCACACAATATAACCCCGGTCATCAAATTTTTTCTCGGGGGCTGGGAAATGGTTTTCTTTCTGATTATCCCGCTCGTGTTCATCGCCTGGCAGTTCTCCATGCGGGAAGTGGTCGTATATTGCTTTGCGATCGTGTTCTTTGAGAGCATCCCAATGGCTTTTCCAATCAAAGACCGAAATCCTTTCTTTCCACTTATCAAAATCATGGGAGTTACTGCCAGGAGCCTAACCATGCTAATCGTGGGATGGATCATGCACCAATTGGTCAAAGTGCAGCGCGAACAGCATCTGCAATTGATAGATGCCAATCGTAAACTGCGCCAATACGCGCTCACCAACGAAAAGCTGGCCCAGACCCAGGAGCGTAACCGCCTGGCGCGCGAGCTGCACGACACTCTCGCTCATACCCTCAGCAGCCTGTCCGTCCAATTAGAGGCAACTAAAGCGCTGTTCGATCGCAATCCTGACGGCGCAAGGAAAATACTGGATGAGACGCTGATCAACACAAAAAATGGGCTCAAGGAAACCCGGCGCACGCTGGTTGACCTGCGCGCTTCAGCATTAGAAAGCTATGGGCTATCGCAGGCAATTCGCAACTTTGGAACATCTACCGCAGAACGCGGCGGGTTTGAAATTTCTTTTGACCTGGACAAAGATTTAGATATCCTGTCGGATGATATCGCGCACAGCATCTATCGTACCATGCAGGAAAGTTTAGAAAACACACTACGCCATGCCAACGCTAGCCAGGTCGCAATCCAACTGTCTTCTCATAATAACGAGATTCGATTGGAAATCAAGGATGACGGAAAGGGTTTTAACACGAAAAACATTAGCAACCACAACCTCGGTATTCGCGGGATGCGGGAAAGAATTGAGATGCTCGGTGGGCAATTCGAGATCACCAGCAATCATGACGGGACTGTGATCTCGGCCATTTTGAAGAGGTAAGATGATCAAACTCATCATTTGTGATGACCAGGAAGTGGTTTGCCAGGGATTGAATGCGATTCTCAGTACAGCGGAAAATCTGGAAGTGGTTGGCATCGGTAATAACGGCATGGACGCATTGGATCTGATCGAGAAAAAGCGGCCGGATGTTGTATTGCTTGACTTAAAGATGCCGATCATGAATGGTATTCATACCACCAAAGCGGTCAAAGAGAAGTACCCGGACACAAAGGTACTCATCCTGACTACCTATGACGCCGATGCCTGGCTGTTTGACGCCATCCGCAACGGCGCAGATGGTTACCTGCTTAAAGATACATCCCGGGAAGATTTGATCAACGCCATTGAAGAGGTGTATGAAGGTAAGACTCCACTGGATTCGAAGGTTGCGGGTAAGTTATTCCAGCAATTGTCCAAATATACACTACCCGGTGATACGACCATAGGAAAAGATCTGACAGATCGCGAAATGGAAATCCTAAATCTATTATCGCACGGTATGACCAACGCCGAAATTGCCCAGACGCTGTTCCTGTCTGAAGGCACCATTCGCAATTATGTCAGCAGTATTCTTGAAAAATTGGATGTGGAAGACCGCACCCAGGCGGCAGTGCTTGCGCTGCGCTACGGGTTGGTCGAATAGTTATCCTTCCTTCATCATTCAATCACCAGTGAAGCCAGGACACTATCGATCCATTTCAGATCGGGTGTAAATTCATTTTCCGACGCTTCAAACATGGTCACGTATTCCCGAAAGAACGCATCGACAGTTTCCGCGTCTTCAGCCGCATAGATCTCTGATGGAATCTCGCCGATCCCCTCCAATTGTACGTGCATCATCTCCACCATCATCTTGATGTAATATTTGCCGTCATCGGTGAACCCCTGGAACACATACATAAGGGAATCATTCCCGACCGGCGCCAGATCCTGGATGGCATACACGGTGATGTAGCGAATACCGCCGCCATTGACGAAATTGACCACTTTCAGGTTGGAAACAAATTCCTGGTGGCTGCATTCATGATAAAAAGTGCCCAGCGGCAATTCCGGAACACACGGGTCGGCGATATCCAGTCCTTCGATCACGCGGTAAAGATCGACGACCGTAGCCGGCGCGAAATCAGCAACTTCTTCATAGGCAAGCACATCCGCCACGTACACATGCGCCTGCATCGGGCTGAAATTGAAATCCGCATATCCCGGGTGTGGTTCGCTGTAGGCTTGATCCCCACTGGCAGGGGGGATGAACTCGCCGGCATCATCCACATAAGTCGAAACGGACGGATCGTAGTAAATGCGGATATCGCCCTGCTGCACAAACGGCATGTCCGAGAGATCCACATCCTGCATCATAACAACGTCTGTTTCGACAGGCATTGCGCTTTCCTCCGCACTGAAATCGACATGTTCCGGGTCTTCATAAATCACAGGCGCACAGGCAGTTGTTAATAGAAAAACAATAGGAAGAAATACATTTAAGAAAACATTTATTAGTCGTTTCATTTTTTCCTCACTCACATAAAATCAATACTAAAATCACATTTTCTTGGACGTCAAATAGATAGCCAGAATACTATTAAAAATATCAAGAACAATACGAGAAGTATCAATGGGATCATCCACCATCGGAATTTTCCTTTCTTTTTCCCCTTAGTGGTTATTGGCTCTGCACTCTGATCCATCCTGCTGGGTGCGGCTGGTGCTGACGCAGAGACAGTGTCCGGCTGTGCTTCTTGTTCGGCGCCCAGACAATCGAAAGCAATCCGCATCACCTGCGCCGGGCTGGCGCTCATCATCTGCACCTGCTTTCCATCATCCGTCCATAACAGAAACGAGTTGTTGACACCCTGCACCGCGCGTATCTCCGTTGCTTTGATCTGCTGACTCTGGTCCACTTCCGCCTTTTTAAGCATTAAATGACTGGATAGCAGTAAAAATCCTTCAGCGAGGTCTGCCAGGGTATCACTGAGGGTGACTTTATTATCTTTCAGGATCACATACCCTTTTTGTGCAAGACGCATCAGTTGCTGTTCCGCCTGCTCTTCGCCGAACGCAGCCAGATCATGGCTGTGGGAGAAATGCGACGCCAGCCATTGCAGACCGTCGTCATCTGCGACCATCGCCGAAATTACAGCCTGCCTGGTGACACCATCACTATCATCCTTCCCGGCAATTTCCGTCAACGCGTTTTTGCGCGCCGCATCGACGACCGCAAACATAGCCCGTGCTTCATCATAAGAAAATGCCAGATCAAAATCGGATTTCCGAAGCAGTGACGTGCCAATGCGCTGCCCCAGCCAATCCAAAACATCAGCTGTGTTTGCGGGCGCTTCCATCCTGACACCGTCATCCGCCAAGAACAACGCCACCTTCGGCTTCCCCGGTTCGCTATGATAGACGCTCATATCCAATAATTCATCCGCGGATACATACGCCACTGAGCCGAATCCTTTTACCCAGGCCAGCGTTTGCAGCGCAGGCTTATATTGGGGGTTTAATACCCCGCCGCTCATCAGCGCTGCTGGCGGTTCCGATCCATTAGCACCACTATCTGACAGAAAGGGAGATATAGGGCTCTTTGGTCCTTCGATCAATCTTCCAGCAGATAAAAATGTTTCGCTTTTTAGTGTGATGTTTATTTTTTCCATAATTTTGTCCTTCATTATCTAGCGATGTAGAACTCTTTTAATGACCCTACCGACTGTTTTGCGGTCAATTGATTTTGCAAACTTTCCTGCGCTTTTTTCGATCCGTCCAAAGGGACTGCGGCTTTTTAGGTTTTTCATCATATTCATCATGTTGTTGACGCCTTCATTCTTGACGCCTTCAATAAAAATCTTTTCGCCGCCAGTATCTTTGATGACCTGTTTCACGGATTTCCTGATGGTGTTCTTTGGCAGTTTTCCCAACTGCGTGACTTTCCCAAATAACTTGTCACCAACTTTGTTTTCAACCCATTTGCTGCCTGTCTTTAGAACAACCTCTCCGAGCGAATCACCACCCGCCGCACTTTCAAGGCCAGTGGTCGTCAAGTTGTAACCCAATGTAAAAGCCTTACCTCCCCCTGGCACACTGCCGATTATTTCAGCACCGACATCTGCGCCTTTTTTGAGCGCTTTGATGCCGAATTCTGCTTTTTCGATCAAAGCCGTACGACCTGCCATCTCATTAGCCCATTTTTCATCGTAGCGAACATTGCGTTTGACCATCTCCCTATAGCGCAGCTCATGCCCTTTGATGGCTGATTCAGGTGTATCGATGCTTTGCAGCGCACGGTCCGCGGTGCGTTCCGCGTTTGCAATTAGTTCGCTCAGGGAGGGTTCCGCTGCTTCCGCTGCGGCTTTACTGGCCATTTTGGCACCCCCCTGGAGCGCTCGTTTTGCCAGCATACCCTGAAGAGCTTTATATCCCAGGTATCCACCTCCAATTACAACCCCGCCGCCTGCTGCCACCCCGCCGATGATGCCAAGTGTATCGATCAGATCATTCGTATCGATCAGATCATTCGTATCATCATAGTAAATATAATCATCGTCATCACCCGAACCGTCATCAATGACCATGCTTTCCACACAGCGCCCGGTGGCCATATTGCAGCCGGCATCGCATATCTCGGTCAGGCAGTAGCACTCCCCATCGGCTGGATCGCACTGGCAATTGTAGGCTCGTGTTTTTTGGTCTTCCAGACAGTAATCCCCCCCGCAATCTATGCCAGCGCATAAGCCATCCTGTGCCAGCAGGCAGCCGCCCTGCGCGGCATCACAACCCGCTGCGCATTCATCATATCGGCAGCTGCATCCGCCCGTTTCCGAGTCACACTGGCAGTCATACAGATATTCGCTTCCGTCCTCGCTGCAGTATTCCGAGTCGCAGATGACACCGGCGCATAGGCCCTCACCGCCAAACACACATCCACCCAGTAATTCATCGCAACCCATTTCGCAGGTGTCACTCCGACAGTAACAAAGGCCATCACTTGGGTCGCATGTGCAATCATAAAAATATTGCGTCCGGTCCACACTACAGTATTCTGATTCGCAGGTTACACCTGTGCAAAGGTCAAATACCTGATCATCTGGATCATCTTCAATTTCCGGTGGTCGAGGTTGCGGAGCTTGTGATTCCTGACAATCACCTATACGCTCCCCATTAAACCAACCTGACCCCTTCCAAACTGCAGAAAAATGATTTGGATCTGTCAATGTTAGAGTGATTGGTCCAGAATTCAGACCGCCTTCTTCATCGAATTCTCCAGTCATCACTTTACCATCTGCGCTCAGGGTTCCGTCAATCCATCCACGTACTTTATTTTGTCCTTCAAAGTACTCACAATGGACACTGGAACCACTTTGAGTGCAAGTGAAATCTTGCCATAACCGGTTTTGTGTATCCCATTCTCCATCAAATCCACAAGGATATTCATCATTCTGCAATGCTGATAAATTTATTGAGAATTGAATATTAGAATCATCAGTAGGAGAATAATTGAGGGTTGCAGCTGTAGAAATAAGAATAAAAATGAATGCGAAAATTAGGCAATTAAGTCTTCGATGATTCATCTCTCCTCCTTGGTGCTCCACAAATAAATCCTATTTTTAGTATATATGATTTTTTCACAGAATCAATCGAATAAGCACAAGTCATGAGAGAATATGTTATTGATGCCGTTATTATTAAAATGAGGATAACCAATGACAAGAAATGTAATCATCGATTGCGACACTGGCATGGACGATGCGCAGGCATTGTTGCTTGCGCTGCGTTCCTCTGCTCTGAAGGTGCTTGGCATCACCTGCGTAAACGGCAACGTCACCCTCGATAAAGTGTTGGTGAATACGCTGAAAGTGGTGGAGCATTCCGGTAATAAAGTGCCGGTTTACCGTGGGACCGCGCAGGCGCTCATCCCCGAAAAATCACGGAACGCGCCGGAGATCCACGGCAGTGACGGGCTAGGCAACCTCGATTTTCCTGCTCCCACTTCCACACCGGCTGATGAGAGCGCGATTGCATTTTCTATCCGCACACTGATGGAAGCAGACCAGCCACTGGATTGGATACTGCTCGGCCCGCTGACCAATGCCGCCCTCGCCATTCGTGAGGAACCACGTATCCTAGATAATATCCGCATGCTGACCATGATGGCTGGCGCGATCGATTTTGGCAACACCACGGCAGCTGCTGAATTCAATGTCTTCGCCGACCCGGAAGCCGCCAGGATCGTGTTTGAAACGGATGTTCCCAAGACAATGGTTCCGCTTGACCCGCTCTGGCATGGCGGCCAGGTCAATAAGGCATTCATTGACCAGATCGCTGCCCGGCAGGACCTGCCATGGTGCCAAATGACCACAAAGATCATGCAGCGCACGTTGGAAATGGCGAAAGGGTCGCGGCGTCTCTACGCCATGGGTGCGGGCGCAGTTTCACCGCCCGATCTGCTGACAATTGCAGTGGTGATTGATGCTTCCATCGGACAGTATGAATCGTATCAGGTGCACGTGGAAACACAGGGACAATACACACGCGGCATGACGGTCTTTGACCGGCGCTGGAACCGCGCCTTTGATGCATCCACACATGTCAACCAGATGTCTGTCTGCCTTTCCGCCGATGCTGATAAGTATGGAGAATTGCTGGTTGAGACGCTGGCTCAGAATTAATGAAAATAAGCAAACGTTTTTCAATATCACGCCTCGCAGTCTTACTGGCCTTTTTCACCAATGGTGCCCTTTTTGCCACATGGGCTTCACGCATCCCCGCTGTACAGCTAAAACTGAGCCTTAGCGAAGGAACGCTGGGGCTTGTTTTGGTCGGCCTGCCCGTCGGGCTGCTGAGCGCGCTGGTACTGGTCAGTTTTCTAATCGCAAAATGGGGAAGTAAAAAAGTTGTTCTCATCACCGCACTCACAAGCTGCACCGCGCTGATTGTGCTTGCGCTTGCGCCCAACCCGATCATTTTATTCCTGACATTGATGATCTTTGGAGGCGGACTGAGCGCGATGGACGTTGCGATGAATGAGCAAGCCGTCCTTGTCGAAAGACAGGCGGGGAAACCGATCATGTCCTCATTTCACGCCGGCTATAGCATTGGCGGCTTTGCGGGATCGATATTGAGCGCGGGCACAGCCGCACTGACATCTTTTTCAACACTGGCATATTTCTCTGCAAGCGCCCTGTTGTTTGGCGGTCTGATCCTGATCGCATACCAAAAACTCCTAATTGAGAAAACAAACAAGAAAAGCGGTCAACCTGTATTTCAATTACCATCCCGCCCGCTGTGGATTTTAGGTCTGGTCGGGCTCGCAGGTGCGTTTGGCGAAGGGGTTTCCGCCGATTGGAGTGCGGTATTTCTGACGCAGGTTCATCAAGCCAACCCATCCATCGCCGCCCTGGGGTTTGCTGCTTTTTCCCTGACCATGACCGCGGGTCGCATCCTCGGTGATTGGCTGACCGCAAAACTTAAACCTGCCGGCATTGTTCGGACAGGCGGTGCGCTTAGCTGTGCGGGCTTTCTTCTGGTAGTGTCAGCCAATGCTCCCGCCCTGGTTATTATTGGATTTGCACTGGTTGGTTTGGGGCTGGCTAATATCATTCCGGTATTATTCAGCGTGGCAGGCAATTTGCCGGGAATTTCGCCCGGGTCTGGGATCGCCGGGGTAGCGACGATCAGTTACATTGGCTTTCTGGCTGGACCGCCATTGATGGGCGGGCTGACCGAACTATTTTCCTTTCGCATCGCTCTCGCTCTCATCGCGCTCATGGTCGGATCCATGTTCTTTTCATCCAACGCGTTGAAAACTAAGAAAGGAGCGGCACATGACAACTAAAGCATACGATAAATTCAGTGCTGACTACGACCGCTTTGTCAACTGGGACGAACGCTTTGCGACCGAGATGCCTTTCTTACTTGCGCAGCTTGAAACGGTAAAACCTGCTGCACGGGAATCAGCCAGGATCCTGGATGCCGCCTGTGGAACGGGCATGCATGCCATCCGCCTGGCACAGGAAGGGTTCGCCACTGCTGGAACGGATATCAGTGCAGAAATGATCAAGCACGCTCGGGCCAACGCGCGCGCTGGTCCGGTCGGCACGCTTTTTAAGACCGCCGGATTTGGGGAGATAAGGGATAAATTGCATCGGTCCCCGCTGCTGCCGTTCGATGCTGTGCTGTGCCTGGGTAATTCTTTAGCGCATCTAACCATACCCGGTGCGGTGCAGTCCGCGCTGGTAGATATGGCTACCTGCCTGCGCCCGGGTGGCATGCTGCTTCTGCAGAATCGTAATTTTGACCGGGTGATGCGCGAAAAGCAGCGCTGGCTGGGCACCCAATCGCACACGGAGGGTGAACACGAATGGATCTTCCTGCGTTTTTATGATTTCGAGCCGGATGGGCTGATCACGTTCAACATCATCCACCTTTATCGGCAGGGAGACCAGCCCTGGCAGGACCATATCTCCTCTGTTAAACTGCTCCCATTAAAAAGGAAGATGCTCACAGAACTGCTGCGATCAGCTGGTTTTACCAATATAAAATCATACGCTGCGATGTCCAATCAGCCCTATGACCCGAATTCCAGCGGAAACCTTGTGATCACTGCCAGGAAAGCACCTTAAATATTTCTAAAAAACGCAACCGCCGTATGAGAAAACACCCGGTGTTGGTGGTTGGGTTGAGGTATATTGTCCGGAATTGAACCAATAAATACCCGGAGTAATTACAAGCTGCGCATTTGTTAGGTTGAAAAACCTAACCTAACAGTCAAAAGGGCGGAAAATATCCAGGCATCATTGTAAAATCGATATAAGAAAACTATATTTGGATATATTTTGTCCTATTTTTACTTATAGATGTTATAATGCCGCCATGCAAAAACGAATCATCATCGTGTTTGCGATTCTTTCCATCCTCACGATCATCGCATACGCGCTTATTTTGAATCCCACCATCCAGGAAAAAATCGGCTGGCGCATCAACGCGTGGATGATCCGCCTGCGGACCTGGATCAACCCGCCCGAGCAGGTCGCATTTTCTGCGGATGGTGAAGTCGCACCAGCGCCGGATACGCTGCCCACTCCCAACGTAGAAAATGAGCAGGACAATACTCCGCCGGATGATATCACACCGGAAGCAACGATGCCTTTTGACGCGATACCGGATGTATTCGAGCTCGAACCACCTACATACTTCTCGCAGCATTACCGCTGGAACTATTGCGGTCCAGCAAACATCGCCATGCTCATGTCCTATTGGGGCTGGTCGGGCAGCCATGATCAAGCTGCGCAAACACTGAAACCATATAAACTGGATAAGAATGTCATGCCGTATGAAATGGCAAACCTCGTGGCACAGGAAATGCCTGACATGCGCACTCTGATTCGTGTTGGTGGTGAATTTGAAACCCTCAAGCGTTTGATCGCAAATGGGTTTCCTGTGCTGGTCGAGAAAGGACCCCAATTCCGCGATATTCATTATCACTGGACCTGGATGGGGCATTACCAGGTGTTGACCGGCTATAACGACCAGGAAGGATATTTCATCGCGCAGGACTCCTACATTGAAGCCAATTACAAACAGCCCTACAACGAACTGCTGAAAGAATGGCGCTCTTTCAACTACATCTACATGGTCGCATATCCGCAGGAAAAAGAGAATGATGTGCTCAACCTGCTGGGTGAGGATGCCGACGAAACGCAAAATTATCACAACGCGCTCGATAAAGCACAGGCGGAGATCTACCAGGTTGATGGTGTGGACCGCTTTTTCGCGCTCTTCAATTACGGCACCAATCTGGTGTATCTGCGTGATTATGAGGGTGCCGCAAAAGCGTATGACCAGGCATTCGCCGTATATGACGCGCTTCCGGAGGAGATCGATGTGCGACCCTACCGCATCCTGTGGTACCAGACCGGTCCCTTCTACGCCTATTATTACACCGGGCGTTATGTCAACGTCATCAAGCTCGCAACGGAAAACTCGATCGACATGGTGCGCGATGACGAACCGGCGCTTGAGGAAAGCTTTTACTGGCGCGGCGCGGCAAAGATCGCGCTCGGCATCCGTGAAACCGCTATTGAAGATTTTCAGACCTGCCTGGAATACCACCCCGGATTCCAACCATGCGTTGATGCCCTGCAAGAACAGGGCATTTACCCATAAAGCTCTGCACCTTTCAGTAAATTATACCCAGCGATATCCCCACCACCCATCTGCTGACTCTTATTTAGGTACAATACTGACAATGTTGAAAAATAAAAAATTGTCGAAATCCTTTTTCATTGCATTCTTTCTGGCAACCTCTTTCGCGCTTACGATGATACCGGTATTCGCGCAGGTGGGTGCAAGTATCATTATTTACCCACCGGATATCAGCGCTTTTCCCGGGGTGTCCCTTTATGTCGATGTGTATGACAGCCAGGGGCGTTTCATCCCCGGGCTGAATCTCGATTCATTTACCATCATCGAGGACGGTTATGAAATGCCGGTCAATGAAGTACAGCAGCTGGAGCCCGGATTGCACAGCATCATCGCCATCAATCTTGGCGCCACCCTCAGCAATCGCGACAATACTTCCGTCCCAACCCGCTTTGAAACAGTAGTATTTGACCTGGCTAACTGGCTGAACGAGATCACCAGCGACGGCACCAACCAATACAGCCTGACCAGCAACGAAGGCATATTAATCGAAAAATTGCAGGAAAAAGGTGCGTTTACACTGCAGCTGCAGAATTACAAACCCAATCTTTTCAATTTTGAACCGAATCTGGTGAGCTTGAGCAATGCGCTGGATATCGCTTCCAAACCCAACCTGGTACCGCAAAGCAAACAATCCATTTTATATATAACGCCACTTCCGCTGGATACAGATATCCAGCAGATTACGGAAATAAAAACCCGCGCGATGGAGTACCGTGTGCCGGTGAATGTATGGCTGGTTGCGCCGGATACCGCAGCAAACGCGCCAGCCGCGATCGCGTTGAATGATCTCGCGTTGTCAACCGGCGGACAATATCTGCTCTACACCGAAGAATCCCCCAGCCCCAATCCCGAAGATTTTCTGGGGGCGCTGCGGCGCATCTACCAACTGCGATATACCTCTGACGTCAATCAAAGCGGTGCCCACACGGTGCGCATAAAAGCCGACTACAATAACCAGGAAGTGACCTCCGCTGAGACACCCTTCTCGATAGATCTCACCATTCCATCCGCAATCTTCATCGATCTTCCGGCGACGATCAACCGCACCTACTCCAACACGACCGGTACAAGAGCATTGCAGCCAGCATTCGTCACGCTGCAGGCTGAGGTCATATTTCCGGATGGATATTCGCGCCAGTTAAGGGCCACGCGCTTGTATGTGGATGGCGAAATGGTCGCTGAAAACACCAGTGAACCTTTCACGTTCTTTCCATGGAAGCTGGAAGGATATGCATTCAGCGGCGAGCATCTTGTATCCGTTGAGGTAGAAGACATTCTCGGCTTTCGCAGTATCAGCGAGCCGCGCCCTGTTTTTATATCCGTTGAGTCTCTCTATCCAGAATGGGTCACGGGGTTTCTTCGGTTTTTCAACGCCGGCGGCTGGATACTATTTGCGGTCCTGGGGCTGGCAGGAGCGGTATTTACTGCCACCCGTTTACCCCGCCGACTCCAGCAGCGCACTCAAAACCAATCTGCGCCGGAACTTTCCACAGGTATTGATCCGCTATTGCAATCCATTCCCGGACTTGAAGTGGATACCCGCACTAACAATCAGGACCGTTACCGGCAGTCCATCACTACCGCACCTGAAGATTTTGAAGCGCACCCGCATTTACGCCAGATTGGAGATCAGCCATTCGGTGTGAAGAAAGACTTATTGATATCTGAAGAAGTCACGATCATCGGCAGCGATGCGGAACAGGCGGCTTTCGTACTTGACCATCCTTCGGTCAGCCCCGTTCACACCCGCATCAGCAGGACACAATCCGGAAACGTGGCCGTTGCGGATATGCGCTCGAGCACCGGTACCTGGGTTAATTACACCCCGATTTCAACAGCCGGGACGGTACTTAAAGATGGAGATCGGGTTAAGATCGGCGCATTTACTTTCCGCTATCACCTGGGTCTAAAATGAAGAACAAAGGCGATAAACTGCAATTCTTCAAACTAAGCCATCGCGGACTGGTGCGCAAGAACAATGAAGACCACGGTGAAGTCGTTAAAATAGGTTCCTCCGCTGGAAAACAGGCTTTTCTGGCTGTTTTGGCTGATGGCGTCGGCGGGCATAACGCAGGCGAGATCGCGTCAAAAATCGCAGTTGAGAAAATCATTGCGAAGATCACACGAGAATATCCCGTGTCCGATCCGCACACTCTATTAGGCCAGGCCCTACAATCCGCCAACCAGGCTATTCTGCGGGATATTGAAGATCATCCTGAAAGGCATGGTATGGGAACCACCTGCATATGCGTGCTGATCATCGGACGCATCCTCTATACCGCGCATCTGGGTGATTCACGTTTGTATCTTCACCGCAAACGAAAACTTTACCAGCTCACGCAGGACCATACGCTCTATGAAGAAATATTGCGCCAGCAAAACGGTTTACAGAGTGGAAATACCCGCAGCCACCCCATGGCGCACGTCCTCAGCCGTTATCTCGGCTCCCCGCGCCAGATAAAGATGGACCATTCCATCATCGGTATAGAAACAAACCAGGATACGCTCAACCTGCGATCGGGTGATACATTGCTTTTGTGCAGTGACGGCATTACGGATCTTGTCAAAACGGATGAAATCGCGCAGATCTTATCGACCTGCGCGGGCCGAAAATGCGCCCAGAGACTAGTATATCGGGCACTTGAACAGGGTGGTAGCGACAATGCATCGGTGATCGTCATCAAGATCAGCGCGTAAAAACATCAGGAGTTGAAACCTAAAATATGTTAAAATCTATCCGCCTATCCAGGGATACTGGAGGGATGGCCGAGTGGCTTAAGGCGCCTGTCTTGAAAACAGGTGTGGGGTGAAAGCCTCACCGTGGGTTCGAATCCCTCTCCCTCCGCCTTTAGTTCCTGATTGTGATGGGGAGGTGCCAGAGTGGCTGATTGGGCCCGCCTGCTAAGCGGGTGTCGGGATAATACCTGACCGAGGGTTCGAATCCCTCCCTCTCCGCTTTTTGTTTTAACAAAGGAGTGCAGTATGATGGAATTACCAAAAGCCAGCCAGAAAGTCCAGGAATATCTCAATCAGTTCGGGCTCAACCTTCAAGTAAAAGAATTCCCAGCCAGCACACGCACTGCCCAGGATGCAGCGGATGCGGTAGGCTGCGAGCTCGGACAGATCATCAAATCTTTGGTTTTTCGTGTGCACGATAAACCATTATTATTCCTCGTCAGTGGAAAAAATCGATTGGATGTCAAGAAGGTCAGGAACGATCTCTCTATGCCGATCCAAAAAGCGGATGCGCAGTTTGTGCGTGACGCGACCGGTTACGCCATTGGCGGTGTTCCGCCTGTCGCCCACGCCGCGCCAATAGATGTGTATATCGACAAGGCGCTGATGGATTACAAAGAGGTTTGGGCGGCAGCAGGCACTCCGCATGCGGTCTTTCAAATGAGTAGCCGGGATCTACCGCGCGTTACCGGTGGCAGGGTGATTGCTGTCGTTTGATTTACAAAATATCGGCAAACCGATATACTCATTTTGAATATAGGCATATTTGAAAGGTCAGTGATATCATGAATAAAAACCACATGATCGGATTTGCCGCGTTCCTTCTGCTGTTTCATTCTGCAGCCTGCGGTCCGTTACCGCAAAGCGATATCGATGAGCCAGCCCCTGCCGTAGAGAAAGGTACCGAAACGAACACGCCAACCGCCGTTCCCCAACTGTCTCCAACCACCCCCGCAGCGGAAAAAGCAACATATGAGATTTATTTTGATGCAGCCTGGAGCGCAGAAACACATCCCGCAGATTATGATGCTTCAGCACATTTCTCGCCATTTATTGTGTATGGACATTCTGATTCTCCAAACGCACTGATCTTTCGCCAAAATGAATTCGCAACGGCAGGCATGGAACAGATGGCTGAAACCGGCGCAACGGATGTGCTTGTTGGTGAAATCGAAGCGATCATCGCTGCGGGTGACGCAAACGACTATATCAAAGGATCCCGTATCGATTCACCGGGAACAAGTTCTGGAAAATTTGGGTTTTCACAAATCTTGAATCAGGTGACCTTTGTGAGCATGATCGCGCCCAGCCCGGACTGGTTTGTCGCAGCTACGACGATCCTCTTTCAGGATGGCAGGTGGGTCGAAGAACTGACACTGGATCTCATCAGCTATGACAGCGGCACCGACAGCGGGGCAAGCCTTACAGCGGCTGATGCGGACACACAACCCCGCGAAGCAATCACGCGTCTCCCTGATAACCTGCAAAACATGGGCACGCTGACGTTGAAACTTATCAATTAATTGGGTTTTCTAATAACGAACCGCCATCCGCATTGGCAGTTCTGGATTATCAATTGAATTTTTCTGTCAGGTTACAAGAGTCAGTGCGACTTTAGCGGCCTGGCTCGCGTCAGGCGCAAAACCGTCTGCGCCAATCTTGTCAGCGAAATCCTGCGTAACCGGTGCACCACCAACCATGATCTTGACCCGCTCACGTATGCCTGCTTCCTCGAAGGCCTTGATCGTCGCGGGCATGTTCGTCATAGTGGTTGTCAGTAACGCAGACATCGCTACAACCTGCGCGCCGGATTCTCTTACCGCGGAGATAAACTTTTCTGAAGAAACATCAGAACCCAGATCAATGACATCAAATCCCGCACCCTTCATCATCATCCCAACCAGGTTCTTGCCGATGTCATGCAAGTCGCCTTTGACCGTACCGGTTACAACTTTGCCGATCGGTTCAACATCTTCCGCTGCTAATAATGGTTTGAGAATATCCAGCCCACCCTGCATCGCACGGGCAGCGATCAGCAGTTCCGGTACGAAATATTCCCCTTCTTCGAACAATTCTCCCACTTTAGCCATCGCGGTCATCATACCCTGCTTAAGGATCAATTCGGCGGAAACATCATCTTCAAGCGCAGCTTTAACGCCATCAATAACCATCTCCTGGTCGCCATCCATCACGCCCTCATAAATTGGTTTCAATAATGCATCCATCGGGTTTCTCCTTAAAATTTTTGATGTTTAAACAAAATAATTATATACGAAAGCGCTGCTTTTCATCGCGAAAATAGCGCCTGCACATCCTGATTCATCAACTGTGCCAGGTTATCAATAACATGGTCCGCCTCTTTTAATTGATCCGCAGGGCTGGTTGTTGCCACTGCCACGCATACCATGCCGGCCGCTTTTGCTGCCGTAATGCCGGCGGCTGAATCTTCAATAACCAGGCAATGCAGCGGATTAACATCCAATAAATCGGCTGTTTTATGAAAAATAAAAGGTTCAGGTTTGCTCGGCAGCCCTTCGCCATCTACAATCACATCGAAAAAATCGGTAATGGCGAGTGATTCCAAAATAATACGGATGTTTTCCGCCCGCCCAGATGAGGCGACGGCTTGCCGAATATGGTTCCTTTTAAATGTTTCCAGCCACCCGAGTACACCCGGAAAGATCACCGCCTTATCTTTGATCGCCTGCTGGAAAGAACGGCTCTTTTCCTGTGTGATTGCCGTAAGTGTTTCTTCGGATAAAGGCGCATCGACCATCATTTTCACCACCATCTCACTCGTCATGCCAAACGAGCGCTTCAGACGTTCCGGATGGATTGGCAGATTAAATTTCTCGAATGTCGCACGCCAGGTTTCCTGGTGTGTCGCCTCAGAATTCACCAGCACACCGTCCATATCCCAGATAACAGCTTTTAAACGCTTGAAATTTACCATAAACTCCTTCCAAATCACAGTATAAGCACAGAACAAGTTGTCCGCAATGGCAGATCCTCATGTTACAATGACGCGGGTCAAAAAAACAGGTCGAATATGTTCATATTTCTATCCAAATTACTTCCACTATTTGTCTATCCGCTCGGATCAGCCTGCATATTGCTGCTTCTGGCGCTCACGATCCGCCACCGGCATAAATTGCGTACCGCATTGATCATCGTTGCAATTGTGATCCTGTGGCTATCGAGCACGACTGGATTCTCAGAACTGCTGGCGCGTTCACTGGAAAATCGTTATCCTTCCCAGTCAGATTACCCGATCGCTGATGTCGCTGTGGTACTGGGCGGCGGAACAGAACCCGCCGCATCACCGCGTACGACTGTCGAGGTCAATGGCGCGGGCGACCGCGTATTGGTCGCAGCACAATTATACCGGCAGGGCAAAGCCGGTAAACTGCTTTTGTCAGGTGGTCAGATATCCTGGTTGAATGAAGGCACGACCACCCCTGCTGAAGACATGGCAACGTTATTAACATCGATCGGTGTCCCGGAAGATGCTTTGCTGCTGGAAACTAAATCAAAAAACACCTACGAGAATGCCGTCAATAGTAAAGTAATCCTGGATGAATTGGAGATTGAGCGCATTTTGCTGGTGACGTCTGCCACGCATATGCCGCGAGCCGTTGCGCTGTTCGAAAATCAGGGGTTGGAAGTCATCCCGGTACCTGTGGACTATTCCATCACCGAAGATGAAACACCTGTGGATGGACCTTCCCGGTTCCAGCTGAAACTCATGGATATCATTCCCCAATCCGGAAATCTATCATTGACGACCAACGCACTGAAAGAGTACCTTGGCTATTTTGTCTATAAATTGCAGGGCTGGATCTAATTGGGGCTTTCAAGCACGCTGTCAGAAAACATTCTCGATGCAGCATACTCTGTGTGGGAATACATGCATGTCAATCACCAGCTGGAAAAGTGTGATCTCGCTATTGCAATGGGCAGCCATGATCTGCGCACCGCCGGGTATGCCGCGGCTCTGATAGAGCAGGGGTGGGCGCCCCTGTTGATCTGTTCCGGCGCATCCGGGAGATTGACACAGGGAAAGTGGGAACAATCCGAAGCACAATTATTTGCAGATGAAGCAGTGAAGGCGGGTATAGATAGAAAGTTGATTCTGCTGGAGGATCAATCGACAAATACCGCAGAGAATCTCACCTATTGCGCAGATTTGTTGAGAAAAAAACAGATTCCATATTCCCGGGTATTGCTTATCCATAAACCATATATGGAACGCCGGGTGCTGGCAACTGCAGCAGTGGTCTGGCCGCAGACACCGGTTGTTATCACTTCTCCGCCCATCCCGATGTGTGCATATCCCACAGAAGATATTCCCATGGAGGAAGTGATTGCCATCATGACAGGCGATTTCCAGCGCATCATCGAATATCCAAAAAGAGGCTATTCCATCCCGCAGCAGATACCGGAGAAAGTATTAAAAGCATTTGCCCAGCTCAAAAATCACGGATTTACAGGCCATCTGTTGTGATGGAATCATGACCTAACGTATAATAAACTTACTAATTAACACAAAGAAAGAAGAATTCATGCCACAAAGAAAGGAAATCAGCGACAGGCGCATGGCCGTCCTCGTCGACGGCGACAATGCGCAGGCAACGCTGGTGAAATATATATTATCAGAAGCAAGCAAGTACGGTACGGTCACAGTTAAGCGAAATTATGGTGACTGGACCACAACGAACATGAGTAAATGGAAAGACACACTCAATACCCACGCTATCCAACCCATCCAACAGTTTCGCTATACCGTCGGCAAGAACGCCACGGATAGCGCGATGATCATCGATGCGATGGACCTGTTGTATAGCGGGACAGTAGATGCTTTTTGTCTCGTATCCAGCGACAGTGACTACACCCGCCTGGCAACACGCATCCGCGAAAAAGGGTTTTTTGTAATGGGGATTGGCCAGAAAAAAACGCCGCGCGCATTTGTCAATGCCTGTGATGTCTTCGTCTATACTGAGAATATTGATCCGAGGAAAACAAGCCGCAGCCATAGTTCTTCGCGAAGAAAGTCCAGCGCGAAGAAAGAACCGCCGAAGCCCGATCCACTGCCCCTGCTCAAGCAGGCATTTGAGAACGCGGTAGGTGAAGATGGATGGGCATTTCTCGGCGCGCTCGGCCACCACCTGCGTCAGCTTGACCCCGGTTTTGACGCGCGCACTTACGGACATCCCCAGCTTTCTGTACTCATCCGTGCGCATCCCCGATCGTTTGATGTACGTGAGCGGGAGGAAGACAATGGAAGCACCAGTATTTATGTGAAATTAAAAACTTCATCAAAGAGAGGAAAATAACCATGGATAATGTGCTTGACCTGATCTTTAAACGCCGCAGTGTACGCATTTTCACCAGGGAAAAAGTCGGCAAAGAGACGCTCACAAAACTCCTGCAAGCTGGCATGGCTGCGCCATCAGCCAGCAACAGCCGGCCATGGGAATTTGTCGTCGTAACGGACCCTGACACCCTGGAAAAATTACGTCAATCACTGAAATATGGAAAATATAATGCCACAGCCGCGATTGTTGTGTGTGCTAATCTGCAGTTGGCGCAAAATGCGTCAGCAGTACGTTTTTGGGCGCAGGATTGCAGCGCAGTCACAGAAAATATCCTGATCGCTGCGGCCGGGATGGATCTGGGAACCGTGTGGATCGGCAGCTATCCCAAGGACGATGTGATGGCGAAAGAACGCGAGATCCTCGACATTCCTGAAGATGTCACACCACTCAGTTTGATCTACATCGGATATCCGGCAGAGGAACCGCAGCCGCGCACACAATATGACGAAACGCGCGTACACTGGGAAACATATCAGTCCGCTTAGTTTAATATTTTGCTATACTGGTATCACTGAATAAATTGCATAATAGAAGGAGCAAAACATGCAGGAGTTTTTTAGCAAAGACAATATGAACGACTTCCTGAAATTCAGGAAGATGATCACACCGGCGATCATCCAGGTCTTATTCTGGGTGGGCGCAGGAATTTCAGTTTTAGCAGGATTGATCATGATGGGATCCAGCTTCAGCCAATACACACCGACGGGAGCAACCTTTTTTGGTGGTTTGCTGACACTGGTTCTTGGTCCGATCGCTGTCCGCATTTACTGCGAAATCTTGATTCTATTTTTCCGCATGAATGAGACGTTGACGGAGATCAAAAATAATCTTGCCAAGAAATAATTAGGCACCGTACCTGCATCAGACAGAAACAGTCCTGAATTTTCTGTCACCATGCAGGTTTTCCTTTTTAACGGGGTTCTTTTTTGCTAAAATGAGTTAATCAATTCTATAGAGAGGTGACACTAATGGTCTTTTATGCGGAAGATTTTATTCGGCTGGGTGTAGCGCTATTAATAGGCGGTATCATCGGCGCTGAACGCGAACGCCAGAAAAAAGCGGTGGGGTTGCGCACATTAATCCTGATATCTGTCGGATCAGCGCTTTTCACCATTCTATCGATCCGTATCAGTGTCATCTGGGGCGGCGAACCCTCACGGATTGCCAGCAGCATTGTCAGCGGGATTGGTTTCCTTGGCGCGGGAGTCATTCTGGAGGAACACGGTCGCCTGGTTGGTTTAACCACTGCAGCCACGATCTGGCTCACTGCCGCTCTCGGTATGGCCATCGGTGCGGGAGAATATATCCTGGCAGTTGGCGGCACAGTTATATCCATCATTGTCTTGATTCTATTCACCAAATTTGAAGAATATCTCAATATATCAACGGAAACACGCACCTATCGCATTACCACCAAAACCAGCTGGAATAACTATAAAGATCTCAAAGCCTTGTTCAAGGACCATCATCTGACGATTGATTCGCACAAACAGGAAAAAGACGAAAAGGAAATGGTGTGCACTTTTGAAGTGTATGGCCAGCTCAAACGGCATGATAAGGTTGTGCAAAAGCTATTAAAAGATAAGGATATTAAAGAACTGTGGTTCTAACGGGGAACTTTCATTAATTATTTTTCGTTAATCAATAAACACATGATTGAAAGGTGAAAAATGAAAAGGATGAAGGATGTGTATATATCATTACTCTTGATTGCAGTTCTCACTGCCTGCGGGCAAATCACGCCGGCAACAAATACGGAGGGCATGGATATCGGTGATGCAAACAACGCTGATACCGTGATCGCGGAACAGCCAGAGCAACCAGAGCAGGAGATTAATTCGAGTGGCAGCGGTGATTTAATTCCGGATGGTGTGCTGATCAATACAGGAAGTGATAACAGCGTCAGTCTCCAGGATACCAATGGCAATATAATCAGCGAGATCGAGACTCCCGGCAGCATCACGCTGGAATCCGATGACATCGTAATTGCGGGGAATATCGGTCCGGGCGAGCCCCTTCCGCCGGTGATTTTCCACAGCTGGCAGCCCTCACAGGCATTAACGGTCAATACAAACGGGAATATCACAATTGGGCGGGAAACCAATTCCTTCCTGTCCATGGTTGGCGCACCCGGTCAGGCTGCTTTTGCTTTTTCTGAAGTGCAGATCAACGCCGAAAATTATCCGCATGGATTTTTATACGCCGCCAAGCCGGATAATCTGGAAAGCGCCGCGTCCTTTTACGACCTTGTGGATGATCCATTCTACTGGGCGCTCAAACCGGTGGGAATAGCTGCCATTACCGGGGAACCACAGGGGGTCTGGTATGTCAAAACAGCCTGGGGGATTGGCGGTGTTGACCTGATTTTTCCCATCCATCGCGGTCTATATTTCTATAACCTGACAAACGGGGAAAATATCCAATATCTAGATGATAATCGCAATCCACAGGGAATTTCTGCTGATCTTTCTATCGCTGCATCCATATCCAGTGACACCAGCGGTGATTTAGCGCTTTCGATAACAGACCTGCAACACAACAAAACTACCAGTTTTCCGCTGGATCCAGCCACAGACCGCGGAGCTGGATGGGCAGTTTTTTCCCCGGATAACGCGTATGTCGCCTGGCTGGAAGCAACCGGTTCAATGGCAGCGGATCCGTTTGAATTCCAACCGCGCATCCGGGTTGGTGCAATCCATAGTGGGGATGTAGTTCATGATGTTAGCGCTGAAACAGCCCGACAGGTCATCAACAGTGAGATTATTACCATGATGCGACCGTCTGGTTGGCTGGATAATGAAACACTGCTGGTCGAAGTGCGCGGAAATGATTGGGATGATGTCTATCTCCTGCGTTACACTATTGATTCCGATGAACTTACCGTATTCAGCCCGGGCAGTTTCCTGACATTCGCATATCAATAAAAACGATCCAACCCACAACAGGCAGGATATATTTGTCTGCCTTTCATCTTAACCGCTTATTATGTTGTCATGACAACCTTGCAAATTTATGTTATTCGTGTATAATATTGACACTTAAGAGATATTATTCTTCAATATACGAACATGGCAGCACGGTCGTAGGGAAACCGTGGAGGAAGATCGATGGTGTGTGAGGTCAGCCACTATCGATCTTTTTGATTGATCAGCCGGTGTCCAGAAAAGCGATGGTTACCCCATCACCGCCTTCATTTTGTAATGCCTGCTCCCAGCGTTTGACCGAATGGATTTTAGGCAGGTTTTCACGCACAACCTGCTTCAACACACCGCTGCCCTTTCCATGTACGATACGGACGTACGGCAGGCCGGCTGCCACTGCGGAATCCAGATATCTTTCCAAAGCCAAAAGCGCATCTTCCGCACGCATGCCCAGCAACTTTATTTCATCCCCGGGCGAGGGATAAAAAATCGGCGCTTTCGATGATTCCTTCTCTTCAATAATCGGCTTTTTTTTGTTTTCATCATTTGAAAAAGATGCGCGTTCTACATCCCGACTATCTGTCCGCAACCGCATTTTACCGATCAATACCTCGATCTCATCTTCCTCAATTTCCGTTACAACGCCGTTCGCGTCTAGTCGCCGCAGATAGACATGATCGCCTTCACGCAACGGCCGGCGCGGTTGTTTGGTACCACGCTGCTTTTCTACCGGCTCCTGTAATGCTTCTTTGATATCGTCCGCTTTCTTACGCAGTGCTTTCTTTTCGCTGAGCAGACTGCTGGTTCCCGCCTGGGCTTTGATCGCATTGATTTCCGCATACACCTTTTCCAGTTCCCGGGCAGCTTCGTCACGCGCGGTTTCGATCGCCTGCGCGCGCTGGTTGTCCATTTCCAATAATCTGTTCTGCAGCGATCGCTTTTCTTGTTCCAGCGTCTTTCGGACGCGTTCTGTCTGTGCCTTTTCCTCGCGCAGCGCGTCCAGCTGGCTGTGGATATCATCCAGCAAACCATCCGCGCTGACATCATTTGGATCAAGCATCCCGTGTGCGTCCTGTAAAATGTCTGCTGATATTCCCAGCCGCTTCGCGATTGCCAGCGCGTTTGATCGCCCGGGAATGCCGATCAGCAGATGGTAGGTCGGCCTGAGTGACTGAGGGTCAAATTCCACACTGGCATTCTGAACACCTTGCGCGCTATGCGCAAATGCTTTTAGTTCGGAATAATGCGTGGCTACCAGGCAGGGTATCTGTTTTTTCATCATCGTGGTCAGGATAGCGCGAGCCAGCGCTGATCCTTCGGTTGGGTCAGTACCGGCACCCAATTCATCCAGCAGGACCAATGTTCTGCTTCCAGCCCGTTTCAGGATGCGGACAATATTGGTCACATGACCGGAAAAGGTTGAAAGAGACTGTTCGATGGATTGTTCATCGCCAATATCCGCAAATACATTTGAGAATACGCATAATTGCGAACCGGACATCGCTGGGATATGTAAGCCGGACTGGGCCATCAGGATCAATAATCCGGCAGTTTTCAAAGATACCGTCTTACCGCCTGTGTTTGGTCCAGTGATCACCAGACCATAGGTTCCTTTTTCAAGACGAATGTCGATCGGTACCACTTCATCTCTATCCAGTAAAGGATGACGGGCTTGCAAGAGGCGCAGGATTGGGTCGGGGATAGGGTGCCTGTTCTCTGGAAATTCAGTTATCACGGGCTCTACCGCGTCCAAAGAAAACGCGTATTTCGCGCAGGCCAACGCCAGATCAAGTGCCGCGACATCATCCACTAGTGATATGATCCCATCGGACTGTGCACCGATTTGGGCAGAGAGATCACGCAAGATACGCTGAATCTCATTTTTTTCATCCTTTGCAAGGGATATCCGGTCGTTATTTAATGCCACTACGCCCATCGGTTCGATAAAAAGGGTGGCACCCGAAGCAGACTGATCCTGCACAACGCATTGGATACGCCCCTTATATTCGGCTTTCAAAGGCACCACATAGCGTTCAGCCCGCTTGGTGATGATCGCTTCCTGCAGCATACGCCCGCTGCTGGAATCATTGATAAAACTATTCAATTTATCCATCACTCGGTGATTCGCGTTTCTGAGTGCCGTCCGGATGGTGGAAAGTTCAGGGGATGCGTTATCTCTGAGCTCACCATTCTCGTTCAGGACCGTTGAGATTGTCTCGATCAGTCCCTGCGGGGGCTGCAAACGCGAAGCAATCGTTTTTAGATGCGGTAGATCGAGGTCCAATTTATCAAAAAAGCGGTACAGATCCCTGCTTGCAATCAATGTTCCTTTGATCTGCATCAGGTCTTCTGGCATCAAGATTCCATCCCGGGCTGCCATCTGTATCTGCGGGCGGATATCCCGTGCCCCGCCGATGCTCGTATCGGTAAATTCGCTTAACAAACGGCTCGCCTCGCTGGTCAATGCCTGCCGTTCGACTATAATTTTCACTTTGTTTGCAGGTCGCAGTGACAGCGCGAGTTTTTCAGACGCGCTGAAGGCGGTGAATGAAGCTAAATGCTCCAGAATCTTTGGGAATTCAAGCGTATTGATCGATTTTCTGTCCATTGCGCTCCCAATTATAGCGTTTTTATCACTCAATAATCGCGCGCCTGAATCGAACAACAAGAAAGATATCCATTAAATGGCGCTGAAAGTTAACGGGGAGGGTCAATTTTACGATACAATGTGCAGGTTAATTAATAATAATAAAATCAGAGAAATATTAAACAATTATGCCGAAAACACATTTTTGTGTACATGGACATTTTTACCAGCCCCCGCGGGAAGACGCTTTCACTGGAATCATCCCACAGGAATTCGGGGCAGGGCCGTATGGCAACTGGAACGAACGTATTTATCATGAATGTTATCTGCCGAATGCGCGCGCCGGTAATTTTCAGAAGATGAGCTTCAACATCGGCCCGACACTTTTTTCATGGATGGAGGAATTTCACCCCGAGACCATTGCCGATATTGCCGCGCAGGAACAGGTCGTCATGCAGCGTACCGGATTCAGCAACGCAATGGCACAGCCCTATTTTCACCTGATAATGCCGCTGGCCAGCGCGCGGGACCGTGACACCATGATCCGCTGGGGGTTGCGCGAATATGAAAGCCGGTTTGGCCATTCCCCACAGGGAATGTGGCTACCGGAAACCGCGGTTGATCTACCTTCCCTTGCTGCGCTAGCCGACCATGGTATCACGTATACGATTCTCGCCCCCTGGCAGGCAAAAGATCCCAACCTGGATAAAAATCAACCATACCGTGTTGCACTCCCCACACAAAAAACCATCACCGCTTTTTTCTATCATGGCTTCTTATCCGGGGAGATCAGTTTTAATCCCTCAGCCAGTGATAACGCGGACAAGTTTGTTAAAAATTGGCTTATACCCCAATCAAAATCCCTGCAGAAAGCGGATGCCACGCTGATCCTGGCAGCTTCTGATGGTGAACTATACGGCCATCACCAGCCCTACCGTGACCGCTTCCTGAGCTACCTGATGGATGGTGCCGTGGAAAAGGCCGGTATCCAGCACACCTTCCCGGCTCTGTGGTTAAGTGAACATCCTGCCAGGCAGCGCGCTGAAATTCTGGAGAACACATCCTGGAGCTGCCACCATGGTATTGAACGCTGGCGTAATGTGTGCGGAGATGCACCCAACGCGACCTGGAAAAAACCGCTGCGCGCATTTCTCAACCAACTTGCCGAAGCGATCGACTCCGCATACACCGCAAAACTTACCGGATGGATAGAGGATGTCTGGTCTTTGCGGGATGATTACATCGAAGTCATTTTAGGAATAACGCACGTGAACGATCTCATCGCCCGGCATGCTGCACAAGACCTGACGTCCGGCCAGATTGCTATAGTGAAATTATTGCTGGAAGCGCAATACGAACGCCTGCGCATGTTCTCATCGGATGCCTGGTTTTTCTATGACCTGGACCGCATCGAACCGCTTAATGCGCTTAAATACGCCGCGCACGCAACCGGTTTGGTCGAGCGCGCCATCGGTCATGATCCGGCGTATGCATTGATCGATATTGCGGCCCGGGCGCGCAGTGAAATATCCAGCCTGACTGCCGATATCATGTTCCTGGGATTTTTAAAGAAATTCGAGATCCTGTTTGACCAGGATACTGCCTAACGAGCGGCGCGTAACAACTTATCAAGATCAAAATCGGATTGCGCTACACGTTTTTCAACATTCAATAGCATCGCTGCCATTCTTTCCAAGCGCTCATGCGCACGTTTGGTGCCGGGATTGTAAACATCCAATGTTGCGGTTACCGCGCTGAATGCCATCAGCGATATTAATCGATCCATATTCTCCTGGCGAAACCAAGTAGTCCCTTCATGCACATGCACTCTCAGAAAATCACGGTGTGTTGCATCATCGAACCACTTTTGCAGCCACGGATATATTCTTTGACAATTCATGCGTTTATTCCAGCCCGCTAAATCGAAGAGCGTGATCACAGATCGGGAACCATCCTGCGCCGAGCCAGTTAGAATACCGGTATCCCGTAGTGCCGTCTCAATGACCGAAAACAAGCCCCATTGATGCGATAATTGCAGGAAAGCCGTCACTTCCATGCCCAGCGCGCTCCGCAGGCAATCCAGATAGACCCAGCACACCATCGCCAACCACAGGTCATGATCACGATGGTCTCGCAGCCATGCGGCCAGCGAATTTAAAGCCGTTGAGGGCAGATCCTTCCGCAGTTTATCCAACCATTCAAACTGGGTTAACGCGCGCAATCTGCGGCGAAATATACTGCATCCCTGACCACTTTCAACATCTTTTTCCAATATGATCGCGGCGCCCTGGATCAAATTGTTTAATTTGTTTTCGCCCTCATTAACCAGCACATCCGGAACCGATCCACCAAATATGTACGGAATTTGATCGAAGAGAAATTGGAAATAGCGGGGATTGGCTATCTCTCGCAGGGGCTGTAAAACCGGTTGGAGGGGCAGTTCCCAATACAGCCGATTAATATCACCCGTCCCCACGCCATTCAGATGGTCATGCACATGACGCCAGTGTTGGTCCATATCATCCTGTACCACCCTGAAACCCAGAAAAACATGCGCACGATAAGCATCTAACTGAATGAATAGTCCTTTCTCCTTGATCTCTGCGCAGTTTCGAATATACTCCAGCCCGCTGAGCTGGTCACGGAAGATAGCAAAGGATGATGCGTCATCAGGCAAGTCTAAACCAGTCTGTAGATCCACCTGACGCAGCGCCCCGATGCGCTTATCCATGAACGTGGCACTCATCTTCACCCAACCAGCCGTGTCACCAAACCGGTTGTGATACACCACCAGTGAACGTTCTCCGGCATAGATATTGGAGTACGCAAACACGTTCTCATCGACGGCCCCCGTATGATCATAAAAATCATACAGGTAAAACGCATCCATGTGGGCAAATAGATAGCGTCTTTTAAGCAGCGGGAAGATGCGCCATTGATGCTGGTCAATGAGATGCTGGTCCGGGTGCTCATCCCAATATGCACGCCGATATTCCATGCCATATTTTTCCGTCAATCCCTCCACCTGCCCATGGCCAAACATCGGTGTGCCCGGCATGGTTGCCAGCAGGGTGCAGATACCGAAATATTTATCACTTTTGCCAAACTGTTTTGCGGCAGTTTCTTCATCAGGATTATTCATGAAATTGACATAGCGTTTTAAGATCTCCGGATCGAATTCCAGCGTATTTGTCATCACCTGGCGATATTTCGCGTTTTCTTCATCGCGCAGCAAATTCATGAATGCGGAGTTATATACGCGATGCATACCAAGCGTGCGCACGAAATAACCCTCCATCAGCCAGAACGCTTCAGCCAGCAGCAGGGTATCCGGTGCTTGTGCGGCAACACGGTCCACCACTTCCCGCCAGAATTCTTCCGGAAAGTACTGGTCAAATACTTCCTGCGGCATACTATGGTCGCTGCGCGAAGGAATATCGCAGCCGCCACCCGGCTGCGGATACCAAAGGCGCTGATAATGGCGTTTCGTCAGCGTCATGGCCGCGTCAAAGCGAATGACCGGAAAACGGTTGGCGACATCCAGAATCGTGCGGATAACGGCCTCCCGCACATTTGGATCGAGATAGTTCAGCTGGGCAGTATCGTTCCATGGCATGCTGGTGCCATCATTACCGTGGTAAATGAAGTAATCCTTATTCCTGCCGCGGTCATGATATTTATAAACCACCGCCGCGTCAGTGCGATCATAATAATGGTCCTCAATACGGATCTCACCGCGCCCATCCTGGCTGAGATCAGATCCGTTAAAAGTGTAGGCGGGGAAGGGCGAATGGGGCACTGAAACAAACCACTCCGGATGTTCATAGACCCATTCTGAATCGATCGCCATATGATTTGGCACCATATCGCTCACCAGCCGGATATGTCGTGCGTCGCAGCGGGCGCGCAGGTTTTCCAGTGCCGGTTCGCCGCCCAGATCATTCGCAATACGGTATTCCTTGAGAGAATACGCAGACGCAAGCGCTTCTGAATTTCCGCACAATTGTTTGATGCGGGCAGAAGCGTTGCTGCGTTCCCACAGACCGATCAGCCACAATCCCGTGAAGCCCCACTCCTGCAATTGGGTTAGCTCCTCATCCGGGATCTGGTCCAGCCGTGAGATCGCGCGACCATACCGTTTACTGAGCTGATCGAGCCACACAGCGGTATTCTTGGCTATCAACACCAGGCGCGGCATCCAGTCAGAATCGGGGCTAAAGCGCTCTTCTTCCAGATATGCGCTTTCTCCGGTGTAAACTGGAATACGAACAGGACCCGAGCCCAAACCGCGTGGTCGTTCTTCTTCCATGATCAAGTTCAAGCTGCCTAATAATTTGAGCAGGTAGTGCCCCAGCAATTCACCCCAGCGCGTACGGATATATTCCAGCTGGCCGCGGAGCGAATGCGGCACAGCAATAGCCGGGCTGCGCAGCATGTCGATCAGATGCTGGTCATCCGGTCCAAAGGTAGGTTTTTCAGAAAAATAAGCATGCATGGCTTCCATCATGGCATCATAAGCGCACGTTTGCCGGATATTGTTGTCATCAAATAATTCGCGATACGGAAGAGTGGCTGGATTCTGGTTTCCCATCCACAGCATCAGGATCTCCTCCGGCGCACGGGAGCGATTAGAGATACCGCCGCTTTCCTGCGAGAGATAATCTTTGTCTGAAATGTGCCCCTGATAGACAGGTGTGGGTGGAAAATGACGGATAAACGTACGCAGGACGTGTTCTAATTTGCGTTTTCCCAGCGCTTCGATCAGCGCTGCTTCCAGATCACGATACAAAGAGGATGCTTTTTGCGTGCGGTATAGCGATATCACGTGATGCATGATCTCATCGATCAAGCCCATCGCGTTAAGATGTCCGGCTCTGGCGGCAGTTTGCGGATGCTTTTCCGAATCTTTATGCGTGTTCAGTTTCTGCGCAAAAATCCGCGCGGCATTAAAATTGGCAAATATCACTTCCCCATTAAAAGAAAAAAGGGAATCCTCAAAATCGTATTTATTTCTGGTATTGCGGGAGATATGGAATTCCATATCAAAATTATGGCTAAACCTTTACCTTTTTTTCCATTATTGCCAGCCAAATAATTTACGGATGATGTTGATCGAGAAACGTTCCCGCAGATAATGGCCAGTCTCTTTTGCCAGCGCAACCTGTTCCGGTGTTACACCCAACTCCGCAGGCGTTACCGGTCCGCCCAGGGATCGGATCCAGCCCCGCAGGTCATCCGGATCGGGAACATGATCGGCGGCCGTAAGGATCCCATCCCAATTTTCGATCATGCGTGCCCTGGTTCGTGCCCATTTTTCAGTGTCAGCTAACTGTAAGTAGATCGGATCGCTGGCGATCAGCGCATCCGCGATTTGCGGCAGCGCACGCTGCAATGCCCTGATCTGCGTATCCCTGTCCGGTAGATTCGTCTTTTCCAGGATTGCTGCAGCTTCATCTCGGGAAAGCCTTTTCAATTTTTGGTACCACGCCGCGGACATAATCGCCGCCACCCCCACCGCGTGACCATGATATAAACCTTCTTTGTGCTCCCATTGGAATATCATTTCCCAGATATGGGAAATATGGTGCTCCGATCCAGAAGCCGGGGCGCTGTTGTCAAAATCCGCCATACAAAAGCCGCTTGCGAATTGCCCTTTCATCATCACATCCATCGCCTCTGGTTCAGCATTGCGGATTCCGTCGACAACCTTTATCACGCTATTTCCGGCATGGAGAGCGTTCTCATAAATAGCCTGATCAAACGCCGCGCCCCACACCAGTTGGGTGATCTTCCAATCGGTGGATGCGGTCGCTTTGCTGACCAGATCACCGAATCCCGACGCAGTAAGAAACTCAGGTGATTCGATGATCGTTTGCAGGTCGGTGAAAATAGCAATCGGCGCGTGGCAATAGATCGACCCTTTTAGATTTCCGACCGTTACAGGCGCATTCTTAGACGCATAAGCGTCCACAGACGCAGCGGTGGGAAAAGAAACGAATTTGTTTTGCGACCGATGGCTGGTAAAACGGGTGATGTCCGTGATCGTCCCGGAGCCAACCGCGAGGAATAACCGCGGCTGCGCGTCATAAGCATTCAACACGCGCAGGATGGAACCGCCCTCCGCGTGCAGTCCCTGCGGGTTGAGCACACATTGGATCACATCCAACCCGGCATCACATGCCGCGCTGACCACTTGCTCGCCGAGCACACGGTAGGTATTATCATCAGCGATAACAAATAATTTGTGGTAATCATTTTCACGACAGAAATTTAGGAAAGCGGGAATAATATCGGTTCCGATCTTGATCGGCATTCTGTATGGCATCATTTCCTCCAAAAAAATCTGTCGTAATTATATACCGCATCAAAACCCTCGCTTGCTATAATCAAAATATGACAAAACTGGCTCAAGTATTAGACGCACGAACTCGCAATGGATCACTGTTTGAAAAAGAAGATGGCTCCGTACGCTGTACCGCCTGCGCTCACCGCTGCCTGATCCAGCCTGGAAAACGGGGGATCTGCCGAATGCGTTTCAACCGTGATGGCGAATTGTTCGTTCCCTGGGGGTATGTCGCCGCGGTAAACGTGGATCCGATCGAGAAAAAGCCCTTGATGCACTTTCTGCCCGGCCAAGATGCCCTCACATTTGGCATGCTGGGCTGCAATTTCCACTGTGATTTCTGCCAGAACTGGGTCAGCTCGCAAGCGCTGCGTGACCCGGCTTCGGATGGCGCTGGCCGCTATATCCAGGATATCAGCGCGCAAGAATTTGTACGCATTGGACGCAGGCAGGGAGCGAAAATCATCGCGTCCTCTTACAACGAACCGCTTATTACCAGCGAGTGGGCTATCGAGATCTTTACAGAAGCCAAAAAACACGGGCTTAAATGTGTGTTTATATCCAATGGCTTTGCCACACCGGAGGTATTGGACGCGCTCAGCCCTTATCTCGATGGGTATAAGATAGACTTGAAATGTATGCGTGATGCGGATTACCGCAGCCTGGGAGGGCGCCTGGAAGCCGTCCAGGACACAATTCACGGAGCGCATAAGCGCGGGATGTGGGTTGAGGTCGTCACTCTGGTGATTCCAGACTTTAATGACAGCAATGAACAATTATGGGAAAGTGCCCGCTTCATTGCGTCCATCTCAATAGATATTCCCTGGCATGTCACATCCTATTATCCAACCTACAAGCACCATGGCAGCCAGCGTACTCCCGCCGACACGATCCAGCGTGCAGCTGAAATCGGTCAGGAAGCCGGCCTGCGGTATGTGTACGCCGGCAACCTGCCGGGCAGGGTGGGATCAATGGAAAATACCTATTGTCCGGCCTGTCAGACTCTGCTGATCAAACGGCTTGGATTCTCGGTAACCAAAAACAAGCTAACAACAGCCGGCACCTGCCCGCATTGCGGCCAGAAAATCGCCGGCGTATGGCAATGACCGGCTATGATCAATCAAAACACTAAACGCGGAACTTTTTTCGCGTTTTTGCGTTAAGTTAAACAAGTTGCATTCATCGCACATTATCATTCAGGCGGAAATAATCATCCGCCGTATAAATGTCCGCTCAGGCTGCTGCGCCGTTAGATGAAAACGGCTTGATGCGGATGAAGAAGCGAGGTGAACCATGGCTATCATCACACGAATAGCAGTAGGATGTGTCAGCATCATTTGCCTGGCCATGAGTCTTTTAGGGCTACAACCATCATCCGACGAATAATGCGGATGATAAAAATTACTTCCGGCATAAGGCAGAACGCGCGGCATCTGTTCAAATAGTTGGAAGAAAATGTTGCCGCCGAAGACCTGCTGGGACCAGCTCTGGCACAGCCGGGAGCGAAAGCTCCCGGTTTTTTTATATCGCTTTTCGGTTCGCTTTTTGTTTTTGATCGCGCAGATAAACCAGGATACCGACAATCAAACCGCACACCTGCACAACGACCATCATGCGATACATCGCCGACGAACCAAAAAATTCATACAACGCGCCACTGATAAGCGTTCCCACGCCATTGCCAAGCCCGGCATAAAGACCGCCGCGCAGCGCCTGTGCTGTCGTCCGCAGCCCCTGCGGTGCTTTGCGGTTGACATAGGCGACACTGCCGGACTGCATCAGCGCAAAACCCGCGCCGCCAAAGATCTGAAAAGCGGGGATCAGATTGGGATCCTTGATCAATGACAGCCCCGCCAGCCACACGATCAGCACAACGAAAGCAAGCAGAACCATCCGAAACTCACCAATCTTTTTTTGAATGCGGTTGGCAAAATTGAAAGTCAGGATCTCACCGATCAGCGAGATCGACAGCGCGGTTCCCATCAGTGTGGAACTGCCGCCCAGATGCTTGATATGCAGAAAAAGGAAGTTGCTGATGCTGGCTTCACCAATCCCCCACACAATGATCACAAGAAAGAAAAGAAAAACACCAGGACTGGTGATCATCCTGCCTAAATTTCTAATCGTTGGAGATTGGTCACTCTCCGCGTTATCTTTTGCTGGGGTCGGGATCCAGCTCACTACCAGGAAGAATAACGCCATGAATGCGATATTGATATAAAAAATGATCGGGATACCGGGAGCAAGCCGATCGATCAGAAAACCGGTCAGCAGCACAGACAAACCCCACCCGATAGAACCGCCTAGCCGTACCTTGCCGTAGTTTTCCGGATGCGCCAGCGTGCTGAGCGTTGTTTCATCCAGGATCGGATTGGTCGGCGCGTGAAAAACAGAATAAGCCAGTGCGGCAGGAAAAAGCATCCAGAATGTCTGCGCGTTGGGGAATATCAGCAGCACCGCGATCAAACAAAGCGTTGCGATCCTTAATAAGAGTTGATTACGTCGGCTGGCGTCAGATATAAAGCCGAAGGTCACACTGCTGATCAGGGTAACGAAGAATGGAATGCTTGAAAGTTGTCCAATCTGGCGGCCGGATAGGTTGACACTTTCGTAATAAAGGGAAATATACGCCAGAAATGCCGCGCCGCCCGCCCAGAACAGAAAATAAGCCAGCCACAGGGCAACCCGTTTGCCGCGTGGTGATTGAAAGAAACGTTTCTTCTCAATTCCAGCATGATCATGCATTGTTACCGACCTCTTCATTTATCCTTTTTTCTATCCAGTTTTGCAAGTTCACATCCATTTCGTGAAACGGGTCCGCTCCCAGGGGCGGTCCATCCATGATGTGTCCGGCTCCGGTAGTGTCAGCGCTTCTTCGACCGCCAGCCATCCCGCCGGCAGTGGGCAACGGTTGGGTATGCCGCGTTTGCTGATCCAGCGCACTTCTTTTTCGAGGCCGCATTGCTTCGCCAGCTCCAGCGTGGCTTTCACATCCCCGGCAACATAAGATAGTACCTCTTCATATTGCCCTGCCTTCCACATACCGGGAGCAAGCGAACCATCCATACCGTCTGGTTTTCCCTCGATGTCCATGCCCAGCGCGGTTTTATCCAGGGATACGGCAAAACCCTTGATACAGAAGAAGTGGAACATCATGTCCACATGCTGTCTGGCGATCTGCTTGACACGTTCATCTTGCCCAGATTGCCCGTATATGATCTGAAAATCAAATGAAAGTCCGTTCCAGGTAACGATCTGATACCCCGCATGCATCTTCTCCCACAGGTAATCCACCAATTCCCGTACTTCTTCTTGGGACATTGTCGGTTGAAAACTTCCGTTTCCTTTCCCGCCGTACCACTGCAATGCTTCGTCATCATCGGTCAGCGTTGCTGCACAGGTGATGCCGACTTCTGGGAGATTGCCAAAATCGGAAAACGCTTCGGTCTCCAGATCAAACGCCAGAAGCTTTTTTTGCATGGTAAACATGTCAAATTGCTGATACCCATCTGCCATCATTCCCTTACCTTCCGCGTGGATCAAGCATGATTAAATCTATCACAAGCCACCCCAAACAATGATGTGCCTAAATCTCAACCATGTCACCGTACTCCGGGAAACGCACATTCTTGATGCCGCGTTCGCGCATCTTTTCTATTAAAATGCCCGCTGGTTTCTCATCCCCATGCACCAGGAATATCTGTTTCAGCCCGTTCGCATTAGCAGATTCCGCGTAATCCAGCAGCATCGCCTGTCCGCTGTGCGCGGATAAACCGCCGATAGTCGCAATCTCGGCACGGACATCAACCTCTTCGCCAAAGATGCGCACTTTCTTCCTGCGCTCCGCCAACCGCCGGCCGAGTGTATGCGGCGCCTGCCAGGAAACAATGCAGATCGTACTGCGCGGGTCCTCAATATTATGGATCAGGTGATGCAGGATGCGCCCGGCTTCGGCCATGCCCGAAGCAGAGATGATCACCATCGGTTCATCACGTCGATTGATCGCTTTGGATTCGGCAACCGCGCGAGTGTATTTCAAACCCGGAAAAGTCAGCGCGGGATGTCTGCCCGTGCGCATGAAAGCATGGGTTTCATCATCATAATAATCGGGATATTTCATGAATATCTCCGTAGCATTGATCGCCAGCGGGCTGTCCACAAAAACCGGCATGCGCGGCAGTTCTCCCGCGGAGATCATCCGGTTGAGGTCATATACCAGTTCCTGTGTGCGTCCCACCGCGAAAGCGGGCACAATCACCTTGCCGCCGCGCGCGATCGTACGTTTGACCACATCACGGAATTCATTGTATGCCAATTCGGGATCCCGGTGTGATTTATCACCATAGGTGCATTCCATCAATAAGATATCCACATCATCCGGCATGACCGGGTCACGCAGTAATGGTAATTTCAAACGGCCAATATCGCCGGAGAACCACAGCCGGTTTTTCCTGCCGTTTTCTTCGATATCCAGCACGACAGCAGCAGATCCAAGGAGATGTCCGGCATCCATAAAGCGCGCGGTTACGCCGCTCATCGGTTCAAATGTTTCGTCATATCCGGCGGTGACGAACAGACCCGGCACCTTCTCGGCGTCCTCGATCGTATACAGCGGCTCAACCATCGCTTCGCCATGCTTGCGTTTGCGCTTATTGATGTATTCCGCGTTTTCCTCATAGATATGACCGGAATCACGCAGCATGATACCCGCTAATTCCGCTGTTGGCGGGGTGGCATAGATCGGATTGCTGTAACCCTGCTTGACCAGATTGGGCAGATTGCCGCTGTGGTCAATATGCGCGTGGGAAAGGATCACGGCGTCAAGTTCTTTCGGGTCAAAAGCAAAACAGCAATTGCGGGAATAAAAATCTTTGCGGCGCCCCTGAAAAATACCGCATTCCAGCAGCAGCAACTTTCCATTCACTTCGATCAAATGCTGAGATCCGGTCACTGTGCGTGCTGCACCATAAAATCGTATCTTCATTTTTTATTTTCCCTTACTGATAACTTCCATGATATGTTCACCAAAACGCGCATAGCGCCAGGGCACTTCTTCCATCACAGCTTTCAACGCCGGCATGGATTGTGGATGGGCGCCCGCGATCTCCTCAAGAATATCTCGCGGCATGACCACATCAGATTGCACACCCAGTTTTTTTCCCTGCTCTTTACGCCAATTCTTCAAATGGTCTAGGCGTTTGATATACGCGTTAGAGGGGCGTTTGTATTTTTCGGGGATGATCGCTTTAGCGTGTTTTCCCTTCTTCACAGCAGCTAATAATCCCCGGCCATATCGTTTGGCTAAACGCGGCGATAAACCCTTCACCTGGTTGAGATCTGCTTGTGTCTCTGGCATCGCTTGTGCGATGGCTAGCAGCGCGCGTGATCCGACCACTTTGAAATGCGGGCGATCCATCTTCCGCGCTTTGTCATCACGGAAATCGCAGAGCGCATCCAGTACGGCTAATTCTTTGGGCGCTAACTTATGGTATCCGCGTACTGCAGTATAGGAAGACAGATCATGCTGGTTGTTTTCTGAAAGGCAAACCCGCCGGAAATCCTCCTGCGCCAGCTCCATCAAACCGTTCTTTTGCAGCTGTTCAGCCAAGCGTTCGCGCAGGAGGATCAGGTAATGCGTATCCACGCGCGCGTATTGCTTCATTTCAGCGTTCAGCGGCCGCTTGCCCCAATTGGCTTTCTGGAAACTCTTGACTGGTTTCAGTTGGAATTGGCTCTCCAGCATCGTGGATAACCCGATGCGCTGGAAACCCAGAATACGTGCCGCCTGCATGGTGTCAAACAGATTATTAAATTCAAAACCATAATCCCGGCGCAGACAGATCACATCGTATTCTGCCGCGTGAAAGATCTTCTGGACATGGGTGTCCGCAAAGACTGCGCCCAGCGCGGAAAGGTCCAGATCAGCCAGGGTGTCGATCAGGTAATCGTTGTTTTGTGTGGAACATTGGATCAGGCACACCTGTTCCTGGTAAGCGTACAGGCTGTTGGACTCAGTATCAACAGCCAGAAACGGTCCGGCTGTGAGCGCTGGCATCGCTTTGTCCAGGGCATCCTGTGTGTCGATCCATATTGCGTTTTTCGGTGGGTTAAATTGCATAAATGGAATTATAGTACGTGGTTATAATCACATGTGAGGATATCCATGCGCAATTTGCAAATTACCTTATGGGCCATGTTGTCGGCAATCATACTTGTTGTGTCCGCCTGTGCTCCCGCTGGTACCCAGTCAATGCCGACCCCCACCCCTGACCCCGACACGGTGGCATACACGGAATACCGCAAACCAATCATTACTTATCGGAATGATGAAGCACGCCATGCCGGTTAAAGCCATTATCGGTATGGATATTAAAGGATTTATTACTCCCAGCCATGAGGCGAGAAATTCTCGCTCCCGTCAGCGCAGGATTGCGCTACCGGCTATCACTGCGATAAAGATAACCGGGACCACCAGAAAATGCTGTTTTTTTTCTGTAATACCGCCAGCTAATGTCGCACTGCTTCTCCATACCGTTATTAATCAGATCATTCTTTCTTGAAAGTGTGTTGATAAATCAATTATGTTATTCTTAGGTTTTGTAAATAGATACATATCGATATTTTATGTAGTATTATAATATTCAAATACTACATATACGAGGTCATCATGTTACTGAATACATTTTTACAAAGTGGAGTGCTCCTTTTCACCGCCTCCAGCATCCTGTTCCTGTTCTCCAAAAAACAGCAGGGTTCCTTCAACACCGCCTTCATCGTTAGTTTCGTCACGCTCATTTCCTATTTCCTGATGTGGCAGGGTGGATTGGAGATCGCAAGCGCGGCCGGCCAGCCTATTTTCTGGACGCGCTGGCTGTTCTACGGTGCCAGTTGTTCCCTGTTGATGGTTGAGATCGCCAAGACCCGTAAGATCAAAGGTGCAACTCTGGCGGAGTGGATCTACCTGACCGTGATCGTCATGTTCACCGGTTTCCTCGCTGCGCGCACGCTCACATCCGTTAAATGGATCTACTTCATCCTCAGTTCGGTCGCCTATATTCTGCTGGTGTTGAAAGTTTTCAAAGCCAGGACCGAAGAAACCGCATGGATCGAGAACTATATCTATTTCGGCTGGTCCGTATTTCCGCTGGTATTCCTGCTTGCGCCGACCGGCTTTGGTGTGATCAGTAGCGCGATCGCTGCAGGCATCTATCTCTTGCTGGACCTGTACACAAAGATCATCTTCAACGTACAGCTAAAAAAATAATTCATGGCTGGGTTAAAAACAAACCTGATTGAATAGAATCAGGTTTGTTTCCACATTTCACCCATAAGCCTATTACTTAGCCACCGATATCCGAGATAAGCAAGCCCAATCCATACAACAATGTTCAGGATAGCAGAAAACCCGTTCACTGGTTTTCTTTCTTCAAAGCTATCCTTTGCTTTTGCTCGGCAAGCAGCCATCACCTTTGGGGGAATCAGCTTTACCGTCAGTGCGATTTCTAACGGCATGACAACGAGATCATTCAGATAACCCAGCACGGGGATGAAATCGGGCACCATGTCCATTGGACTGAATGCATACGCGGTAACCCAGCTTGCCCATATTTTCGCATTCCAGGGTGTCTCCGGATGGCGGTACGCCAGGAATAATGTAGTTGTTTGATGCTTTAGCCGCCTGGTTTTTTCTTTCCATGTTACCAGCCATTCTTTAATCGCTCACTTCAATTTTCGATTACCTTTTCTGATCTTTCGTTTTCAGAAACTATTTACCGTCTATTTTTGATTACGACTCCGGGTTAATAATAGTTTTCTTTTATAATAGAGCGGTTAAAACAAATATATGCTTTTAAATTAAGGAAACAAAATGCCCTATCCCGTCCTGGAATTTGACCCCGCTCCGAAAGCGTTCATTGAACCGGCAAATATCATCAAACCGTACGACATTCCCAAAAAGGTGATCGCCTGTTTTTTTCATGAAGCCGTCAAAAAGGTCGCACAGGAGCATAACGCCAATATCCATGTCAAGAATGTATGGGAGGACGGGCCGCATCCGCTGTATGAGATCGAGCATCGTGGACAGCGCCTGGCATTCTTTCAGCCCGGCATCGGCGCGCCCATGTCCGCCGCGCTGTTGGAAGAGGTCATCGCCTTCGGCGGGCGCACATTTCTTGCCTGCGGCGGCGCCGGGGTGCTCGAACAGGATTTCGCCCTCGGTCACCTGATGGTGGTGGACAGCGCCGTGCGTGACGAGGGCGCTTCCTATCAATACCTACCCGCTGCACGCGAGGTCAAAGCCCAGCCGGAGATGGTCGCGGCTATCGAATCCGCCATGCGTGAAAAGCACATCCCTTTCATCACGGGCAAGACCTGGACCACCAGCGCGCCCTACCGCGAAACAGTTGCCCGCATTGCCCGGCGCAAACAGGAAGGCTGCCTGACCGTGGAAATGGAAGCATCGGCAATGATGGCAGTGGCGCAGTTCCGTAAGGTGCGCTTCGGGCAGATCTTATATGGCGGAGATAACCTTGGCGGCGAAACCTGGGACCAGCGCAGCTGGGAGCGCGCCGCCGATGTGCGTGAGAACCTCTTCTGGCTGTGCGCCGATATCCTGACGACGCACGATTGATAACCCTTACCGGGTGCGGTATTTCTCCGCCAGCAGCGCGTAAAGCGTAACCCATTTATTCGCTTCCCCACGCTTTCCCGCTTTCAGCAGCGCGGAGGTAGTGGTCCAATCCAGGATATAGCGTCCATCCTCATCCCGTTTGCCGTCAAACACATCCCAGGCGCGTGTTAGGCGCGCATCCTGCCCGTATCCCATTTTCGCCAGGCCGTACAAAACTTCGGTGATGCTCGTACGCCAGATGATCGGATAGACTGTGCGCGTGACATCATCATTCACGGGCTGGTTCGGTTTGCCGCGCTTGAAGATCCCTTCCCGCGAGAGGAAATAATCCACCAGCTGCAAGCATCTGGGATGCTGCCAGTATTCCGGCAGTTCGGCGTACGCCAGCAGCGCCTTCGCGCCGCCGCGGATGCAGCTCTTCGTCACGCGCGTCTTATATTTATCCTTGTGCAGATCACACAGGTACCCGCCGTCCGCCCGCTCGGTGGTCAACATCAGGTCGATCGTGCGCTGCACGCGCGGGTCATCCCGCAGCCCCAGCAGGACAAAAGTGCGGATGTTATAGCTGTACAGGCAGGAGAGATGCAGCCAGAAATCGCCGTCGGGCTGCTGCAGGTTCAGGTAGCGGTCCGCCGCTTTCGCCACGCGCGGGTCCTCCACCGTGAAACCCAGTTCTGCCAGGTAGGACAGCACAAAATGCGTGGTGGCAAACGAGCCATACTCCACCCCGCCGCCGATCAATTCTTTGGTCGATGATTTTTTCTGCAGCCAGGTGCCGTCCGGCCGCATCTTCTTGAAAATGCGTTTGGCGTGTTTTCCATCCGGGATAGCAGCCCGCGCGGCAGCCACCGCTGGATCATCCGGTGGTTTGTCCAGCAGCTCGGTCAATGTGCGGTAGCGCACCGATGGGTCTTCCCCCTCCAGCAGCCAAATTAAAATAGATTGTTTGATCGTTTCCATCCTACTGATTATATATACACTTTATCGCTGCTGGATAATATTTTTTTTAGATTCCTCTGACATCACTGGCGTGATAAATCCAGTCCGATGGATAAAAAATGAATTTTTGCATGACTGGCAAAAACCGCAAGCATAAAGCACAGGGGCCGTATCTCTCCCATGACGGCGGTCCGCTGCCTATCCTGGGCAACCCCGGGCAAGAGAATCTTTGATGACCAGATCATGGGGAAGCGAGGGGTTGTGTTCTACTGATAATATTTCGCATGGCGCTAAGTAAAAGCCAGATAGATCGTTCGTACACTCAGGAAGATGATGAAGAAACCCACCACGAGCATCAATTTCCTGGGATCCAGCTTTTTTGTGATGGTTGCGCCCAAAGGTGCAGCCAGCAACCCTCCGATCATCAAGCCAACCACCACCTGCCAATTTGTTAACGAGAGAAAAACTGAGAAAGTGATTGTTTCCGCCAGGGTAACGAAGAACTCCGCAGCGTTTACAGTACCGATTGTCCGCCTTGCGGATCTGCCTCGCGCTACCAGTGTTGAGGTCACAATTGGTCCCCAACCGCCGCCGCCGACGGCGTCCATCAATCCACCGAAGAAACCCAACAAAAGGAGTGGTTTGCCGCCCGGCTCTGTATCCTGTTGCGTATTTTTTCGCAGCGCGCGATAGATAATGCGTGCGCCCATCAAGATCAAGTACATGGCGATATACGGTTTCAATACACCTACTGGCAGATTAGATAGCAGGTACGCACCCAGCGCTCCTCCAGTCACTCCCGGCAGCAGCAGATGCAGAAAAGTACGTTTTTGCACATTCCCCAGCCGCAGGTGCGCCAGACCGGATGCAAAGGTGGTCACCACTTCTGCCGCGTGCACACTCGCGCTCGCCAGCGCCACCGGTACACCAGCACCCAGCAGGAAGCTGTTACAGGTCACGCCATAAGCCATTCCCAGCGTACCATCTACGATCTGCGCCGCGAAACCCACAAGGATATATATTAAAATTGTTATGTCCACTGGATCCTCTCCATATAACCCGCGTCATTATACTATTGTATTTTAAATATCTATTTAAAATATGGATTTCATCCCTAATAAAGGTTATTATTCGGTTATCCACATGAGGATCAACTCCTCCCCTTGCATCGATGCACTGAACTGGCTGGCCAATCGGAGGAGAATATATTTAATATCAGAATTACAGAAAAGATAGCTTAGCGCGGGAAGCCGCTCTCTTTCATCTGTGCGCGGCTCGGCATGGGATTGAAGCCGTCCGGAGCTTTGGCTTTCTCGGTATGAAAACCGAATGTCTTCTTCTTGCGGGTGGGTTTTTTCTGCCCATCCAGCGCGCCCATCGAGCCCACTAGCGAACCGACGATCAGCACGCGCATCACCCACACCATCACCGCCACCAGCACCGGCACGATGGTCACATACGCGATCGGATCGACCAGCAGCACATCATGCGCCGGCTGGTTGTAGATCGCCACGCTGATGCCCCACCAAGTCAACCCGGCGTTCATCGCCGCCGCCAGCACCCAAGCCCCCAGCAGGTACCAGCCCTGTCGCCCGGCATCATCCGATGCCGATAGGATCGAAGCGATCCCGGCGATATCCATCGCGCAGAAAGCCAGCGCCAGGATCAACGGCCAGGTCAGCATGCCCGTGCCGTAATCACCGAGCATATCGCGCAGCGCGAAGTGCGTCACGCTGAAGTTGAAGACCTCAAACGCCGCCAGCGCCAGCACGATCACCAACGTATAAAGCGATCCGCTGCGCGTGCGCAGAGTCTTGAAAAATTCGTTCGTCATGCGGCTCAACCGCTGGGTGGCTGTCAGGTTCATCGTTTCCTCCGGTTTTAGGTAATTTGTTCTATTTTAGAACATGTATTCTAAACCTGTCAAGCGCCAACGCTGGCGAATCCCCCGTCTTATCCCCCATATCTGCCGTTATTTTAGAATGGGTATTCTATTTTATAGAATAATACCTGATCCATGCAGGATTCGCCGCCCGATCATCCCAGGCGCGTAGATTGTGAAGCTTACTCGCGGATAAGCAATTTTTTACTTCTTCCAAACAACCGTAAATATTGTCCTTCACAAAAATAATTGATCATTAGGGGGGAGATCGCCACGGCTTCCTGTGGAAGCCTCGCGATGACAGATATGCGATTTATTGAAAATCAAATCATCTCCCCGCTTCCTTCAATGACCATCTATCTTGTGGTGTTGCGAGGAGCGCTAAGCGCGACGTGGGCGCGCAGCCTCCTCGGAGGATGACAATCTCCCTTCCAACACAACAACACACCT
>Ga0180434_10000963_pt1 | contig 42409 bp, 52 predicted proteins | sample SS_ome_7_FD_132453 | JGI IMG/M metagenome (GOLD analysis project Ga0180434, IMG submission 132453) | Hypersaline lake sediment archaeal communities from the Salton Sea, California, USA - SS_1_D_2 metaG | ecosystem: Environmental > Aquatic > Non-marine Saline and Alkaline > Hypersaline >... | reverse complement strand
CCTCAGGGGACTGTCGAAGATACGACCGCAAAGACGCATAACAAGGCCGTGAAGGCGAGCACTCATCTTTGGTTTTTGACATTATTTCATCTTTCGTTCGTGCCGCCTTACGGCAGGCGTTATGCCTCAATCGTCACTGCCCACTCAGCTAAAGCGTTTCGTAACTCAGTGATCACTTCGTAATCCACCGTCAATGTGCCCTCACGAAATCCGTAGCATTGACTTGCGGCGTTGCGGCTGGCTTTCACCAACACCCCAGCTGCCTTCGCAAGTTTATTCAGCCGATCATTTTCTGCCATCAAGGCATTGAATGATCCCTGTGAAACAATGGTTCCGTCTCGATGATGAATTGTACGATCAATAGGCATAACGAAACCGTGCAGCCGAGTTGTGGGCTGCCCTCAAAAAGTATTGAAAGTCGCCAGCCACAACCGGCTGACGGTCAGCGTTATGCATACGGAAGGTCGATGCGTATCTGGCTCACTAAGCTGTCTATCCTCAATTGGTGATCGTATCTGTCGGTATTCCGGCAGAACTCTGGATATGCCTTGCCATCGGAATCGCTAGGGCAGTCTACGCAAGTGCCCCACCGTCCATTTCGGTAAAACTGCAACAACCCGTCGCGGATGGGTTGACGCATAACAAAAGCGTTACAACCGAGTGCTCGTTGGTCGTCGTTTGTGTTTTCTACTGAGTGAGTGTTCATCGTGAATCACTCCTTGTTTTCCAATGCTGCCGCTATCCGCGTGACAACGTGAACTTGTTCGTCTAGCAATGCGATCTGCTTATCCCATTGCTCTTTGACTTCTTCCCGGCCCGTTTTGTCTTTGACCTGTATCACCAGGATTAGACACACCACTACCGACACTGCCCCGCCGATGAAGGCCGCACCGCACAGAAAACTTAGCATCACTGAATCCATTTATTTACTTCCTTTTGTTCAAGTCAGAAACTTGTTCTACGGACCATCATGAAACGGGCACCGATTGCCCGGCGTGCCTTCACATCCGCAGTCATAAACCTCTGACACTTTTTGCTGTTCCCTTGCTACAGTCAGTCCGTCCCCGTCAACTTCAACGCGGTCACCGTCCCCGATAGATTCAAGCGTTAAGTTAATCCGACGACGCAATCCATCCATCCAGTCTTTCGTATTCACTTCGCGGCAAGTCGTCACGTAACCTAGCAGGGAATGTAAGCACGATTGCTGCCGGATCAGTTCCGGTGTCACCGGCCCAGTTTCGTCACCGCTCAGTGCAAGACGTATCTCCGTCATCAAATGCTCAGCGGCAGACAACCAGTCACACGATTCCAGGCCTTCCTGATCAACATAAAAGCTCATTATCCCTGACTTGGATGTCTGGACCTGCACTACCGGCGGATGATCGTCACTCCATTCTTGAATTCGGATGTAGCTTACGTGTTCCGGATTGATCCACTGGCCATGAATCTCCACAAACTTTGCCATCACAATCGCTCCTTTGCCTTCAGTGCCGCCGCACGAAGCCACCGATCCAATCGGGTTGGGTCCATGTGCTCGCGAAGCGAAGTAATGAAAAACTTCTCAGCCGCTTTGTTTCGATGATCCGACTCCGCAAGCAGCTGGGCCGCACGTTCCATACTGGACAGAGCGTTGATCTCCACCACGTCCAGTTGTCGGTACGGCATCTTCTTGAGGGAATCTTTAGTTTCGTTCATTCAGTTTCCTCGTCCTCATGTTCTTCATCTTCAAGGAAGGAGACAAACCCCCTCAGTTTTCTTGATCGCTCAACATACTGAAGCTTCCTGATCGCCTTTCTCTCGATCTGTTGTGTCCGCGTCTTCGTGACCTTCAAAACCCGGCCAGTTTCTTCCAGCGTGTAATGATTGCCGTCCCCTAATCCGTACCGCAGTTCCAGAACCAACCGCTCACGGTAGGTCAACGTCCTGAGCAAAAAGTGGATAGTCCGCCTCAGTTCGTTCAAGTGGGCGAGTTTCTCCGCTTTGTTGTCGGTTGAGTCAGGATCCACGTAGTCAGGGATTGACTGGCCGCTTTCTTTCGGTCGTTTCCCGTAATCCTCACCGGCTCGATACAGTGTCCAACTGCACTGTTTCACCACCATCGTCGATAACGCACAACGAACTCCTTTCTTCTTTCCCCTCAGACTCTTGAGCAGGTTAAGGAACACCATCTGAGCGAAGTCCTCAACACTGTCCGCTTCCTTCATTGTAAGGTGATATCGCCAGTTCGGCGTGCTGAGGTTCATGTTCCCCCCAGCCCACCAGTTCACCAGTTCACTATGTGAATGACCTCGTCCGCTCGGTCCCTGATCTCATCTTCCGTGATCTTGCTGGCCATGTGGCTCCCTTCTCGTCCGTGTTTGACTAACTAGAACTGCCCATTAGCCCTGAATGTCCTCGTCTGTGACAACGTCTTCGTCGTCCTTGTCCCGGTCCTCAGTCAGATCCACAACTTCAGGCCGCTCCTCGTCCGAGTTCGCCTTCCTGCGGTTCACTTCCATGAGTGCCCGCTTGATCTCATCCGAGTCCCATTCGCCGGGCTCACGCTTGTCTGTCTCTTCCTTGACCACGATGCAACGGTTGAACCAGTCCACTTCGACCTTCGTACCCGCGTCCCTGTACACAATGCCGGCCAGTCGATGAACCGACCCCCAAAATAACCGCTCGTTCCGGGCAGCCTCCTCGCTGGCCTTCGCGATCGCCGCCGCTATCACCGTGCCCACCATGTCAATCGCACGCTTGTCGTCGTGCAGGCGATCAAACTGGTCGTCCGTCAGCGGAATGATCTTTTCTACTGTCATCTCAATTTTTCCTCGTTCTTAGGCTTTGCGTAGTCACCACTGCCAAAATCGGCATTAAATCGACATTCAGTGAAATGCCGAAAACGTCCTTACTGCACCCTTAGTTCCTCAGCCGTCCTTAGGACTCAACCCGTGCGACTTTATGGCTGATTCAACACATTCAATAGGCTGGCGAAACATCGCAGCCAACTCTTCGACCGTTAGCATCGGATCATCGCCAAGCTCAACCAGCCGGTCACCAAAACGAATCACCACCTGAGTCAAAGTGTTACCCATTCGTAAAATCTCGCATCGCTCACAATCAGCGTTCTCGCCTTCCGGCTGTCCACAAACGCAAACTGTCATGCCTTGCTCGTCACTTCCTTGCTCGTCACTCATCGTTTTCAGGCTCCTAAGAGGAGAAGAGGTTGGTGGAAAATGTGAGGGGTGTCCTCACGGCTCAGTGAGTGTAGGAGAGGGGTAGAGGAGTGCAAGAGAAGTCTGGCGAAAAATACAAAGGTGGGCAGAAAACGCTAAGGTAGGTGGTGGGGAAAAATGTGTGACGCCTACTTAAATAGGTGTGTGAGTCGCCAAGGGCCAAAGGCTGCCCCCCTAGCCCCCCCAGTCTCTCCGAATTAACAGGACAACAATGTCCGGAATTCAAAATCGGGACGATGACAGGCCCGAATCCGGCGACATTACAGGACTTGCGCCGATTCCAGCGGCTAGAGCCGATTGACCAGCAAAAACACTAGGAAAATCGCAGAATTCACGCCTGAATCTTCCCCTGATTTCACCTGAATCCGCCCTTCCCCAGCTTGAATCTGCTGAATGATGGCAATGGGGACAGGGGCCTGAGGCAGTGGAAATGCTGGCCTGAAGGGCTCAGGAAGCCGGAGCCGGAGCCGGAGCCGAAGTGGCTGGACTCAGGGGCTCAGGGGCTCAGGGGGCTTGCTGCGCAGGAGGCAGGAGGCAGGAGGCTCAGGGATACGTCCTCAGGGCTTCAGGGGCCCAGGGCGGCGGACCAGTGGCTCAGCGGCTGGCTCAGGGGGCTCAGAATCAGCGCACAAAAAAACCCCTGGACAGGATTTGAGATCCGGACCAGGGGCAATGCGACTCAGCGGCTGAGCGGCAGGAATCGGCGATTAAGTGGCTGGGGTGTTCTTGCGCTTGAACTCAACGGAGTCAGCATCTGCCTTCGTCAGCATTGCCAAGAGTTCCTGTCGATCGTGCTGGTGAATCGCATCGATACAAGCGCGGAAGTGGCTGGTTGTGATCCACTTTGGCTTGTGACCGTAGCCACCTTGCACGTCGACCATCGCCGGCATCGGCTTGCCTGCGTTTCGTCCTTTGTCCGGGCAATAGGGCGGTGTGATTTTGAGCACCACAGGCCCGTGCTCAGCGTTAGCAGCGGCCTTCGCTGCTTCAATCTGTTGAGCCACTTCTGAGACCAGATCGCCGGGCAAGGGCTTGTGGTCGGTTTCGTACTGTTCCAGCAGGTCCGAAACACTGAAGCCACAACCAGCTGGCGCAGCAGCCAGGATGGATGATGCGATCAGTGGCAGAGAAGCCGGATCTTTGGCCAGTGCGACGAATGGAACCAAAGAAGCAGCGGCGGTTTTGACGGTCGTTTTCATCTTGATTCTCCTCAGAATCAGTTCAGGAAGTAGTGCCGTACAGTGCGGCGGACTGAGCAGCGGAAGGATTCGCTGCGCAGTGCGCTGAACTGGCTCAGGACGATCATTCAGCAGATTTGGACCATTGGTAGAATTCGCGTTCAGGGTCATCAGCAACGTCGTGCGAAATGGTGCAAACCTGTTCCCAGAGCGATTGTTCTGCCTCAGTGCGATGGCGAGCATGTAGCGGGATAGAAGCGCCGTTGCGCCGGCGAATCTCGGCCCAGGTCTGAACAGCATCGCGCTCCCGTTCCCGGATCATTTCGACCGCCATAACGTCGCCGATCGTATCACCAGCCACTTGCCAAACAGTGCGAGCGATTTCAGCCGGTTGAAGCGCTTCCGGTCGACGGCACCGGAGAAGAAAATTCATGATCAGCGAATCCAGGATAAGCTGATTCGGGATGATGCCAGTGCGCCGGCGGAACGTCGACTTGAGGACTCTGCTGATTTTGTTCCACGATTTTTGCGATCGTCGGCGGTTGATCTCAGCGGCTGATTGCTGCTGTTCAGCGGCTGATTCTAATCGTCGCAGTTCAGATAATTTCATCGGTTTCCCCCTCAGGTTAAAGTTTTGAAGCTCGGCGGCCAGCGGCGGCGGCCACAGGTATTAAACCGGCGGCCCGTTGCATTTTCGGCCGTAAATCTTTGTAACATTGTGATTTTTCCAGAAGTTTCCCGCTCAGCCATCAAATTCTGTCAGGTTTAAGGGGGGAAGCGGCGGCGGCTGCGAGCCAGAATACCAGCAAAAACACTGGTTAATCAGCCGGAATCAGCCGAAACGGGGGGCAATCGTCGGCTTCCGGCATCGCCAAGGATCAGCGGGACGCGAGGATTGGCATACCCGCAGAATGCGCAATCTTTGTAGCACTTCTAATAGGGGTTGTGCATTCTAATTGTGTCGGGTTTAAGGAGGACGGGCGGCGGCGGTCGCGGCTCGCATTTACCACTCAAGCGAAAGGAAACATCTGAATGACTATGAAGACTGTGATTGACACAGTCAGTGAAGGCCTCATTGAGCGCGATTACGAGTGTCGGCTGATCATGCTGGCGATCGTGAGCGATGAGCACTTCCTGATGGTCGGTCCACCGGGAACGGGTAAGTCACTGATGGCCGACAGGTACATCGGGGCTTTGGCGGCGAGGGGATTTGGGCAGTTGATGCACAAGCACCTTCCGCCGGAAGAACTGATTGGCCCTGTCATGCTGAGCAAGCTGAAGCAGGATCAGTACGAGCGGATGGTCACTGGCATGTTGCCAGAGGCTGAGTTTGCGTTCTTGGACGAGATCTGGAAGGGCAGTCCTGCGCTGCTGAATGTCCAGCTGGGGATTCTGAACGAACGGAAGTTCCGTAATGGGACATCCGGGGTTGTGAATTGCCCATTGATCACGGCTATTGCAGCGAGCAATGAATGGCCGATCGGTGATGGGTACGAAACGATGGGGGCTCTGTTCGACAGATTCCTCATTCGGAAGTCCATCACAGCGGTCAGCACAGGGCTCAGGGCGCAGTTGGCGTTCGGTGATGAACCGCCGGCAGTGAGCCCAGTGGCGACTGTTGCTGATGTGAAGCAATGGCAGGCTGAGTCTCGGGCCAAGCAATGGCAGGACGATGCCAAGGATGCGTTTCTGGACGGGATTGTCAGTCTGGAGCAGCAGGGCGTGATTGTTGGGGACAGGCGGATCAGGGCAGCCACTAAGGTTGCTCAGTCCAGTGCTGTGCTCAATGAGCATGACAAGGTCGAAGTGTCCGATCTGGACCCACTGAAGCATGTGCTTTGGGCAACTCCGGATCAGGAAGCGAAGGCCGCTGAAGTGATTGGCAAGATGGCCGATCCTTTGAGCTATCGGGTTCAGGAGATCCTGATGGAAGCGAAGGAAACCATTGACAATGTGAAGGACTTCAACAGCGGTGAAGCGTTCAGCGCTGTGAGCAAAGTGAAGACTCTGATGAAGGAGATGGACAAGATTCCAGATCCGGGGACAGGGACGATGGACAGTGCGAAGAAATACATTCGCCAACTGTTGCAGGATCTCAACCGTCGGATTATCGATGTGACGTAAGTGATTCCTGCTATCCCTGCCAGTGTGTGATGAACTGAGCGCTGGTGGAGTTGATCTGCTTTTAGGAAGCAATTGAGTGGTTGTATGACCGGCCATTAGTTTGGAGGGACTGATGGCCGGGCATGTAGACACTTGAACAACGATGTGGCCGTATGTGAATTCGTCCCTGATTGCATGTGTGAACACTGAAAGGTCTATGGGAGTAGGGGTAGTCCTAATATCGTTCTTCAACCAGCGATATGACCGTATGTGAATTCGTCCCTGATTGCATGTGTGAACACTGAAAGGTCTACGGGAGTAGGGGTAGTCCCAACATCGTTTCCTAACCAGCAATGCAACGAAAGTGAGGCTTGTATGAGCGTTCCTGATCTGGATTTGGATGAGATTGTTCCTTGCCCTGAATGTGGCAAGCCAATGCGATTGGATTTGCCGTGCATTGTTGTGCCTGGTGAGTTTGTTCAACAAATCGATGCCGACTGCATCAACTGGGATGAACACCACAACGAAGAGCACTGGACGTGTTCGTCCTGCGGTGAGTTTGAAGGCTTTCCTGACGAGTACGATCAGGAAGCAATGATTGCACTTCATTACACCTGAAAGGCTCAGTGGACTGGTAAACAGAAGACTCTCTTGAAGGAGGCGTAACGATGGTCCAGTTATACGAAGAGTGGCGTCCTGAAGGCTGGGATGCTGTGGTTGGACAGCAGAGGGCGGTTCGTAAGATTGAAACGGTGAAACGCCGTGGATTGGGCGGCCGCGCTTACTGGATCTCCGGCAAAAGCGGAACGGGCAAGACAACCATTGCTCGATTGCTGGCGAAAGAGATGGCGGATGAATTGTCCGTCTATGAGGATGATGCGACGGGCTTTACTCCAGCCGATGTGGTCGAGAAGTCCAAGCTCATTAAGCTCAAGTCTCTGATGCCACCACATGGGCAAGCTGTGATTGTGAATGAAGCTCATGGGCTTCGGAAGGACACAATTCGGAAGCTGCTTGTGCATCTGGAAGCAGAAGAGATTCCGGAACATGCCATCTGGGTATTCACGACAACAGTGGATGGTCAGCGGGACTTGTTCGATGGCAAGTACGATGCGAACCCGTTGCTCAGCCGATGCGTGATACTGGATCTGGCGCAGGACGTGAATACGATCTTTGCTGATCGAGTGAAGGACATTGCGGAAGCTGAGGGATTGGGCGGGAAGTCGCTTGTTGAGTTTGAGCAGTTAGCTCGGGACAAGGACGGCAACATGAGAGCAATGCTCCAGGCAGTGGAGTCTGGGGAAATGATGCGTGACCGATTTGCTGCAATGAGATGAAAGGTGGTGAGTGATGACTAAACCTTGGAAGTTTGACTTCAAAGGCGTCTTTGATCGAGTGAGGAAGTTTGCGAAAGATCAGGGCAAAAAGTCGCTTGATGATGACCATGAGTGGGATGGCGAGGAGTGCCGATACCGCAACAAGGATGGACTCAAGTGCTTCGTTGGATGTCTAATTCCGGACGATCGTTACGATCCCTCCACTGAAGGCAAAGACGTTTGCAATCGAACAGTGCTGGATCAGATTCCGGAATTCGATGGGATAATACTTCCTTCCGATGACCCGACATACAGATCCTTAATGACTGAAAATGTCCGTCGAGCTATTGAGTTCCTGGGCGACCTGCAAGCCATTCACGATGGTTTCGAGCCGGATGAATGGGAAGATGAGTTTGAAGAGATGGCCAAACAGTATGGGTTTGGACTAAGTGATTGAGACCAACCAGTTCTGTCCATCCTTGGAACGATGGCCAGGCATGGTGTGTTTCTTGACTTGAAATAGGAGAATGTGGAGTGTCTGACACAGATATTTCCGGGTACACAACAAATATGTTTACCCGGATTATGGATCAGCAGGCTGATGGAGCGGGCGCAGCAATTGGCGCTTTCAACATCGGTGTGCGGCATGGTCCTGAATTCATGGCAGTGGGAACAGAAGGAGATGATGGCCACTTCAAGGCTCTTGCTCTGTTCCAGGTGGATGCTGGACGGATACGGGTAGTGGTCTGGGAGAACGGTGTCGAAAAGCCTGTTTTCGCCTACGACTTGGGGGATGCTGGCACAATGGTGCCCAACGTCAAAGATCCGTTCATGATCGTGCCTGGAGGCCCTTTAGCGGTCGCTGAGGTTGACGAGGAGGATGACGACGGCAATGGAACTGGGATTATGGCCCAGTGCCTCAAGATGAAGCCAAGCGTCCAGATGGCTATGTCTCGCGTCCTGAAGGCTATGTCAGCGTCTGAGGGCCTAATGGACGGTGAAATGGCTTCTCAGCTGTTTGAGCGGCATCTGGCGAACTCTGACGAGGAGTAGGGCCGTTCAATTGGCGGCAGGTTTACTTGTGGCGGCGGCTGGCGGTGGTGCTGGCTTGCCGCTTTTTTTGTATTGGGAGAAAAACGATGGTGACTGATCAGATGTACCAGTTCTGTGCGGAAATGGACGACGAAGGGGAGGTTCTCCTGTTCGACATCCACAGCGAAAAGAAGTTCACCGTTCCGGAAGTGGTGGACTTGGTGGAGAGTTCGTTGAAGAGTGTCTACCCCAAAGCCGGAGTAGTGTCCTGCCATTGGACGGGAACGAGGATCTTCAAGGTGGAGATCGGTGGCTACAAGCTGGGTGATCAGGAGCAGTACCTGAAAGCTCAGCACGCAGCCTACGACGTGGCTGAGCAGTTCCATATGGCGATCGACTGTTTCGTAGCTCAGCTGAATGGCTGGTCCTTCACATTGGAGCTTGTGTGATGAAGTTGTTCGTCAGTGGTGCGACCACAACCGTGAATCGCCTTCTGGCGGATGGCTACGGGGACGTGTTGGGCGCTTTCCGGGTTCCCGGAGAGACGCCTGACACGATTCCTTATGGTGCTGAATGGGCGATGGACAATGGCTGCTTCAGTGGATTGAAGCCTACGGCGATACGCCGACTATTGAAACAATGTGCTGAACTGGATGAGTACGATAAACCACACTTCATCACGGTTCCCGACACGATTTGCAACTGGGATGCCACGATTGAGTTCTTTATGGAATTCAGGGAGTGGTGCTTTGAGTTGTATGGTGCGATTCCCTGGCATCTGGCTGTGGTGCTTCAGGACGGAATTGATGTGAAGGATGATCGCTGGCAGTTTGCCGATGCGTTGTTCATCGGCGGAAGTGACCACGAGTTCAAGCTGAAGTATTGCGAACCGATTCTTCAGGAAGCGGCTGAGAGTGGGATGTGGGTCCATGCTGGACGACTGAATACACAGAACAAGATCCGTTGGGCGAATGACATGGGCTGCATTCACTCATTCGATGGAAGCGGATTCAGTAGATGGCCCGATACCAACATCGTCCCGATGGTGAAATACCTTCGGGCGATCAGGAAGGAAGGACTGTTGTTCTAATGAAGCCAAGTCAGTTCAAGGTGTATTTTGCTCGCCTGACTCCACAAGAACGAAAAGAAACACTTGATCGAATGAAAAGCCGTACAAGGTACGACGGGACACCGTTTCGTGAAAAGTGGAATGAAGAACAGGAAGCGGCCTTTAATCATTTACTCGAATGGTGCGAAAGGGAGATTGAAGATGATGAGTAAAGCAGCAAAGCGAACCAGACTTCGGCGGTTGCGTGGTCATATGACTTCGCTGGTCGAAGATCTGCGTGAAGTGAATCTGGACAATCCAGATCGAGACGAACTGTTCGACCTGGCCGATGAGGTTGAACTGGCCGCTCAGAACATCCGAAGGATGGCCAGGACGATCGGGGAAGAGTTGGACGACCTGATCTCTTTGAACTGAGGGGAGCGTGATGGCAATTAAGCTCAATCAGGTGCCTGCTGTTCCGTCAATGCAGAGTGTCTGGAAGGAAACCAAGTACGGCCATGTTCAGTGCGGTGATGTTCAGATCCGACTGATGCGTGAATGGTGGTCGGATGGTCCTGGCAGTTATCGATTCCGAACCTATGGGTTGTGGGTCAAGCACAAGGGCCGATGGCGACGGTGTTGGGCCAAGGGGCGGATGGGTGATTATGGCGGTCTTGGGAGTGCCAAGATCGGAGCAAGTAGAACGAAGACGTTTGTTCTTCAAACTGGTGAGGAGGTAACGAAGTGAAAAGCACATGGTTCGGCTCCCGGAATCGGTACGACTTCGCTCGACTGATCCGGGAAGCCGACTATGGAATGCACTTGCATGATCTCTTCCGGGAATTCTTGCAATGTGCGTTCTCAGCGGTCTATCAGCCAGTTCATAAGCTGCGGAGTGGTGCGATCAGTGACGACGAAGAAGCGACTTACATGCAATCAATCCGGCGCGTTAAGTATCCGAAGAAATTCGGTGAAGCAATGGGCGTGCTGACGCTGGGTCTGGAGGAAGAACCAAGCGACTTCCTCGGTCAGACCATGAGCGAGTTGGACATGAACGACTCAAAGTTCAGGGGCCAGTGTTTCACTCCGAACGATCTGTGTCTGCTGATGGGCCAGATGCTGATGCAGGATGCTGAGCCCAATGACGACAAGGCGATTTGGCTGAATTAACCATGTTGTGGCGGCGGCGCAATGCTGATTGCCATGAGTCAGTTCCTGAAGGAGCGGGGATTCTTCCCCTGGCACTACCGCTGGGTCGCTACGGACATCGACCAGAAGTGCTTCCACATGACATACATCCAGACAACGCTGCTGATGATTCCGGCTGGCGTGACTTGGGGAAACACACTCTCGCTCGAAGAACATCGGTCAGAGTGGAATCTGCCTGCGGTCCTGCATCGACCACGGGACAGAGAAGAATCGGTTGACGGCCCGGTTAAGGTGGCTGAGGACTGTGAGTCAATCGACGTAGGGCAGGTGCAACTGGAGTTGTTTTGATGGGCATGCTCGGATGGTCTTACCCACCTGGAGCGGAGAACGATCCGTCCGCTCCGTACAATCAAGATTGCGGCGACGATGAATTGCCGACAATCGAAGAGTTCATGGATCACATTGGCATTGAGCCGTTGAGCAGCTGCCTTCGAGCCATCGACAAGTACAACACGGAACACGTCTGGCTGACGTTGTCTGATGGTCAGAAGCTCATGTACGACAGCAAGCATCTGGATGATTTTGATCCGGAAACATCCACGATTTCCATCATTAGCGTGTCTGGCAGTGACTGGGAATGGACTGGCACTGTTGATTGCGCCAGTTCACCTGATTGGGCTTGCGAACTGGACGAACAGCGCGAGGCATTTCACGAGGCACTTAACGAACACGATGCACAAATGGAGGCAGAATATGACGAAGAGTGAATTCAGTCGATGCCTGGCAGTGGCTCAAAACATGGATGTTCAACTGATCGGTACTCATGAAGATGTGGACATTATGGGCTACGGACTGGAAGACTTCGAGCCGGTTACGACAACGCTGATGGGGGCAGCTGAAGCGATTCGGTGGCAGTGCCTTCAGTTCAACGGGGCATTCGATCAGGAACAAGTGAAGCAAGTCAGTAAAGATTTCGTTGTACGGAACAAGATCCGTATTCACGGTGTCGGTAGTGACGAGTGGGAGAACAATTGCAAGACGCTCGACATGATCAATGACATGATTGAGACCATCTAATTGGCCGCCGGTTTAAGAGAGGCAGCGGGCCACGGGGGCCGGCAGGAGGTTTTAACATGCCAAGAATGAAACTGTTCGCAATGGTGCGACTTACTGAAGGTCGTGAGTGGTACGATCGAGATTCCCTAAGTTTTGAAGAAGGAGAATGCCAGACAAGAAGTGATGAATGTGATCAAAGACTGGGCAGGAGTTGGGCAAAAGCCAACCCGCAAGAACGAATCGAGCCTGTCCAGTTAGTCCCCACAGAAATCTGTTGAAAGGTGGTGTTCCCATTGAGTGACGAAATGAAAGTCAATATCAACACAGTCGAGAAGCTTCGAGCAATGGAAGCGATGAATGAGACCGCTGAAGATATTCAAGTCGATCATTCACTTGGCAAAGCGAAAGTGAAGAAGAAGACTCCACATGCCATCCAGGTCGATCGCTGGTCGAAGCGGAAGGCTGAAGGGATTGTGGAGGAATGGGGGCTCGACAAGCCGCCGGAGTACGCTCCAGAAGATGTTCCTCGGGACGAAGACGGCGATCCGATTGAAGTGTATCAACCGGAAGACCCGAATTGCTTGATTGCGGATGCTCACACGGCTTGCTTTGAGCCGAATCCGCAAGCGGAAACCAATTGTAGCGATGAAGTGAAGCGGCAGTGGTTTGAGCAATTGGTTCAGGAACCGGAGTTTGAAGAACTCCATGCTGCGACGATGATGGACCCGGAACTCAGCCAGATCGCTTCCGTGAGACTCTACCGGCAGTATCAAGACTACCGGACAAAATTGACTCAGGAAGAGCAAGACGAGATTGAGAACGGTGATAATGGTGGTGGACCGGATGGCAACAACTGGGGCCGAAAAGTCAACCAGGGGACATCTATCCGTAAAGCAATTGAGGAAGCTGAGAAGGATGTGAGTGACGCCAAAGACGCTGCTGATGCAATGGGCTGGGGTGACTCTGGTGGTGATCCCACGGCTGTTGAGGGCAGCATTCTCGATGCCTTCAAGAAGATGAGAGACAATCCTGCATTCAGAGCCATCAGTGAAGCTGCTGGCCGCTTTCGGACGCTGGCTAAGTCTCTTCAACAGCAGAAGACGGTTCACGGAGTGGACGACATGGTTGGCGTCACTCTGGGTGACCAGATTGAGCGGATGGTGCCGGCTGAGTTAGTTCAGCTGGTGGACCCGGATCTTGAACTGGAATTGCATCGCAAGATCGTTGAGAAGGGTGCGATGGTTCGGGAGTACAAGGGCATTGAGCACGTTGGACGTGGTCCGATCATGGTGTTGGTCGATGAGTCAGCCAGTATGGGTGGAGATCCAATCGTCACGGCGAAAGGATTAGCGCTCAGTTTGGCCTGGCTGGCTCGACATCAGGATCGGTGGTGCTGTCTTGTGGGTTGGGCCAGTCGTGATCAGGTTCGTAAGCTGTTGTTGGAACCGGGCGTTAACAACGCGGACATCATGGATTGGTGTGTGGCGATGTTGAACGGGGGAACTGAGCCACCGTTGCATCTGGTGCCTGAACTGTACGATGAGACCGGCGCTCCTGATGGCAAGACAGACATCCTTTGGATCACAGACGGTGAATGTCGTGTCGATCCGGAAACGGTGGAGTCGTTCAACGAGTGGCGAGAAAAGCACGAGTGTCGAATCTGGACGATCGGTATCGGTTGTCCGGCTGAGTCATTCGGTAGTTTTTCTGACAAGACAGTTCAGGTATCTGGGCTGTCAACAACCGAACCAGTGATCTCGGAGATTCTGAGCATCTAATTGGCTGCCGGTTTAAGAGGGGTGGCAGGCGGCCAGCGGTGGTCGCCTGTCTTTTACTTCACAAGTCTTGGGAGGGACTCAGATGACTAAGAAAGAAAAGATCGGAATTGGTGAGATCCTGTCTTGGGATTCACCCCGAAATGTGTCAATCGACTTGTTTCGGAAATCGCTGGTGAACGCTGGATTGAATCCGGATGTTGCTCGGGATGTTTGCCCGGCAAATGCGTTTCGGCGTGCAATCAGTGACATGGAAAAGAACCGAGTGATTCGTCAGTTGGCAAATCACAAAGACAAGATGCTGTTCCAGTTCACTGAGGAATTCCTGAACGGGAGTGAGTACCAGTATCGCAAAGAGTGTGTGGTTGAACTGGACAAGGTTAGCGGGATTGTCACTTGCCCGAACTACGCTCTGGAGAGACTGGCAACTCGCTTGGTTCATGAGAAGATTCAAAACCGGGGTGCAGCAGATGTGACTCGGGCCATTAAGAAGATCTTCGCGGACCACGGCGACCTGTTCCCATTACGGAAGGCCGGCGGGGTCTACTTCGTCCCGGAGCGTCACACTGTGCTATGTGATCAGGTTGAGCATGTGATGACTGCAATTGGTGGCAGCGTGAATCGATGGAATCAGGAAGGGACTGTACGAAACCGGGATAATGCCGCAGTTGCCGTCAAGGATGCGATCCACGGGATGATCGAAGACTACGGCAAGTGGTCGGAGAAACTGGAATCGGACGATCCAGATGTGCTGGCGAAGAGCATGACAAAGATCAAGGAGATCCGAACCAAACTGGATGCGTACCGGGATGTGTTGTCTGGGTACGATACGGAGATTGAGCATTCACTTTCTAAGATCTCCAAAGACTTAGTCAGTTTTGTTGGTGGTGATCTGGCACCGGCAGAAGATGATCAGCCGGAACCAGAACCGGAACCAGAACCGGAACCAGAACCAGTGCGAAGACCAGTTGAGCAACCGGCACCATCTGGTATCAGCCGAATTCGTCAACTGCTTGAAGGATGATCCGGTGAAACTGAAAAGCATGAGGCTCCCTAAGAAGAGCGGGGGATTTCGCTATGTGGCGTGTCCCCCGCCTCTTCTGAAAGCATATCTTCGTGACTGGGTTCCATACCTGAACGTGGTAGCTGAGATCCATGATCGGCATCGTGTAAGTCATGGGTTTGTTCCAGGCCGATCACCAGTGACGAATGCGAAAGAGCACATTGGATTCCAGTGGACACTGAGCGTGGATATTGCAGATTTCTTTGACAAGATTGGTTACTCAGAAGGCTTTAGGGTTCCTGAATGGCGGTTTAAGTATCTTGAGTACATCCCACGATGCTCTTATGTTTACCGTGATCGGTTCGGTTTAAGCATCGATTCCGTGGAAGCCTTTGGGTCTCTCGGGAGAAAATATCGTGAACTAGGCTCCACCTGCGTCACGCAGCAGGGAATGCCAACGTCACCCGCAATCGCCAATATCCTGATGAGTGGGGCGGACGAGGAAATTGTTCGGATTGTGAAGAATGCGGAATATGTCTACCCCACACAAAGAGGGCCGGTCGTTTACACACGGTACGCTGATGACCTGACATTCTCAGCGAATCACAAATGCCAACTGGCAAATGTCCTGCAATTCCTGCCGTGTATCCTGGCCAGCAAAGGGCTGGAACTGAATGAACGAAAAACAGAATGGATGTGCGCTCGACGAGGTCGCCGAATCATTACCGGGGTTGCCGTCGATGACGTGAATGTGTACCCCAGTCGGAAGGTCAAACGCAGACTGCGAGCGGCCAGACATCAAGGGAACAAAGATCAGATCAACGGGCTGGCCGAATGGGCCAAACTGAAAGAGCCCAGTCGAGACAAATACATTGACCGAGTGAGGAAACTGGTGCATGACCGGATCCTCAACAAAGATCGGTCAGACGAAGACATTTCCAGAATGCGGGCATCACTCGCACTAATGGAGATGAGATGAGGAAGGGGGCTCGTAGAGCGAAAGACCTGAGCGTTTCGCCAGGTGCTGCGTTCGCTGAGCACCCAATACGTGGCCGGAAAGCCGGGCGTATTGGGCAGCGAGCAAAGCTCTGCAAAGTTGCATGGAAGGGCACAACTTAGCGTTTAGCGGCGCAGACTCTCCTGGCCGGCTAAAGCCGTCTGCGTATCGTCTGCTTGTATAAACGCTAAGTCTATGATTGAGCTTATTTTCGGACTAGGGGTCCGAAAAGCATCCATGCCGCTATCAATCATGCCCTGTTTCGCCCCTTCCTCATTGTTTTTTTCTTGAACGAAAGGTGTGCTGATGAAAGTTTACGACCAACTTGGTCAGTTTGAACGGAGCTACTGCGACTGCCGCAAGTGTGTCGCAGGATGCAAAGCGATGCCGGGAATGCTGGCACCTGGGGATATGGAACGGATCGCCAAGTTCAGTACCGGATTGGATCCTGAATCAATCGCTGAAGAAATTCAGGGAAATACGGACGATTTGAACATACTGAATCAGGCTAACGACGTGATTAGTTGGATTGAGACTCACTTTGCTGCTAGTCCTGGGGCAATGGTGCTGGCAAGGGATGGGAAGACCTACCAGATTCCAACTATCGTGCCGGCCCAAAAGGAGGACGGCAGCTGTGTCTTCCTGGACGAGAATGATCGCTGCACAATCCACCCGGTGTCACCGTTCGGTTGTCAGCAGTTCAAAATCTGCGAAGAAGATCCGATGCTGATCAAGGGTGGGCAAGACAAGGTTAGTCACTGCCTGAGTGCAATTGCAGTAGACGAACAGTACATGATGGCTCACGCGATGCTGCAAGCAGAAGGGCTAGTTCCGAAACCACTACCTGAACGGAAAAAAGATCTGCTCCGGCTGATTCAGGAGGCAGAAGAAGATGACTCGTAAATACCAGCGGTCTCGACCGCACAACAAACTTACCCCTGAGAAGCTACGTCAGCTTCAGATTATGGTTGAAGGGGGTATCCCGCAGAAACTGATCGCAAAGACTTTTGGATTGAGTCGCGTTCACATCTGGAGATTAACGAAAAAATATGGATACAAACCGAGTGCTAAGACAGCAGAAGAAGGCTGACATTGTCTTCTGTGTGGGAGTAATGGTGTCCCTCACAATTGTGGTCATGACTTACTCGTGGATCATACTGAAGGTGATGTTTTGAAAATCAACAGCGAACACGTAACCAACCCTCGGTCTCATTCTGAGCGACGGGAAAAGAAGGCGAGACTTGAGGCTGATGAGGCAATGGAAGAGGTCAGTGCTCTGGTCACAGCATTCCAGATGGACCTAATATGGCACGTCTCTGAGTCATTAGCAAAAGTCGTCGATACACCGACACCGCGAGTCACGAAAGAGATGGTAGCTCGTGCGTCTCGGCAGATATTGCGGTATTGGAAACACCGAACCGGGACAACACCCACTGTGGTTGAACGGACAGACAAACTGATCAAGGAGTCTGGGATTTAGCGGCCTTCGCTCGTTCCCGTTTCAATCGCCCCCGTTCTTTCCGCAGTTCCATAATTTCAATCAGCATCTGCTGCTTTTCGGGGTCACCAGCTGCGTCCTCAATCATCTGCTTTGAGATGTTCACCCGGCTGAATGCCGGGGCACCCAAATCCCGGGCAATCCGGTCAGTCACAGCGTTCAGGCCACGTTCTGATGCCGCCTCGTCCACCGTTGTGATCTGCACACCTGATGACAGTTTCGCGGCCCGTTGCAGTAATGTCTTGCGGTCGTCCAATGCAGTTCGCACTGTGGAAAGAGCACGAGACAACGGGCTATTCGTTAGGATGAATTCCGTTCCGCTATTGATGAACGGTGCGGGTCGTCCGCCTTCCGGCACGTCCTGAATTCCCAACTGGGCCATGATCCGCCCAACTAATGGATCCATTTCGTGAAGCGGTCGCCCACCTAACGGCCCCCCTTGGAACGACGAAACGCCAAGTCCATATTCCGCGAAGCCTTTCAGCAACGGGTTCATCATGGACAAGGCTTTTCGTGTTCCAGCCTGGGGGTCCGCAAGGCCACCAGCCAGCGCAGAGAGTGGGTCTTCGTGCATTAAGCCCAACCCCGTCAAATAACTGCGAGTCCCATCCGTCGTTTCACCTAGTGGAATCGCAGTCTTCTCGCGAACGTGCTCCGGCAGGTACTGCCGATCTTCACCATTGCCACCTTGTAGTGTGGCGTGATGCTGCGCACGGATTAACTTGCCCAATCGACCGGCAGGGTTGGTCAGGATTTCCTTGCTTAGATACGCAGACTCTCGTGAAAAGAATGAGTAGAACGGGAAGATCTTCTTGAGGATGTTTTTCTCTATTGGGCCGAACGTAGAAGGCCGGTAGTCCAGCTGAATGCGCGTTGCGTTCTCGAACGCTTCCTTACTGGTCCTCCCCTGCCGCATTCCTTCCATCCATGCCACCAATCGGTTCATGTCATCAGCGTTCTTGCCGATTACATTTCCGGCAGCCAGCAGGCCAAACTCTTTGAAGGTCTGTTCCCGCCGACTGCGAACAGTACCCTTTAGTCCCTCCTTTGAGTCGAGATATCGCGGGACACCTTCGACGTTGAAGACGTTGATACTCCCATTGCGAAGTGCATCCCATGCGTCACGGGGGATTGACGTTCGCTTTCCCGATTCAAGCTTCCGACTTGAGCCGGGAAGGGCAGATCGAATTTCGTCTGAACCGTAGACTTCAGGAGCCAGGTCGTTAATCGTGTCAAGGTTTGGGTCACGGTGGATACTGAAGTCGCCACCCTTGCGAGAAGCATACTCAGCACGCGCGGCAGTCACGGCGTCCTGTGGCGTGAACCAGTCCCGGCCTTTGCTAATAACTTCCAGATCATCGGCAGGTATCTGGGTCATCTTGTTATTCTTGTCAATCACGTTGGCGACAGTGAGCCCATTGATCTTCTCAAAGGATTCCACTGTGTACCGTGTTCCATATCCGCCGGACCCCGCCATGCCGACAACGTCCTGAATATCAACACGAGCTTCCGCAACTTTACGCAGGCCCATTCTCTCAGCCACTTCACGCAATTGGGGCATCTGAACAAGGGCTTCGTCGGCGTTGCCTTTGAGCACGTTGTATGCCCGCTTGCCGGCCTCCATTGAGAATACGTTGTTCAGGTAGTTCGCCGTCTGGCCACTAATGAAGTCACGGACATATCGAGATGCCCATGTAAGCACCCCCGCCTTAAACATCGCGGTGGATCCACGCATCAAATCGGTCACACCCTTCAATGAGTCCGGTAACTGCATCATGTCACCAGCCGATGTCAGATCCTTCAAGACTTTATCGTCAACGAGGAACTGCCCCAGTGCTGACCGCCATTGTTTCGGGTCGTTGCCGTAGGTGGCAGCCAGTTCCCGAACGTGCTTATTCTGCATGAACATCTTGTCGTAGATAACTCGTGATTCCATGTGAGGAAAATGCTTCTGCAATACCTCAAACAGTTTCATGCTGCCGGTGTCACCCCGAGCAATACCAGACTGAACCAACAGGCCGCGATCAATCATGTTACTGAAGGCGCCGGGCAACTCACGAGCGACGGAGATCTTGAATACCTCGCCGCGCATTCGGTTGAGTGCTTCGGCCAGGGGATTGTTGCGGAAGAGACCGCCAGATTGTTGCAGTTTGTCAGCCAGTCGCTTGTCTTTAATCCAGTCAGCAATCACTTCAAAGCGGTCGGGAATTACCCGTGGGCTCTTGAGTCCATACTTCTTCGACTTCAGGTGGTTCTTATCGAACTTGTTTCGGATCGCATCCGGAAGCAGGTCTAACTTGATGCGACCACTTGTCTCTGTGACGTGCGTTACAATCTCACGACGAGTAGCGATCTTGAACATCTCTTCCAGATCGTCAACGTCTACGGATTTCAGGTCAGCTACGTCGGTGAGTTCCGGCATCCAGTGAACTTCCTCACCACGCGCGATGATACGTTCTGCTTCATCAGTCAGATGTTTTAGGATGTCAGCTGGTGGTGGAACCTGAACATCCGCCTCCAATGGACTGTTATACATCGCCCGGCGAACATTCGGTTCGTCCTGGAGCGTGTGCTTGTCTACCGGACGCTTGATTTCAAACTCACGGAAGAAGTCATCCTGGTCTTTCCATTCAAACGATCCGTCTGCTCGGCGCAGTAGTAGCTCGGTTGTGTCGCCCTTCTGATGCAGGATCGGAATACGAGGATCGATTGTATTGCCGTGAGCCCTTCGCATTACAGCAACAGCGTGCTTCATTTTGTCGTCACCCATACGGATGAAGTCCAATGCCTGTTCATTACCAGTCAAAGCGTTGAACTCATCCGTTCCACCGATCGCTTCACGGAACTGCCATGTTCGCTTGCCGGCATTCTGCACTTCAAACAAGCCCGCCATGCCCTTGTGGTGCTCCTTCAGTTTACCCGAGACTCGAAGGGCTTCTTTGATTTCCGGAGTCATTCCACGGGCAAACCAGTCAACCACATCATCCAGCAGTGACTTCTTCATGCCGGCACGTCGGCCTTCCGTGTGAATCTGAGCAAACATTCGCTTCATTTCACGGGTTGCTGCTTGAATCCCTTCCGGCAGGTGATCGTAAACGTCCATCTCCACCGCCTTGCGAATCCCTTGCAGGACCACAGGATCGTCGAGCTTGTCGATCGAGTGCAGTGTCTCGGTAATGTGCATCATCGACAGGGAAAGTTCCGGCGTGATGTCTTCGATGTTCTTAGTGACCTCATAGGCAAACTCCTGGCCGACACGAGTGATTCGTCCCATGTACCGCCAATTGAACTGGGCACGCACGCTGCGATCTAGTCCGTCGACCAAGTCGAAGACCGACTTCACGACTTTACGACCGGCACTGTCTACAAATTCCCGACCTCGTTCCAGTCGGTTGCTCTCATGGAAGCCTTCCAGGACTTCATCACCCGTGGCTTTGAACGTGTTGACCAGGTGACGGTCTGTCATTTGTGACGCATATCGCTTATTCAGAGCTTCAGCGGATGCACCAGGACCGATCACGTCATCAGCGTTATTGCGAAGTGTTGCTCCGATTCCCATATCAACATCGAACATCTGTTCGCCGGTTGCCCCCTTGCGAAATCCTGCGTCAGGGTCAAACACTTTATTGAGTGCGTCCCCCAGATCACGAGCTTCAGCGGAAGTCAGATGCTTAGAAGCCTGCTTGTGCGCGTAGTCCAGTGCCTCCTGAATTGGCTTCTTCAGCCGGGGGTCGCCCATCACGCGGCGGTACAGTTCTGGGTTTTGGAATGCCATACCCGTCAGCATGGTAATTCCCTCTTCCACTTTTACAGCCTCGCCCAGTTTCTCGTGTCCCGGATAAGATTCCATTGCAGTGTGAACGAACTGCTTTGGGTCATCGACGTGAGCCATCACGTTCTTTATGAGTTCCTGATACAGCTCGCCGTTCGCGTTACGAAACTTGTGCATCGTCTCGTGACCGATGGTGTCGAACATCTCCATCATTGGCTGATCAGAATTAACCCAGACACGGTTATCTTTGAACGGGAACGCAGCACCCAGTGCTTTCGGTGACTTCTTAGATCCACCGTAGAAGTAAACGTCACTGCCGAATGCGGCGCCGACACGACGGGCCATCATGTGAAGCGGGCTCAGCTTGGTGATAATCTTGGCGTCACTGGGAGCATATCCGTGCGATTTCAGCGAAGAGAGTTCCATCTCAAGATCAGATCGTTTGGCCATGTCGAATTCATGGCGACCGGAGTACCTTTCCAGTCGGCTAATGCCAGTCTTTGCGGCGGCGGAAACAGTTGATCCCAGCTTAGCAGCCTGCTTATCGATCGCTTCTCCAGCGGTGGCCTTAATTGCGCGGCCGACGTGATAACCCGGATCTAGTGTGTTCAATGCCTGACCTGCGGCATCCAGCGTGCGGCCAATGAGCTTCGTGGATTTCGTGGTTTCTTTGGCGACGTTCGCTGCTCTCGCCGCGGCGCCCGCCCCCTTGAAATATCCAGTAGCCCACCCAAACGGATCGGTTGCCAGTTCGGCCATGAACCCAGCCACGTCCTGGACACCTTCCATTGGGTCATCCGCCCAGCCACTCACGCCGGTCTCTTTGTTTTCGGAGGCCAGCCCGCGAGCCGCCAGCATTTCCCGGCCAGTGACACTACTACCCTTCTCCCAGTGAGAGAACGGATCCATCCACTGATCGAACGGGTTTTCACCGGCGATCACGTCACGAACAGAACTACCAGGAAGGTCGAGCAGATTGCCCGCCATACCTAAACCAGACACAAGTGAATCAGCCATTGCTTCAGCTAATCCGCCTTTTTCTGGTGCAGGTGTGTACTCCTCTGTCACTGGTTCCGATGGAGCAGCTTCTCGCACCAGTCGCAGGCCGGAGGAGGTACGTTGCAGTGGAGTTCCAAGTTGCGTTAAGTCCATCAGGAGTTTTCCAGTCGCAAATACAAAGGCTGAATTGTGACATCGCCAGACACTAAATTCCTCGCCCCATCATACGACCCAGTGTCAGAGTCATAGTTGTCCAACTCAAACACGTCCAGATTAAAGTTCCCTTCTGTTAGGGCCAATGCCTGTGTTGTGCTGATGCTGAATGAGCAGGACGTGCTAGTCAGGATTGTTCCTTCAAGCTTTAACATGCTACGACCGGCATCATCGGAGATACCCAGTAACACGTCGGACATGGTGATTGTACTCAAGCCAGTAAACGTGAGTGTGTCTGGGTTCCCTCGCTTGAGTAGAACTGTTTCGCCACCCGTCTGCCCAGTCTGGCTGACAGCAAGGCTGACCGTTCCGCCGGCACTCGGAACAGCTGAAAGAATATTTGCTTCCGCAGTGTCCAGGTCGGACTGAGTAACAGCATCGTAAGTACCAAGGGCAGCGACCACTTGAGCTTGGATGTCGCCAACTGCAATATTCTCCAAGGCAGCAATGTCGGCCAGAATCTCGTCCTTATCGGCAGTCGCTTCTGTTCGCGTTGGTGCATCGTAGGCATTCAGAGCCGCTGTTGCCTGAGCTAGAACGTCGGAAGCAGCCACGTCGTTCAGGGCAGCTAATCCAGCGTCCAACTCGGCTTTTGTTGGACCGTCGTAGTCAGCCAGTGCTGTGTCTACTTCGGTGTTGACTTGAGCAGGAGATAGATCGTTCAGCCCGGATATCAGAGCATCGGTTGCAGCATGAGCCGCAAGCATTTCGGTATTCGTTGGTGCGTCGTAAGTGTTCAGGGCATTTGTAACCTGAGTCAGTACCTCGGACGGTGTTGCACCGCTACCCGTAACAAGATCACCCACGGTGGCCACGTCGTAAGTTGCCAGTGCGGCAGCGAGTTGCCCGTTGACCTCAACCGCAGACAAATCATTCAGTCCACCAATCAGTGCGTCAGTGACAGCAGTTGCTGCCAGCATTTCAGTGTTTGTTGGCGCGTCGTAGGCCGTTAATGCTGCTGAAGCTTGAGCCAGTACGTCTGAAGCGGAGATGTCATTGAGGCCACTGATTAGAGCGTCTGTTGCTGTGTGAGCCGCCAACATTTCAGTGTTCGTTGGTGGATCGTAAGTTGTAAGTGCAGCCGTTGCCTGGGTTAGTACGTCTGAAGCGGAGATATCATTGAAGCCAGCTAGAGTCGCAGCCAGCGCGTCTGTGTCAGCCGTTAGTTCCGCATGTGTCGGTGGATCATAAGTTGTTAAAGCAGAATTCACCTGAGTTAACACGTCACCAGCACTAATGTCGTTCAGTGCGGCGATCGCGTTAGTGATCACGGTTTCAGAATCTGTTACGTCAGTCGGGACAGCCGCGCCGTAGTCTGTCATTGCAGTGTCGCAGGCGGCGTTAATTAAGTCGGAAGGATCGCCACCTTCTATTGCAGTTGCATTCACTTCCAAACGTGCCGCTTGTGCAACAGCTGGTTCAGTTTGTGTGCCGTCCAGGTTAAGCATGTACCGAATACCTTCGATGTCGGCAGCAGTAACCTCTCCAGTTGCTGGTGTACCTGTAGTCCAGGCAGCATCACCACGATCACGAATCCCTTGAAGAGAGTCAGTCGATGGGTCCATGCCACCACCAATGTCACTCGGCAGCGTTGCGGAAGTAGACATTATTGCCTGCATCGCCCCCAACACTGTGTTGACGCTTGAGCCTGTCCATGATCCAAGACGATTCTTGATTGTTGTCTGATCTGTGGCGATACCATCTACCACGGTGTCAACGGTATCAACGCTGGCCTGTGTAGCCAGCCCGGCCAGTGTTGCAGGGAGCGTTGTTCCTGTATCAACAAGAATGGAATCTACAATTCCGTCGATCGTGTTGACAGAAGTTTGCGTTGCTAGCGCTGTAAGTCCTGCTCCTGCTACTCCAATCTCGGCGGTATCAACAAGGATAGAATCGACGTTGCTATCAATCGTGTTGACAGAAGCTTGTGTTGCTAAAGCTGTGAGTCCCGCACCCGCTGCCCCAATCTCTGCTGTGTCAATAAGAATCGAATCTACAATTCCATCGATCGTATCGATCTTAGTGTCAAGTGCAGCAATCGCAGCAGGAGTGTCATCCATCTGAAGTTCATTGGTGTCAGCTACGATCAGTGCGGTCTCTGCTTTCAACGCGATAATGTCGGCAGCAATATCTACCCCCGCAGCGTTGGTAATAACGGCAGCAATAATCTGATCCTGCTTCGCCGCAGTTGCGTCACCACCACCACCGCCACCAGTAGGAGCCTCTTCGAGAGCGTTAGCAATGAATCGCTGCGTACCGGCATCATCTTCTGTGAGATCGCCCAGTAATGAACCGGCGGCTGGCTGAGAAGCCAACGCTACAGACATTAACTCATCGAGACGAATATCTGAAAGGCCGGCATCGACTTCTGTGTTCACTTCTGCGGCAGTAAGTGGAGCCGCGTAGGTTTCAACCTTAATGGCACATGGTGCCATGCCGGTTGCACCCTTGAACAGAATGTCAACAACCCCTGCCGAAGATATCCGTGCGTTTGGAATGCCAAACTCATAGACACCTGGCATGTTCGTGGCATCCACTTCGACAAACCCACTGGACGTGTAAGTGCCCACCGTGGCAGTGGCAAGGGTGAACGCTGTAGCACTGCTATCTCCCTCGTGAGAGTAATACGCAGTGAGGCTTGCAGTGTTGTAAGCAAGCCCTGTCTTCCCAGACAGAGAATCATCCTCCTGGATGAACATGCGGATGATTCGACTTGTTTCGCCAGGTGTTGCTCTGATTGGCATTACTGAAATCCTCCGTGCATGTTGTTAGGAAAACCCGCATCCATTGTGAGTCGCCGTGTGATATCTGGTGCTGCTGGCGGGCCGAGCGGGTGGTCAATCCTTAGTTCCATATTCGCAGAGCCAAGGTCTAATTCGGCATCGTCGTTGCTTGGTGGATTGCCCTCTAAGACTAAGACGATTCGGTTCTCGTAACTCCATGATCCACGATTCACGATTTCTTGAATGATCGATGTCACATCGATTGACTCGACTCCAAATGAATTCATTGTGGTGTCGACTGTTGCGGTTGTAGTTGTCCTGCTGCTTATGTCGTTAGTCGCTGATGTCAACACTGCGGCATCATCTGAATCATCCCCAGCTGTTGTTATTATGCCTCCGTCATTATCTACAGAGTCCACATCAAGTGTAGCTGAAGTGATTGTCTCGCCCTGCTGGACAGTCACTGAGTCAAACTGAAGCGCGACATATTCCGATGCGTTGTCAATGACAAAATTGGCGCCACTGTTCAGTGTGACAGTGGTGCCAATTTGACTTGAATGTGCTGCATCTGCGAACGTGTCAACAGCCATTGTCTCATTCCCTTACTCGTCGTGGTTGAGTCGTTCGCGGTCATCGCCAAACGCTCTCCGCTCCAGTGATCGCAATCGTTCTGGAACTGATTCTCGCTGATCGATAAATTCTTCGATTCGTGTCACTCGTCTGTCGACCATTTCCTGTCGAGCGTCACGCGATTCCTGAAGGAGTCGCATTTCCAATTGCAACCGTTTGTCCATTCCCTCGATCTGCTGCACTCCACGAGCATCTAAGATCCTCATTTCGCGTTGCAGGGTGTCATCCAGTTGAGCAATTGCCTTTTCGTTACTCTCTGCTCGCTGTTCGACTAGCCGTGGATGGCCATCGGACACATGCTCGTAGAACTGATCTCGCGTGTCCTGTAGTTTGTCAATCACTCGATTCTGTTGTTCTCGAATTGGGGTCACCGTGAGATAACCCAGTCCTCCCACGAGCCCCAACAGGAAACTTCCAAACGCAGCGAGCACACCCCAGTCCGTCTTATTCGCGTTCGTGACCTGCTGAGACAAATTGGTTACAGCACTTCTGATTTCGATCAGTGATTGCGTGACCGCGTGAAACTGCGAATCTGTGTGCTGTTGTGACGATGCGGTCTTCGCTTCGAGAGAAGCCAATCGACTGCCGAATATCGTGAGGTTGCTCACTGAATTATCGTCTTCCCTGTTACTCATTTCGATCCATCCTGTGATTGTAACTCAGCCAGTGCGTCGATCGCCGCGACTGCGGTGACTAAACCGTCTGTGTGTTCTGTGCTGCCAGTTTCGCGTTAAGACCTGTTTCGGCTGGGTCCGGGACAATATTGAACTGCCAACGGAACGTGTAGTCGGCACTTGAGATCGTTGCGGTTTCCTCTACGAAAATCACTTCATTGAGCGACGTACTTGCCGGTGTGTACGAGCAATCATAGATCCCCGTCGTGGCGGCTCGCTTTGTCACGGTGACAGAGTCTGCAACGTCAACGGGCGGAGTCCCGCGACGTATCTGAACGGCCGGAATTGAATCGGCGTCGACTGGTTCGCCAGCCGCATCGAGCGTATCAATAACCCATCGCAGGGTGCCGCCACTGATTAGTTTATCTGGTCTCATATTTATCGAATCCTCGATTGCCCGAATGGGTTGTAAACGCCACCATCGCCGTTAAGCGTCGTGATTGTGGCCCCGACGGGTACGACAAGATTGGCGTGAGCATCTCCAATCGAGTAGATCGTTGTCATTGCTCCGTTGTTGGCCCCTTGCACGATTTCGCCAGCAGCACCGGGACCGTTCACTAACTTAAAATCACCGTACCATTGTTTAACCGCTCGATCTGTGTCGTCAGTGAACGCCAACACGTCGTTGTAGTTATCATATACCGCGTTAGCCCCGGAAGCCGTCCCGCCAGTTGCGCTCACCACCGTACCGTTGTTGATTCGTATCGCGTATGAACCGGATGTACTGCCACCGGTTGCCGATGTCACAGTGTGGTCGTTATTGCTCACTGCATGTGCGTTCGCGACACTTCCGCCAGTTGCCACCGCCACAATGCTTTTATTTGTATTCACGCCAATTGCGTTAGACGCGCTGCCAGCAACCGCAGTTGCGACTGTTCCGAAATTATTCGTAACACCATGAGCACCGAAAGCACTGCCGCCTGTTGCTGTCCCCACAGAACCGAACCCTGTTTGCACGCCTTTTGCATTTGTCGCTGTGCCGCCCGTTGCGTTGCCGATGGTCACATTTTCCGGCAGCGTAGCTATTAGGGTGCCTGTCCCCGCAGTGAAATCCCACGTGGAGATATTGCACGTCGACACGACCGAGAACACGACCGTCCCCGCCTGCCCCGGTGTTTCAACTGTGATTCCGGTTTCGGTGGGTACAGTGTCGATGTCTAACTCATAACCTGCCAGATCAATGGTGTCGTCGTCTTCAATACTCGCAGCAATCGCGCTGTATGTGGTGTCGCCGGTGAGTGTGTACGCTCCGCTCGGCGGACTTAACGGATGATTGACCACCAACTGCATGTTGGCTGAGCCTAGATCAATCGGAGCCCTGTCATTGCTGGGCGACCCCCCTTCCAAAATAAACACCACACGATTCAGATTTGCCCAGCCACCACGATTGACAATCTCCTGCAACTCCGTAGTTACATCAATTGCCTTCGTCCCAATCGCCGTCATTTCGACTTCAACGCTGGCCGTCGTGCGAGCGCGCCCGGAAATATCATTCGTTCCAGCAGACAATGCCGTTGCATTGTCTGAGTCATCTCCATGCGTGGTCACGCGACCGTCATCATTATCCGTGGATTCCACATACAACGTGGCGGAAGTGATTGTCTCCGAATTCTGCACCTGCACGGAATCAAACTGCACGGCAATGAAATCACCTGACGCGCTAATATCAGTAGCTGCGCCACTGTTGAGCGTGACCGACGTTCCACCCAGTTGGGCAGAATGGGCCGCATCATTGTAGGTATCAATCGGCATTGCCTACGCCTCCAACTGTGCCAGCACGGCCTGCATGCGCAACACTGCCGCCGCTTTCGCACCCGACAACCACTCATTTTTGGCCATGTCGATCTGCTCGGTTTGCGACTCCCAAACATCCTCACGGCGAACTGCATCAATATCGTCTTGTGTGGCTTCACGTCCGATAGATTGCTTCGCAATTGATGTCTGCCCAGTGACCCCTACTGCCTTCAGCCGACTGATCAAGTCAGCCGACCAACCAGCACTGGCACCCAGCACCTCGATCATGGTCTGCACCTGTGAGTCGCTTAGATCGATTCCAAGTGACCCCATCGCATCGTAGCCGGCTTTGACTCGCGGACTGGGACCAGCCTGCATGGCCCCCAGAATCAAGTCGGCTTCTGTTGCTCCGGTTTCTTCGTCAATAACCGCATCGAAGTTGAGCATCAGCCAGCGAGTAGTGCGAAGTGTCTGGTCGCGTAGCGGTATGTCCTCCGTGTTGAGCAGAGACAATAGAGCCGCGTCATTGTCGCCCTCAAGGTAGGTGGCCAGCAGCGTTGCATCGCCGTAGATTGTTTCGCGTATCATGGTTTATCCGTAAGTAAGTGTGAGTCTGTTAGTCCATGCGGTTGCCAGATCGGTTGTACCGCCATTGTTGTCTTCAGTCGCTTGTGTCTTTGTTCCGTCGTTGTCGTAGCGGTTGATCACCCATCCTGATGCTGGATCGAGACCAAAGTAGGAATATGTGATTGTGCTATCGTAGTTTTCAGTGGGGACGAATGGAGTGACTTGGACACCCCCGAACGTCACGTTGCCCGGCACTGTTAAATCGCCACCATTGACCAATAGCCCAGAGTCCGCAAGCCCTCCTGACCCGTCGCTGGATTGGATAGCCCCGGAAACGCCGACTGGAGCAGGCACGGGAATCAACTCATTGTCTGTTCCTTCTGGATTGATCAACCAAACAGACGGCACTGATGGCCAGCCAGTTTGTGGTAACTTCGCATACTGGCCAGCGCCAAGATACAGTTCTCTCGCGGCTGCTACTGTTGGTTTCATTTTAGAATCCCTTCCTCTCTGCCCGAAACAAAAAAGCTAAGCCTTACCAGAGCCCAATGATGCCTGTTGCTGTTGTGCTGGTCGCATCAATCCTCACCGGGCTAAGGGGTTTGATTTCACCAGCCGCAAAGACAAACGTGGCATCATTGCCGTCCATGTCTGTCATGGCGATGTTGCCAGCACCTGTTGCGTAGATCAATCGCGGGAAGCGATTATCAACTTTTGGGATGTCGGCTGAATCGTTTGGTGTGATCGCCTGCCACTTCTGTGCCGGACGTGATTCAACATCTACCACTCTTTTCAAGCTCATGATTCTTCTTCCATTAAAAGGTTCCAGATCAAGCGAATAAGATACGGTAGCAAAAAACTCTTAACCAACCACCAGGCAATGCCGGACGGGATGATGCCAACAGTCTGGAGTTCCTTGATGGCGCTCTTCCGGGCTTGCTTCAGGTTCCACTCACCGCCATCGCCTACGCACAGTTCAGTCTCGCCACGAATGCGTTCGGCCCAGCCGGTTGAATCAAGATACCAGGCAGCCTGATAGGCTTGACCCTGATACTTCTGATCAAGGTTTGCGTGCCGCATCGCGTCAACCACGTTGTGCTTCAGTTGAAGATTCGACCGCACAAACATGCGGGAATCGTTAGCACTGGCGATGATTTGGGGCATAGTGGTAGTCCAGAATCAGGGAAAGCCCCGCGTGAACGGGGCTATTTTATCACCTGAATTGCCACCACCAGCGACCTTGGATTTCGGAAGCCTACCTGATTTCTCGGGCAGGCTCTACCTCAATTTGAAACCCAGACTCTTTGCGTGAAACAACCGTCCTTTGTGCAGAATTTCTTCGTGACCCAACGGCCTGAAGATTTCTGGACGACTGGCTTCAGGGAACTGGAGGCACCACCGGATTCCCACCGCCTGCGGAGATCATCGACCTGTCCCGTGTGAGACGCACCATGCAGCCGGCGGCGCTGGTGCCGGCTAAGGTTTGAGATGGCCGCCTTGTCCCATCCATGCACGTTGACAAGATGACTAACACGGGCGTCTGAAGTTCCTGTTTCGACGTAGTCCGTTCCCTGATAGTTCGCAATTACAAACTGAACGAAGTCGTACTCTGTACGCGCGGGCACCTTTACAGTTTGAGAGGCTGGCTTCGTCTCAGCCGGCTGGTCCTTAGAGGTTAAGTTGAGCGTGAGATCAGGTGCTCGTCTTAGCAGGAGAGTCACGGCCTTGCCGTCTTCTCCTATGTCCAGGCCTGTCAGGCCTGTAGATACGCTCAACCCCCATTTGGTGATCGACACCGTCACGGGAGGCCGAAAAATCGCCCCGCCACCATCCATCGACACAGAGCGGTTGTCACCCACCCAACTGACTGTTGCTCCGGCTGATGGAATTTTAATTTTTTTTCCGTCTGATAAGGCTTTGAGCAGGGCCGGAACGAATGCGGGTGCTTCAACCTTCTTATCAAACAGGCCACCAACGGGAACCTCAAACCCCGACTGTTGTTTGGCTATGTGTGTTACGAATGCCTCAGCCACTTCACTGGCGTCCCAGTTATCCACGTCCATTGAGACAGGGGGCAACCGGATTGGTTCAGCGGGTGGTTTAGCGATCTTGCCGCAGTCACAGTCTTCGCAGGTGCAGCTTTCACAGGTGCAATCCGGATTCAGGCAGGTGGACCGAACTTGTTTGATCGGCTTCTTCCCGGTTCCGTTGCAGTCCTCGCATTCTGTCATCGTCACACCGTCACCGACTTCACCCTGCCCGTTGCAGGTCTCGCAAGCGTCTGATGTATTCGCGTCTTTGCTGACCAGTTCGTAGGCAATCGCCACGGCACAGCGAGCCCGGTAATAACTTGGTGACATGCCGAATACGGAATGACTGAACACCAACGAGACTAAGACAATCCCAAGGAGCGTGCGAATCATTTTGGATCTCCTATCCAAGTGAAGCATGGTCGAAGCGTTGCTCAGGGAACCCTTCAAACCGTGAGTAGGCGATGCACTCTGCACCGCGCAGGTGTTTCTTCTCAAAATCTTCCAGTCGAACTCGCAGGAATCCCGGTGGCCAAGGCTCACCAGTTTCTAAATCTTCCAGTTCACCGTGAATGCGCCGACCCCATTGATTCTTAATGGCGATCCAGTCGTGCGAAATACTGTATCCCCAGATGCCCATCTGGTGCGACCAGCTTCCAGACGGATAGTGGTAGCCACGTTTACCACCCTTTGGCTTTTTGCTGTACCCACGGTTCGATGCGATCGTGCAGTAGTGGTTGTTCGACAGGGCATCGAACAGTTCAGTCATTGTGTTGATACGGGAAGTAGTCTTGATCAGGAAGTCATTCGCGACTTCGATGTAATCCCGAAATGATTTACCGTCAACGTCCTTGTCGTCGCCCCAGCGATCGACGTTGCGTTTGTTGTACGCTGGAAGATCCGGAGCGTGATCCAGTGGCAGCACACCACCCTCTGTATGAGCTCGTGCCTGCCAGCCGCCGATTGATCCCGGCCCGCCACGGAGGCGGTTCTTCCCGATAATGACGCGACCATAGGCGTAATGGTACGCATTCATTAAGTCTTTGAACTGCTCGCGATCGCCTTTCTTGATATCCACGCATTGCGTGAGTTCAACGATCTCTTCACTGGCAGCCGCAACACAATTGCCGGTCGGCTGTGGAATGGTAGGCGGATCGAAGCCTGTGATCTCGCGAAAGATGTCCCAGCCACGAACAGTGTCTGCTCGTTCAGTGGTGGCACCAGCGATGAAGAACGTGGGGTGTGCGGCAGCTGCCTCGGCGGAATCCCAGTACGGTTCAATCTCTTTCAGAGCGACCCCGCAGAGCTTTGCACGGTCAGCGTCATTCTTAGGCTCATCCCAGGACGACACATTGAATCGTGGCTTTGGAACCCAGATCTTCTGCTCGGTCATTTTGCTTCCAAACATGCAGCGGCCAGTTCATCCCACCGCTTGGCGTAAGCCGCTCGATCGGGATTCTGGCCCTCAAATTCCGACAGGTATTCCGACAGGATTCCAGAAAGCAAATCTGGAATTCCGAGATTGGATTTGGCTTTCACCCAAGCAGATCGAAGCACGGGAACTGGCTCGTCGCCATTCTTCAGTGTGTCTGAAATCGCCATGAACCAGCCGGCATACAGATCAGCGGTACCTGGTGGGGCGGCCTCGAGCGCCGCGGCGACTTTTCTGGCTAGTTCGGTTGGAGCAGGCTCCGGCTGAACGTCGTCCGGTTTGTCCGGCCCGGGAGTTGGAGTCGGAATCAATCCAGAAGGAAGCAGAATAATCAGGCCGCAGATAATCAGGATTGCCCAGCGCATCACTTTTCTTTCTGAAGCCCGTGTTTTGTTCTCAGTTCCATCCACTTGATTAGCAGGGCAACGGAGTCCGGGCAGTTACGGTTGCGGGAATCATCCATGAGTTCTCGCCACGCAACATCCTTGTTCAGTTCATCAGACTTTGCCTGACTAGCTTTAGTGGTGAACTTTTTAAGGAAGCTCCGGAAACCGTCCGCCTTAGATCCATAGGCTGCAAGAAGAGCAACGATCCCGGCGATGACTTTTGCGATGACTGCTGGATCCATGATGATTATTCAGGCAGCGAAATAGCCGCCCCCCTTTGTGCGAATTCCATGAGCACGTAAACAGCGACACTGGCAATTTTCATGATGTACGTGGACAGCACAGCTTTGGCGTACCACGGAGCATCGCTGGCATCGTTCTCCACGCGAGACCGGATGACATCCAAAAGCCGCGCCTGATGAACCTTAATCTCTTCATCATCCAATCCATCTTCTGCATCGATAAGGATGGGACGGAGCAGGGCTGGAATGTATGGGGTAATCATTTCCACAACCGGGCCAATCATATCGGCCTCAGTCTCTTCGCTGACCCATTCTCCGGCGATATCAACGCGAAGGTTAATGGCATGGGTGAGGGACTTGCTCAGGGACTTGTTGTCAATGATTCCCATATCTCATCTCCTTTATTTTTTGGCATGCGACGGAAATAGTGACGCCTATCCAGTGGCGCGTCAACAGCATGAGGCGTGATTGCATCCAAAAGAGTTTGTATCCTCTCGGCCCCCTCAATGTCCCCAGACTCACTACGTTTCTCAAACGTCGCAGCCAGTTGGGCGACAAGCTCGTGTGTGCAGAGCATGTACTTTCCCTGGGGCATTCCAAGACTATCCGTTTCGATATCGACTTCCGGCGACCAGTACGATCGATCCAGATCGATTAAGAAGTGCGGTTTTCCTAGAAAAATGTGCAATGGTCACCACCTTTCAGCCAATCGTAACCACCAGTAACCCGGGCAGTTACGCCGTAAGTTGTTGGGAATTCACTACTTATCTCAAAAGTAACCAGTAACCGCATCTCCTGCGGAGAACACACGTATAGCGTAAAAACTTTTTTTGCACACGGATGTTAACATGGGTAATATGGGTTGCCTCTCTACAAAAGTGAGAACAGCATGACGTATGTTCTCTGTAAACGAGTGGTTACTCGGTTACTCTAATAATAATAATAATAATTTTTTCATTCTTCTTCTTCTATTCATAGAAGAAGGAGAGCTTTCGCCCTCCTTCAGAAGTGTAACCGGCACTGGTTACCTAGTGGATACCATTAGCCAAAGTGGTAACTAAATGGCGTCCATTGTGCCCTCATCCACTGCTGGCGGAAGGAAGTCACTCGTACTTTCGGTCGGCCAATCCATGTGTTCCACCGCTCCGCACAGTGACATGGGCACGTAAACGCCCTTGGATTTTGCCCCGTTGATGCTCATTAAGCCCTTGAATGAGCCTTCCAGCCGGCTGAAGATCGTCCGCAAATCCTGCCGATCGTAGTTCGTTCCTCTCAGTAAGGACCGACGAATTGCCCCGTTCGTGGATGTGTCGAAGAACACATAGCTCCCATCCACAGTGAGCCCTTTGGCTTTTGCTTTGTTGTAGTCTTTCATGGCGTTCAGTTTACTGAACGGTAGTCTGCGAATCCCCTTCGTCTTTAGGACCGCTTCAGGGTCTTTTGAGAAGCCCTCAGTCGTCTCCTGCTGCAATAGATAGCCAACCGTGGCCTCATCACCCCCTGGAAGCCTCACAGGGCTGCTCAGGACCGCTGCGAGAGCGAGAGAGTGTTCCTCGTCCGCATCCTCCAGCACGTCCGTATCCCGCAGGAAGTCGACCGTTGAGCGGTGGTAGTTGATCGACTGTTCTTTGGTGTACCCCTGAATCACTGAGTAGATCGAACTGGTCAAGGCGTACGACTCAGCCTGTCTGGTCGAGTCCTTGACCGTTTCTGTGAGGATCTCCCGGTTCCGCTCCTTCATTTTCAAGGAATGACGCATGCCGACGGCGACCAGTTTGGTTCGGAGATCAGCCAAGTACAACGGGTCATTGTTTAGCTTCATCCACTCCTTGTCCGCATTGTTCACCTTGTTGAGCCTGAACGTCATGTAGCGGTTCTGCTCGGTCTCTTTGTCCATCTTCATCTCAGTGGCTGAAAACCACGGCAGAAGACAGTACGAGGACTCTACGGCCACCTGAGACGAGCTTGAGCGAATGGATTGGCCGAACGGCCCGCGACGGTTTGAGGACATCAGCATTTCAAGCACCGAAGTCCTGTGCCGGCTGGCCTCAAACTCGTCCAACATTAAGGCTCGACTGGATTGCTCAATCTTAGCTCGGATTCCAGCTTCGGACGTGTTTCCTGTGGCGACACACAGCGGCCCGAGAAGCTCAGCAATCCACGAGAACAGCAGAGTTTTGCCGGTATTGGACTGGCCGACCAGTGCCACCCAAGGTCGCCAATCCCAGATGGACTGGCAGATCGTGGCAATAATCAGGCACGCCAGCGTCTCAGCCGCTTGAGGATGTTCGTGGTTCTTCCACATGCTCAACTGGCTGACCAGTTCATCGTACACTTCCTGGCACCAACTAAGAGACCGCGCGTGATCAAGGTACGGCACAATCGTATCCGCGTCATACCATTCGTCACCCGCTTCCCCGAAGTCAACGATCTTGTCTTCACACATGGGTTCGCGATAAACATCTACCCCACCGTTCACAACGATATACTCCCCGGTGCCTACCGCCACGGTTCGTCCATTACCTTCCCAGACACCGATTCCCCAGGTGTTTTCACGGCTGATCACTTTGCCGCCTGCTGTCTGGGCAATCGCCACACGAACATCGTAATCGTCCAACAGGTCCGGATCGGCGTCAGTGTCCCGGGGATCTGCAATTTCGATTGCTGGCGCGCCAACGTAGACCAGTTGCTGAAGGTAGGTAAATTGGTCAATACTGGAGATCAAAAACTTCGAGCACTTATTGAAACTGAAACAAAGAATCCCGCCGGTCTTCTTGTGTCCCAGTACGCTCATTTCCAACCGCTTCAGAAGCAGTTGGTTCTTTGTCATTGGAGCAGTTGAAGTAGCCGGCGCCGCGGCGCCGTTCGAGCTTGTGGTGGGTGGGCTCTTCTTGGCAAGTTTCCATTCCTTCGATGCGCGAACCGCTTTCTCTAAGTCATCGTAGGTGTTGCCTTCATCGAACCAGTCGCGGAGGTCTTTCCCCTTCTTTGGTTCCAGGTCAGGATACAACTGGAAGTTGAGGACCGCTTTAGCTCGCCCTTCCAGTGCCGTCACCCAACGTGCTGCACCGCCTGACTTGTCAGAGCCAGAGCCAAACTGACCGGGCTCGTCCGCGTCGTGAATCACCACCACAGTTTTGTCTACCGCCAGATCCGGGAACGTCAAAGCATCCTGCGCAGCATCGCATCCCGCAGAATTCGTAACGACCAGGTGAGTGTTCCGCTTGTCTTCCGGAATCTCCTGCTGAAGCCGCAGCATGTCAGTGACACCTTCGACCTTGTAAATGATGTCAGCCTCGTGCCAATGCTGAATAGCGTGCCGGTTCATGATGCCTGACTGGCCCATTGAAATCGTGCGCAAGAGTTGGTCGCCAGCCGGCCCGCCTGGCTTCCGAAGTTGACCGCCAGATCCATTCATTGAGACAATGCCCTTCTGAGGCTTCTCGAATGGACTGATCATGTCGAATACTGGGAAGATCACAGCTGCCTGGTCACCCATGATAAGCCCAGCCGTGGCGCCTGTGAGTTCGAGCGTCTCTTGATTCAGGCCCAACTCTTTACGCAAACCAATCGACTTCGTCTCAGTGAGCGTCTTCCACTTGACGTTACCCCAGAACGACTTGCCGCCACCGCTCTTTGGCATCTTGACTTTGTACTTCTTCGCCAGCGATTTCTGGCATTCATGGAACGAGGAGTACGGCCCATACTCCACACCCAGTCGAAAGAACGGAAACGATGGTCCCGGTCCAAGATCCTTGTAGTAGCCCGTGCTGACATTCACAGCAGCGGATGGGTTCCTGTCGTCTCTGTCCACCGCACGACATTCAGCGAACCCAGCAGCACTTACATTACCCGTAAACTCCAACCCCCACGCTTTACACTCCTCCTCAACATCAATTCGGTCCATCAGTTCTTCATTGAACTCGTGCCAAATCTGTCGGGGTGTTCGTCGTCTAGCCATCGTCTTCGGCTTTCTTTAACAGGTTGAGGTTGTTCATCTTCCAGGCGTATTCCAACATCCGGAATGTGTGGATCTCAGCAAAGCGGACGCCCGGCATTAACCACCAATGGATGTTAGGGAAATGGCGCATCGTCCAACTGATCAGCGACATTGGCACGGTCTGCACCAGAAGGCTGCTGTTGTCCTGGATGTGCGCAAGCAAGCGGGACCAGTCACATTCAAGCACAATGTGACCGAGTGGCATTTCGTTTAGGCGAGCCAGTTGTTTTTCAAACCGGCGGCGATCAGTACCAGCACATGATGTGAAATCCTCCATTGACTTCCGTTCAATTGCGACCACGTCTTCCAGTCCTTCGATAGAGTAGTCGCCCGTCCGTAAAGCTTGCCTGTTAATTTTGACCGCGTTCACCCCGCCACCCTGATCCTTGCGGGCCCTAATGTTGCGAAACGAAAACGGGTGCTGCTCACGGGAATCAACGACTACCGTGAACGGACAAATATGAAACTGAGCCAACCGACCCACCCCGAACTGCCTGGCTTGATTCCTTCATACACAACCCATTGCTGAGTATGTGCATCGCAAACCATTAGGAGAGAATTAGAGTCTCGGTCTCACCATCGTGTCTCCAAATTTACCCTTCCTGAATCAGAAGTGGTTCACTTTCAAGATGTTCAATACCAGCCCACGCACGAACCCAGATTGTTTGTGGTTCGGACTTGTCCTCAACTGAATCATGAACCATCACAGCCGGCAATCTCACAAACTTGCCGCCAATACTGAACTCGTAGCTTTGGCTTTGGATGTGCCATCCCGTGTATGTCGCCCTGAGTGACACCCATTCCGCTTCAAACACACGACCATATTCGGTCAATGATTCCGCCAGCATTGTCTTCCGACCGTCCACGTTGTTTTTGGCGATCTGCTTCTTGAGTGTGGCAGTGTCGCCAATTACTACGCATCCAGTCTGGAAGCGGCTGTGAGCGGTGTAGACCAGTGACCGATCCACGAATGGGGCAGGGTCAACAACAATGATCACAAACGGCCATCCCCCACCCTGTGACTTGTGCGCGGTAACAGCGTAGGCAAGTGTCAGTTCGTTCGATAGATCTCGTGAAACTGGAAACTGACAACTGTACTCTGAGCCACTGAACTGAACGCAGATCTTCTTTCCGTCCAGATAAGTCACGCGGCCTGTCTCACCATTGGCCAGGTATCGTCCAGTCACCCGGCCACCTACCCGCAACATCTCCGGCCCTTTGTCCCCAATCTCGAATAGTTTGGCGTGCTGATTTCTCAGGCACATGACTTTGTCGTCCAAACGGAAATTAGTGTTTGGAGCGCATAAGCCATCTGGATTGAGTTCATTCTGTATTGAGTCATTCAAGATGGTGCGACTTACCCCGCCCGTGTCATTTCGTGCGCAAATGACTTGAACCCATTCAGTGATATCGTATTCATCTGGATGAACCTGACTGATCAGTTTGTCGATCTCCCAGATCTGTTCCATCACCAGCCGCACAACTTTCTCGGCCTTGCCGGCCTGAATAAACATGCAATTCTCTGCACCATGCGGACCAGCGTTAGGCGTTAGGCTTAACCGCTGAGAGTAGACCGGCAGTCGCCCAGCACGAATTTCCTGACACACTTGAGCACCACGACCAGCGAATCGATGGATCTCTGTCAGTTCTGCGTGCGGTACGTTACCCGAAGCAATCATGTCAAGGAACGGTTTACCTGGACCCACTGGTGGCAGCTGATCCGGATCGCCCGCCAGGATAATCTTTGTGCCGGTGCGGATTGCGCCAAGCAGTGATGCCATCAACTGGCTGTCAATCATCGACGACTCATCCACGACAATCAGGTCATGCGGTAGTGGATTCTGCGAAGTGTAATTGAACGCCCACCCGTCACCATCCTGCCCGCCACGTCGCGGTTCCAGTGCGGCATGTATCGTTGTTGCCGTGCTGGACATTCCCATTGCATGCAGTGCCTCTGTGAACCGCGCAGCCGCCTTGCCGGTTGGTGCCACATAGAGCCTTGATTCTCTCGGGACTTTGCAAACATTGTTGAGGTAATAAGCGAGCGTGAACGTCTTCCCGGACCCCGGGGGACCACTAAACAAAACCATGTTGTGATCGCGGAACATTTCAACGCTCTTCTTTTGTTCATCAGCCAGGGTGATTTCCACAGAGCAGTCTCCTTGTGTCGGTTTGAATTTGATCTTCACTCTCTAGTACAGCACGACTTCCAATCCAGTATTCACCCTTGTGCTGCGTCAGCACGAGCCGCTTGGACCGCAACCCCAACTCAATTGCTTTTGTTGGGTCTACGTCCACACTCACAGTGAACCGGATGTGCTTTGCTGCTTCCTTCAGGGGGAACCATGTCGAACCAGCATTCTTCGTCTTCATGTAATGGTGCAGCGCCATGAACTGCCGTTTCAGTCCTTTCTCTGGGCATCCAAACTTGACATATAGAGTGTCACACCGACTGAATCCGGCACCCTTGTATCCCCGCACCATCATGGTGAACGGGTCGCGATGAATGATGTCAGCCGCTGACTCTCCCATATCGTCCAGCGCTTTTTCGATCGCAGTAGATGGCAGACCGGAACCTTCCAGCATGGAAGACAGTTTGATCCTTGCGTCCTCAAACTTCTCCAACCTGATCATTGTTTTTGACGCATGCCGAGCTTCATCAAGATCGATGTTTGCGATGCTCGCCATCCATTTCGGGTCTGCCTTGATCTTCTCAACGACACAAGCCGGTCCCACGTCCGCCACCATCTTCCGGATTCCGGCCGCGCCGAGTCGTTTGATATGACCCAGGTATCGCCGCAGGTATGTCTTGACCTGTTCCGAAGTGACAGGAGCGGACGATGCGAAGGAACTGAACTTGAATTGAAGCCCGTACTTGTCGTGCTTCTCCCAGTGGCCGGTGAAGGTATAAACCATTCCAGGATAAAATGCGGTATGGTTCGCGTTGCCGACACAGCAATGACCGTCCTCCATTCGCAGGATCACGAATCGCGTGTCATCACGCTGATAAATGAACTGAACAAACTCCCCGGTGTACTTTTCCTCTGTTCGTGGTTTCCAGTTCACGACAACTCCAGTACCTGCTGAATCCTCACGAGTAGTTGCAGTTCGGACCACGCATCCGATGCCACGTAATTTTGAAGAGCGCCCCAGTTGCCGCTGTCGACCATCTCCAGCACTTCTGAGCCATCTGTGTCGCCAGCTGGTGGATGAATGTCCAACCAGCTTAAAAGGGTCTTTAGCTTGACCGCGTTCGCAACTCCACCGAACAACTTGATCATCAAGTCCAGTGAATTCCGGCCCCCGTAACGATGCAGTGAGAGCCGCTCATCAGGCGTGACACCCAATCGCATCGCTCGCCAAAAGATCAGGCGGTCATCATAACCGGCAATGTTGTAGCCCACGCGCGTTGTCTTGTGGTACAGCAGGTCAAAGAAGTCCTGCACCAACTGGCGCTCTTCGTCTTCCGTTTCGGCCAGCCAAACTCGCGGCTTGTTTGGTTCCCCGAACGCGCAGACAGACATCGCGACAATCCGGGCAGTCTCCGGGCGCGTGCCCAGGTGGTGCCACTCACGCATAGCCTTGTCGCCCTCTTCCATGTTCTTGACTAACGCTTCCGAAACACCCTTGCGCGGGCCGCGCTCGCGCGACTGTTCCTTCTCTTGAAGCAGTAACAACTGCTCGGGGCACACTCCGTCCTTTAATCGTTTCTTGAGGCTAGACTCTGTCTTGAGCACTTCCTCCATATCGAGCGACTCGTCAAACAGAATTTCCTTAACAGCTGGACGAGGGAATCGCGACTCATCTGGTATTGCTTCAAGATCGTAAGCCCAGTAGCCAGACACTAACGGGAAGTGCTCAAATGGTTCGTCTGCATATCGCACTGGCTCGTAATCAGACGGCACTGTAGTTGTGCCAGTGGTGTCGATTGAGCTACTGATTGAATCTGGCGACATTCCCTCTGTGTTGTAATCAGCGGCGAATGGGTCGAACTTCATGGTTGTTTCTTCCTAAAAAAACGGGGAGAACAGTCTGCCCCTGAGACTTGTTCTCCCCGTGTCACACGCACAGACGTGCGACAGTGATTAAAGCGAATCCATCGTTTCCGCAGCCACTTCCGGCGGCTTCTGAGGGATGGCAAAATTGGTGTAGTCCGGGTTCAATGGGCACTCAGCCAACTTCACCTTTTCGTGAGTGACTGGCCAGGCGTCATTGTTCCAACGCACCTTGTACCGATCCGGATAAACCTCCCCAGTCTTTGGGTTGACCTTGCCTTCCGTGTTCTTCTCGCAGCCCACCTTCACCACGGCGTTTTGGTCTTCCAGTCGCTCGTACATGCCAGCCGAAAGATGCACACTCTTTTGCCCCAATATCTGCGCACCAATCGTTCCAAATGCGTAGAAGAAAGCGAGCACACTGGTCAACTGCCTGCCTTCCAGTGCCTTCATTTCATCCTTCTTCTCTTTGTCGACCCAAGTGGCCATATAGATCGAGTGATAAATCTGTTTATCCACTTCACTCTCTTCTGTGCCAGCCAAGACCTTGAGCGTCACATCTACGTGAGGAAGTGATGCTTTTGTTTCATCTGTCTTCTCCACCGCTTCCACATACTCAACATGCGTCACCATGACATGGTAAAATCCCTCCTTCCCAACTTGGGCACCGCCGCCTTTGTACATGGACTCTTCAGATGCCTCTGACGTGTCGTAATCAACACTCTCTGCGAATGGGTCAAATGCTGCCACTGTTTAATTCCTTTTTAACTACGGCAAGTTCACTGTCTGTTGATATCCACGATATTGGATACCCCAGTGAATTGAGTCCTGCCTGATTTTCGCGCTCAGAGATGAAAGAATCGATGAACTGGTGAGCGTCATCCGGTTCACCGTCTTCTACTTTTTTGCTTTGCGAGACAGGGCCTCACTCAGCGCGTTCTGCATTTCAATCACCTGATTAACGCCCAGGTCACTGAACTTAGCTGCATTACGTTTCGCCAATGACTCCTTCAGTTTCGGAACCGCATCATCGCCCCACAATGTCTTCGCGCCTTCCTTAATGATGGCGACCCGGTCATCAAAACTCAGACTCAGATCTTTCGCGTCGGTGCTGTTCTGATTCTTTTGTGTCGGTAACTCTGCTGTTGGTGTTGGCTCAGCCTTTGTTGTTGCCGGCTGAGTGTTCGCCTGCGCCTGCTGTGCGGCCTCCTGACTGCGAAGCCTTGCATTCTCTTCCTGTCGCCGTGCCGTTGCAGCAATACGCTCGGCAGTCATCTGTTCTTTATCGCGTTCCAGTTCCGCAATATCGTGCTTCAATTCCAGCCGTTCGTCTTCCGTCAGTGGACGCGACGGAAGTAATTCTGACTTCTTGAGCTTCTTGTAGTTCGGTGGATTCGCGATGTACTCCCGGATCTTGTCAGGGTCCAGGTCATGAACAGCTGGTGGCAGAATCGTCACCACTTCGCCCGTCACGGGATTAGCATGACAGAGTCGTGACTTACCAATATCGCCAGACACAACACCGATCGGCTTCTCACACTGCTTGCCGGTTGCTGGATCCACAGGACGAGACAGCACAAACAAAACGTCCGCCATCTTCCGGAACACGTCAGAACCCTTGGCTTTCTGGCCGCGAGCACCT
>Ga0180434_10000962_pt1 | contig 42414 bp, 33 predicted proteins | sample SS_ome_7_FD_132453 | JGI IMG/M metagenome (GOLD analysis project Ga0180434, IMG submission 132453) | Hypersaline lake sediment archaeal communities from the Salton Sea, California, USA - SS_1_D_2 metaG | ecosystem: Environmental > Aquatic > Non-marine Saline and Alkaline > Hypersaline >... | reverse complement strand
GCCTGAATTCCGCTCTTGATCTCGATTTCCTCGTCGTTGTGATCTCCCAGCTCGACGTATTTCCATATGGCCGTATCGTTCTCGACCACGAAGACCAGAGGTCGATCCTGCCGGACGACGACGGCGCGCCGCGGCACCTTGATCACGTCCGTGTTGACCTTGTATTCGATATCGAGTTCGGCATGCATCCCCGGAAAAACCTTGTTCTCCGGGTTGTCCACTTCCACGTAGACGGTGATGGTCTTCTTCTCCTGATCCACCTCCGGACTGATGGACTGGATCTTGCCGTAGAAGTAGGTGTCCGGGAAGGCGTCGAACTTGATTCGCGCTTGAATGCCCACCTTGAGGTTGCTGACCTCGGATTCCAGGGCGTACCCCTTGAGATACAGGGTCTTTAGGTTGATGATGCGCATCAGTTCCTGGCCGGGACTGACGATTTCGCCCCGGCTCACCTTGAGGTCGGCCACGACGCCTTGGAAGGGGCTCCTGATCGAGGTCCGCTTCAGCTCAAGTTCGGCTTTCTTGAGTGATACCACGGCTTCGGTGAGCTTCTCGGTGGCCTTCAGGACCTCTTCGCGCTTGGCACCCGAGAAAACCAGGGTCTCCTCGTACTCCTCCTTGATCGATTCGAAACGGGCCTCGTTGATTCTGCCCTTTTCGAAATCCCGAATCGCCTGACGGTACTTGGCCTGGATGGACTCGACCTCCTCCATCTGCTTGGCATCCAACGGCGCGTTGAGCGGATTTTCCGTCCTTTCCTTGACCAGGAACTTGGACAGGGTCTCCAGTTTGGCGGCCTTCCGGCTCTCCACATCCAGTTTTTTCTCGGCGTCGTCGATCTTGATGAGAAGCCCTCCGGGTTGGACCCAGTCTCCGATTTCACAGTGTATGGCTTGTATCTTTCCCTGAACCTCGGATTTCAAATCGGCCTTCTCCCATACATCGGCCGTGGCCGAGATACGCAGCCGCAGGGGCAGGTTTCCCCGTTGAACCTCGATCACCTTGACGGGAAGCGGGGCTTCCTTGCGGGTGTCTGCTTCCTCCTGCTCCGCCTTGATGATATCGGCCCCTTCCTCTTTTTCGGGTTGCAGGAACAGCTTGGTGGCGACGAACAGAAGACCGGCGATCAGCAGGACCAGCGAGAAAATCTTAATCACCTTGTTCATTGGATCTCCTCTCTCGAAAATGATGGCGGGGCACGGGTGGCGGCCGCCATTTTGGTTATACGTCTGTGCCCGGAGATGGTTCACATCCGGGTTGATTCCTCAGAACGAGCTCGGAGTATGGGTCGGGGGTGGACGCCTCCCCGGTTTCCGTCGATTCTTCAAGTATGTGCAGACGCCGGCGGCGGGATCAGCCGATCGCCGTTCTCTTGGCGGACACCCGGTCGTTGAACTCCCGTTCGATCCGCCGTTTCTCTTCCAGGAGTTTTTCACCTTCGGCGTCGGATTCGGCGCTGCCGCCGGATTTGAGCCGGGCGATCTTCCGCTCCAGGTCCCGCTGCTTCTTGATTTCATAATCGGGCGGATCCAGATCGTTGTACTCGTAGGTGTTGCGCAGGTGGCGCATGTGTTTGCGCAGTTCGCGTTCGTAGCGATCGATTTCGGCCTTGGCCTTGGCGGCCGACGATTTGCTCTGCTGCGCCATGGCGTTGTATCGCTTGATCTTGTCGTTGAAGTCGTATTTCTCGAACAGCTGGAACTGGCCGAGTTTCAGGGCCGCATTGTACTTGGACATGTCCCCTTCCTTGCGGAACAGGAGGGCGGCCTCGATGTACATATCCACCACCTTGTCGAAGAAGGACTTGTCCCTCTTGGCCTTGGCGGCATATACCTCGGCGATGTTTTTGGCGTACTTCCCCTTGGGAGTGGTCGAATGAAGCCGGGTGAACTCCTGCAGGGCCTGATCCAGCCGGTTGCTCTTCAGCAGGGCCACCGCGTAGGTCTCATGGATCTCGGGTTTGGACTTGTCGCTTCCACCGAGACCCCGGTAGAACGAAATGGCGCCGTTGTAGTCGGAATCCTGGTGGACGAGCATCTTGATCTTCTGCTCGGGCGTCATCTGCTTGGGTGGTGGACCGGTCAGTGATTTCTTCAGATTCTGGGCGGCGCTGAGCACCTCGTTGTCGTGACCCCGGGCCAGGGTGATGGCGCGGTTCACGTAGTCCATGGCCTTCTCCTTGTCGTATATGGAGGCGCTCTTGACGGCGTAGGCGTTGCCGGTGACCAGATACAGACGCGCCTGCTCTCCGCGGTTGGGCAGGTCTCCGAGCGTCATCGTCTTCTCTCCGGTCCTGGCGGTCTGAACGTAGTCACCCACGTGGAAATAACTGACCGTGAGCATGTAGTAGGCGAGTTTGGTGAATTTCTGAGAGGTTTCGGGGTATTTTTGAATATAGGCTTTGAACGCTTCCACCTTTTCCTCGGGTGTCTTTTTCAGGATGGCTTCGGTGTAGTCCTGAGCACGGGCGATTTCCATATCCTCGTCGTTCTGCCCGAAGAGCGGGAAGACGATGAGGACGGCGATCAGGACCGATAGCAAACAAAGTCGTTTCATGGCAAGCTCCTTCGTAACGGGTTTTATAATGAATAATACATATTTGTACAGAAAATGCAAGGCCCGGACATCCGATATCCGAACTTGCGGATTGGATACGATCCAGGCTGCCTTTTCATTTACCCCCGCCGCTGCCTGCCAGTGCATGGCCTGGAATTCCCCGTACTTTTGTGCTACCATGTCGGCTGATTCTCGGGAAAATGAGCCGGCGGCGGGCCCGACGAATTCACCGGATCCAAGATGGCCGAACTGGAAATCATCGGGGCGAACAAACACAACCTCAAGAACGTCAGCCTGCGCCTGCCCAAACGGCGGTTGATCACCTTCACGGGGCTTTCCGGTTCGGGAAAGTCCTCCCTGGCCTATGACACGATTTTTCAGGAGGGGCAGCGAAAGTACCTCGAGTCGCTGTCCGTGTACGCCCGGCAGTTTCTCAAGACCCTGGAAAACCCCGAGGTGGAACTGATACGGGGCATATCTCCGACCATATCGATCGATCAGAAGCACTCGTCCCATTTCTACAACTCCACCGTGGGCACCCTGTCGGAGGTCAGTCAGTATCTGCGGCTGATGTACGCAAAGGTCGGCGTGCCCTTCTGTCCCCAGTGCGGTCGAGGAATCCAGAGGTTTTCCCGCGAGGGCATCATGGCGCACCTGTTCGACCGCCTGAGGGGCCGGGTGGTCCACATCCTATCCCCGGTGGTGAGGCGAAGGAAGGGGACCTACAAGATGCTTTTCGATCGCTATTTGAAACGGGGATTTCTCAAGGTGCGGATCGACGGCCGGCTCCATTACCTCGACGATCCGCCCGCACTCGCCCGGCACGCCGTCCACGATATCGAGCTGCATGTGGACACCCTGGCGGTGAAGGAGGATGCCCGCGGCCAGTTGGCCGAGAGCCTCGCCCTGGCCGCGGCCGAGGGCAACGGAGAGTTGCTGATCCAGGAGGAGGACGGGTCCGAGCATTTCTTCTCCGACCGCCTGTTCTGCGCCCGCTGCAACCTGGCCATTCGCGAGCCGCAGCCCGCCACGTTTTCCTTCACTTCCCCCCTGGGGAGTTGCCCCGCATGCACGGGCCTGGGCCTGATCGAAGGGGGCGATCCATGTACCGAGTGCAGCGGCAGCGGGTTGAACCGTGAGGCCCGTTCCTTCCGTTTTCGCGAGCGAACCATCGCCGAACTCGGAGATCTTGAGATCGGCGCCCTGCTTGAACGTCTGTCCAAAGTGGAACTGGCCGCCGAAGAGCAAAGCATCCTCGCCCAGGTCTTTCCGCATATCGTGCAGCGCCTCGAATCGTTCGTCCGCCTGAACCTGGACTACCTGACCCTCAACCGGCGGGTTCACACCCTTTCCGGGGGGGAACTGCAGCGCACGCGACTGGTATCGCAAATCGGTTTCGGATTGAGCGGAATCATCTACATTCTTGATGAACCCTCCATCGGCATGCACATGGCGGAGCAGAAAAACCTGATCGCGATACTGCAGGAGCTGAAGAAGAGGGACAACACGATCATCGTGGTGGAGCACGACGAAACCACCATCCGGGCCTCCGATTACATCGTCGATCTCGGTCCGGGGGCCGGGGAGAAGGGTGGACGGGTCGTCTACGCCGGGTGGTTCAGGGATTTCAGCAGGGCCAAAAAGTCATTGACGGCGGACTATCTCTTCGGTCGGAAACGGGTCGAACGGGTGAAAGGCCACCCGGTCGATCGGACACGGCGCCTGCGAATTTCTGGGATATCGATCAACAACATCAAAAAGGCCGACCTGGAACTTCCTCTGAAATGCCTGACCGTGGTCACCGGTGTGTCCGGATCGGGCAAGAGTTCCCTGGTCGTGGACGCCCTGTACTCGGTTCTCAGGGCTCGGCTGGCAGAGGGTGACGGCCAGGAGCGGCGGGGGAGAACCCCGTTGTGGACATCGGATGAGGGCCTGGAACAGATTGAACGGGTGCTGATGGTGGATCAGACCGCGATCGGAAAGAACTCCCGGTCCTGCCCCGCCACCTATGTCGGCCTCATGCCCATGATCCGGGAGCTCTTTGCCGAGTTGCCCGAGTCCAAGATGAGGATGTACAGCCAGAGCCGGTTCAGTTTCAATGTCAAGGGGGGGCGCTGCGAGGCCTGCAGCGGCCTCGGTACGCGAAAGCTCGAGATGGGCTTCCTGCCAGAGCTCGAGGTGACCTGCCCGGTTTGCGAAGGACGCCGCTACAATTCAGAAACCCTGCGTGTGAAGTACCGCGGGCTCTCCATCGCCGACGTGCTGGACCTGACCGCCACCGAGGCCCACGCCTTTTTCCGCAACATACCGCCGCTGGCCAAGAAAATCCGTCTTCTCCTGGAGGTGGGGCTCGGGTACCTGCGCCTGGGGCAGAGTTCGGTGACCCTTTCGGGCGGTGAATCACAGAGAATCAAACTGTGCAAGGAACTCTCCCGGATTTCCGGAAAGACCACACTCTATGTGCTCGACGAACCCACGGTGGGCCTGCATTTCGACGACATCCAGAAATTGATCACCGTGTTTCACTCGCTCATCCTGAAGGGGAGTACCATCGTGGTGATCGAGCACAATCCGGAGGTCATCCGGGCGGCCGACCATGTCGTGGACCTGGGTCCGGGAGGGGGGATCCGCGGCGGCAGGATCTTGTTTTCAGGTCCGCTGACCGGCCTCGCCGCCTGCCGGCGATCGGTGACGGCGCGTCATCTCAGGGGGAAGATCGACGATGCCGTTTGAACAGCTGCTGGGGAATCCGCGCATCAAGACGGTGTTCAGGAGCTACCTGAAGAACCAGACCATTCCTTTCAGCATGATCTTCGCCGGTCCGCCCGCCGCGGCCGTTCTGGATTTCGCGGAGGCCTTCGCCAAGGGCGTCAACTGCCTGGAGGCGGAGGGCGATTTCTGCGGCGCCTGTCAGAACTGCCGGGAGATCTCTCGCGGCATCTATCCCGACGTGGTCCGCCTCGGGCCGGATGGTCAATTTTACAAGAAGGAGCAGATCACCTATCTGATCGAAGACAACTTCAAAAAACCGCTCAGGGGAAGAAAGAAGATATACATCCTGGCCGACGCGCACCGTTTGACCGAGAATGCAGCCAATGCCTTCTTGAAGGTTCTGGAGGAACCCGCCGCGTCGAGCATGTTCCTCCTCCTCACCTCCAATCTCACCGGCCTGCTGCCCACCATCAAGTCCCGCTGCCAGATCCTGACCTTCGCGGTTCCCTCCCGGGAGGAGATACACACCTTTCTCATGCGCGGCGGCACCCCGGGCGACAAGGCACGCCTGATCGCCCACCTGAGTCAGGGTTCGTCGCTGTCCCTGAGCGGGGACAGCCTCGGCGAGTTCCTGGATCGCCGCGCCCATGCCCTGGCGGTCCTGAGGAAACTGCTGACCCGGCAGGACGTGGAGGATGTCCTTCTGGATCTATCGCACCGCAGCCGCAGCCGGGAGAAATTCCTGCTGTACTTCCGCGATCTGGTCCAGTTGATTTCTACGCTGTTGCGGGATATAATGGTTCTCGAGATAAACGAAGACAGCGGGCATTTGATCCATATCGATATCAGGGAAGATTTGATGGCGCTTGGTGAATATATCACGCTTGAGAAGGCACTGTCTCTCATCCAACGGATGGAGTGGAACCTCCGCGATGTGCAGCGCAACCTGAACACCCGGGTGCTCGTGCTCGAGTTTATCCGCCATTTTACCCAGAGAGGTGAGGACGATGTCTAGAGTGATCACCGTGCAGATCGAGGGCAACCGGGACGTCCTGCATTTCAAATCGAAGGACGGGGACATCAAGGCGAACGATTTCGTGATCGTGAAGTCCCTGTGCGGAGAGGAGATCGGCCGGGTGATCAAATATTTCGGAGATACCTTCAACGATATCAAGAACATCTCCTGTATCCCTGAAATCCTGCGCGTGGCCAACGAGCAGGACCTGAAGAACTTCCAGCGCAAACGCAGGGACGAGAAGGAGGCCTACGATTACTGTCTGCAGCGGATTCAGGATCGGGAAATCCCTATCAAACTGATTCGTGTCATCTTTTTCACCGGTGAACGCAAGGCCATATTCTATTTCTCCTCGGAGGGCCGCATCGATTTCCGTGATCTCGTGAAGGATCTGGCCAAACGGTTCAAGATGAGAATCGAGATGCGTCAGATCGGGATTCGCGACGAGGCCAAGATGATCGGGGGGATCGGAATCTGCGGGCGCCAACTCTGCTGCAAGACCTTTCTGAACAACATCGAACCCATCACCCTGCAGATGGCCAAGCGCCAGAACCTGAACATGAACCCACTGAAGATCTCCGGGCAATGCGGCCGGCTGATGTGCTGCCTGTCCTACGAAGAGGATCACGGCGGCCGTGTCTTCATCGAGGATCAGGACGAACTGGTGGGCTACAACGAAGAGGAAGACATCGAAGAGTCCTCCGGCACCCGGGATTGATCAGCGTATCGCCCCGTCGTTCGGCGGCAGGGGAATACCGAATTTCAATGTATCATCAGGGTCGGATCACCGAGGAAGGTTTGGATCAGTACCTGGCGGGGGTCGCCTCCGGCGGTGATGAATCGCCGTGACGCCTCCAGGATGATGTCGCCGATGGATCTCCTGGGATTTTCGTTCCATTCGGTGTAAAACGCCTCGGCCAGGGTGCAGGCCTGGGTGTTGCCGGAGGCGGATACGGGCACCCATGCGGTCAAGACACAACCGTTTTTCCCCACGACCAGATCCTCGGCCAGGCTATCGAAGCCAGGGACGGCGAACCGGCCCACCACGCAGGAGAAGGCGGTGAACAGGGGCAGGGCGAACCGTGAGGTCAACCGTGAAAGGTCCTCGGATCTTAGAAGTCCCTGAGCGCTCAATCGGTCCATGCCGGCATGCCCCACGTAATTGAGGAGGGCGGCGCCGGTGTGGACCGCCTCGATCAGCCGTTCCCGGGCATCGGCCACATCGTCGAATTCTCCCAGGTAGATCTTCTCGTGAAAACGGTGCCCCGCGAGGGAGGCCAGACGATCGCTGTGGATGACGAAATCGCCGCCGTCGTCGGGCCGGTCGGCGGCGAACAGGAGCGGGAGCCCGGTGCTTCTGTGTTCGGTTATGGCCCGCTCCAGCCGCGTGATGTACATGGTGAGTTCCAGTGGGAGGCGGACCGGAATCCGCCCGATGACCAGATCCGGGATATTGTCGTCACCCTCGACGTCGGCCAGTGGGGTGTCGGAAGCGAACAAGCCCCAGGGTGTGGAGACCAGGGGGGGCGGGATCAGGTTGTCGCCGAACGCCTGGTGGTCCTTGTAGTCGTAGGTGCCGTGACCGGCGAGGATGGCGTACCGCGGTCCTCGCAGCCAGTGGGCGCGGGCGTGGGCGAGAAAGGTGCGGATGGCCAGGGGGCTGGGGACACCGTGGTTGAATTCGTCGTAGATATCGTCTACGATCACGATCCGGGTGTCGAGGCCGCGACGCCGGTGCAGCTGGACCAGGCGCCTCGCCGCGGCGGACCAACCCTGCGGCACGATGAGCACGGCGTCGGCCTGGTTGCGTCCCGCTCGGAGGCGGGAGGGTCGGTCGATGGACAGATCCCCTGCCTGGATCACACCGTCCGGCGCGACCACGAAGTAGCGGTGGGCGGGTGACTCCGGGACGAAGCTGATCCGGTACGCCCCGTCGATCACCGTGCCGCTCACGATGCGGGGCTCGTCGGGCCGGCTGACGTCGAAAACGAAGATCTCGGGCCGGAGGAATCCCTCCACGGTCACCGTGTCTTTCCCGTCGCCGCGGCAGGTCAGGCGGTGTCCCACAGGCCGGAAGGAACGGCGGTAGGTGAGATCGAAGCCATCCAGATACACGATGCTGTAGGGAACGTCGGGCGCGAGGTGGTTGCGTACCGTCAGGGTGTTTGCTTCATCCCGCAGCAACGAGGGGTCGACGGTGAATCGGGCGCGGTGGGCCTTGGTTCCGTCCCAGAAGGTCGTCCCGAGCACCACTCCGTTGATCTCCACCGTGAGATGGTGATCGGGGGTGGCTGCGGTGGCGGTGGCGCCTTGCAGGTGGAGCGTCATGCTCGCTTCTCCCTGACCGCTGGCGCCGGGACTGGCGAACCGGAAGGTCCGCGGCTCTCCGCCGCCCTCGATGAAGTCCCAGAACCAGATGTCGGAGGCGGGATCACGAAAGAGCGCGGACAGGGCGTAATGGTCTTCCTCGACGTGCAGGTGCTCGGTGAAGGTGTGACCGCCTTGACCCGGTTGGGGGGGAGGGGACACCGCTTCCCCCATGTGCAGACCTTCGCCCTGCGACAGCCAGTAGACGTTGTGATCGCTGAACGGATCGTCCTTGACCCGGCCGTAGAACCAGATGCCGCCGTTGAGCGGAGCCGCGGTCCAGGGGATCTCCAGCCCCCCGCTGTGCAGGCGGAAGCGGTGGTGGTGGATCATCATCTCCACCCAGTGGGTGGCCAGACCGAGACGGCGCCCGATGAGGGCCGCTGACAGTTGGGTAATCCCGTCGGTTTTCACCCGGATCTTCAGCCTCGCCGAGTTGGGGATTCGTGCGGGAATTGTGGGCGCTGACGGCCGGGGGGTTCTGACTTTTGGCACCGGACGTGAGCGGAGGCTCCGGTTGTAACCGCGGAGGGTGGTCGTTCGGGGGGCGGTGGGTTTGCCGGTATGGTATCCCGGAGGGATCCCGAATCTCTGGGTCGGCGTCACGGCGAAGGGACCGTGGATGCGGGTGGCGCCCGAAGACTCGATCTCCAGGAGCCGGTAGGTCAACCGACCGACTGGATCGGCGGTTTCGTCGACGATCTCGTAGTCGCCACCGGCCGGGTCGTGTAACAAACCCGGCAGGAATCCCTCCTCCACGGTCTCGTATTCGCCGGAGGCGGGATGCAAACGCTGGAGGCAAAATCCCGCCGTGGTGAGTTCAGAGGCGGTGCGCCAGCGCAGGATCACCTTGCCTTGGACGAGTTCGGACGAGAAACCGGTGACCACGGCCAGCGTGGGGATGTTGCCGCCACCTTCGGTGACGGCCAGCTCGCACAGGGGACCGAAGGTGAAGTTGGCACGGGTCTGCGAGGTGTTGCCGGTTTCATCCACAAAGGTGGCCGTGGTGCCCCCGGACGCGGGGTTTCCCGTCACGGAGATCTGCTGACCCGACGAGGTGGGCGTGACGTCCACGTCGTAGCTGAGGGTCTCATCATGGATGCCGCTCCCCGTGCCGGCCACGCTGGAGGGATTCCAGGAGATGGTGCCCGTGCCTCCCAGGGCGGGTTGCGCGGTGATGCTGCCGGTGGACACCACGGCGTTGCCGGCGTACACCGCTCCGGCGCCGGGCACCACGGCCTGGACCAGGTTGGCGGCGGAGAAGGTGATGGCATGCGGCGTGGGATTGGCCATCGCGATCTGTATTCTCACGCGGGTGGTGCTGCCCACGGCCGGGGGATTGGGGCCCGAGACGTGGCTGACATGCTGGGTCAGAAAGGGTTTCAGCGGCAGGGGGCCGGTGGAGCTGGGGAGGTAAATCCGGAAGGTGTTCGCCTCGGGCTGGGCGGTGGGCGGGGGATTGGCCGCGTTGAAGGCCCCGATGTAGAGTACCCCGAAGTTGGCGTTGGACCCCGAGAGTCCGGTGTAGGAGGCGTCCGTGCTCCAGATGCCGTAGTCGCTGGCGTAGAAGTCGTCACTGAATGCGGAGATGGCGGTGTTCAACCAGACCGTCGCCCCTGAGCCGTTGAAGCTCCCGCTGCGGTTGCCGGTGCGGCTGCCGTAGGAGAAGGTGCAATAGGTGGTGCCGTCGTTGTCCCCGTCCCAGTCGTTCCAGTCTACAGTGCACCCGGACGTGACGTAGGGGTACAGGGTCGTCGTCTGGGTTCCCAGGGCACCGAGGGGGACGAAGGATTCAGCGTACACGTTGAGTTCTGTTCCGTTAATGTTGTCCACGGCCCGGATGCCGTAGCCGTTCATGTCGTCCCCCGAGGTCACCGCATTCGACATGTCGACCCGGAGCTCCCAGTGCCCGGTTGCCGGGTTGTTCTCACGGTAGAGCCGGGTCCAGGAACCGTCCGCGCCGCTGGGGGCCGAGGCGCTGCCGGTGGTGAAATCCTGGGATACCGTGCCGCCGCTGGGGTCGTAGAGGCGGTAGGTCACGCTGGTATTCCAGGATCCGCCGGTCTGCCAGTCGTTGGACTCGGAGCCGCCGCCCTGGCCGATGTCGGCGTCAAATATCCTCACCACGAGACGCCCGGTTCCCGGAGGCACCTCGATGAAGTAGCGATAATAAGTTCGCAAGGCATCGTTGGCGCTGATGTAATCCCCGTTGCTGGCTGTGTTGCCGGCGCCCAGTTGCTTAAAAAGCTGATTGGTGGGGGTCGAGGCCGGAAAAACCAACGGCGTGATGGTCAGCACCATGAACAAACCGAAGATCGTTCGGATCAACGTCCGTGATCCCTTGTTCGAGGGAAGTGTGCCCTCGGTTGCGTGGCTATTTCTCATGGATCATCCTCTTCGTGGCTTCGGCCTCCATGCGAAGCATTGGGCCGCGCCACATATTATTATAGCAAGAATTATACCACCAAAAAAGGGGCTGGGCTACGAATTTCCACCCCTAAAGTGACATTTTTTGTCAAACCGAGGGCGGGAATTTGATCCTGCCTGTGATCCGTCCCGGTGGGCGATGGGTACCGGAGAGGGAGCGGCCGGCCTCCCGGGGTTTGTGTGATCCGACGGGGTCGCTCACTGGCGCAGGAAACGGCGGGTGGAGAAGAACGACGAGAAAAGGCCGATTCCCGTGCCGAGCAGCACCAGCCTGACGAAGAGGGCCGGCGGCACGGTCTGGAAGTTCACCATCCCCTTGAAAAGCTCGAACATGAAGGCGGCATAGGTGGGGAACAGTTTCAGCAGGCCGAAGAGGAACAGGCCGGCCACCACGCTGCCCGAGAATCCCAGAACGGCGCCCTCGATGATGAAGGGGAACTTGATATACCAGTTGGTGGCTCCCACCAGCTTCTGGATATGGATCTCCTCACCGCGGAACAGGATGTTCAACTTGATCACGTTGTAGATGATGAACACGGAGACGAAGAGCAGGATCGAACTGAGGAACAATCCCACCAGCGAGATGAACTTCTTCACCGTGATGATCTTCTGGGCCCACTCGATGTTGACCTGTTTGCTTTCCACCGGGTCGAGTCGTTCCAGTTCCTCGATGAAGGCGGTGATTTTGGTGTCCAGGGTGTATTCGGGTTTGAAGGTGATCTCCATGGAAGCGGGGAAGGGGGAGCGGTTGAATTCCTTCAGGATGTGCTTCAGTTCCGGGAACTGACGGCCGAATTGAATGTTGGCCTGTTCCTTCGATTTGTACACCACCTTCTGTACCAGCAGGCTTTCCTTCACCCTGCGGATCACCGCCTCGGTCGCCTGCCTGTCGCTGCCGTCTTTGAAGTAAAAAATGGCCTCGATGCTCCTGGAGAACTCGCGGGTCACCCGGTCGAGACTGAATGAGACGTATTCGAAAATCCCGTAGATCAGAAGTGTGAAGGCGATGATTCCCAGACAGAGCAGGCTGATCAGCTTGTTGCGCAGGATGTTTCTGGCGGCGTTGCCGAAGGAAATCCGCAGCAGGTTCAAGGGGCGTCCTCCTTTCCCCAGTCGGATACCAGCCGGCCTTTTTCGAGTTGAAGCACCCGCTTGGGAAACACCCTGAGCAGGTTTTTGTCGTGGGTGGCCACGAGCATGGTGATGCCGTTCGTGTTGACGCGCTCGAAGATCTTCAATATCTCGATCGACAGCTCGGTGTCCAGGTTTCCCGTGGGCTCATCTGCGATGATGATCTTGGGGTTGGCCACGATGGCCCGGGCGATGGCCACCCGCTGCTGTTCGCCGCCCGAGACGTGTTCGGGAATATAGTTGCGGCGGTGGGTGAGACCCACCAGTGACAGGGCGTTGTTGACCATCTTCTCGATGCGCGCGCGTCGCTCGCCCCGGATCACCAGCGGGATGGCCACGTTCTCAAAAATGGTGCGCTTGTTGAGGAGTTTGAAATCCTGGAACACGATGCCGATGTCCCGTCTGAGGCGGTACAGCCGTTTGTCGGGGATGAGATTGATGTTGCCCGAATCGATCAGGATCTGACCTTTGCTGGGTTCCTCCTCTTTGTAGATCAGTTTCAGCAGCGTGGTCTTCCCCGCCCCCGAGGATCCGGTCAGGAAAACGAATTCCCCCTTCTCGATGTTGAGATTGACGTCGTAGAGCGCGAACTGGTTTTTAACGTACTGTTTGCTGACGTGATAAAACTCGATCATGGGTTCCGGTCACCCTTTCTCGCCGGCCTTCATCGTCCGGACGTCTATTTTCCCGGCCACCGGGCGCTTCAGCGCCCTTCAAGGAGGCCTTTGGCCTCTTCTACGGCCCGCTCCGGTGTCAAACCGAAATGCGCGTACAACGCCTCGGGCGTTCCGGATCTTCCGAACCGGTTGTTCACCCCGATGATCCGTACCGGTGTGGGGTGATGTACCCCGAGATGCTCCGCCACCGCCCCGCCCAGCCCACCGAACACGGAGTGGTCTTCCATGGTGACGATCCCCGCGGTCCTGCGGGCAAAGGAAACCAGGGTCTCCCCATCCAGGGGTTTGACGGTGGACATGTTGATCACGGCGGCCTGGATGCCTTCTTCGGCCAGCGTGTTCGCCGCCTCCAGGGCCTTGGACACCATGGCGCCGATGGCCACCAGGGTCACATCGTCTCCTTCACGAAGCACGGAGGCCTTGCCGAAACGGAAGCGGTAGCCTTCGTCGTAGATTTTTTCGAGCTTGCTTCGGGTCAACCGCACGAAGAACGGGCCGTCCTCGGCCGCCACGCAGCGGATGGCCTGGATGGTCTCGGTGGCGTCGGTGGGAACGATGATTCTCATGTTCGGCAGGGGCCTCAGCATGGCGATATCTTCCAGGGCCTGATGGGTGGCGCCGTCCTCTCCCACACCCAGGCCCGAATGGGTGCCTATCAACTTGACGTTGGCGTTGTTGTAGCAGACCGACTGCCGGACCTGGTCGTACACCCGTCCCACGAGAAACACGCAGAAGCTGCTTGCGAACACGGTCTTTCCGGTCAGAGAGAGGCCGGCTGCGGTGGAGACCATATCCTGTTCCGAGAGGCCGGCGTCGATGAAGCGTTCGCGGACCCGCCGCCCGAAGGTGATCGTCTTGGTCGACTTGGCCAGATCGGCATCCAGGACCACGATGCGGTCGTCGTGTTCGCCCAGCGCCAAGAGGGTATTGCCGTAAGCGTCCCGCAGGCTTTCCTTAGGCATCGCCGAGCTCCTTGAGGGCGATGTCCCTCTCTTCCGCAGTGGGCGCGACACCGTGGAAATCGACCTGGTCCTCCATGAAGCTCACACCTTTTCCCTTGACGGTTCGGGCGACGATCAGGGTGGGGCGCTCCCTCTCTTCGTGGAAGGCGGCCAGTGCGTCCTGGATCTGTCGCAGGTCGTGGCCCTCGATCTCCAGGACATGCCAGCGGAACGCTTCCCACTTTGCCGCGATGGGATTGATATCCTTGATCTCCGTGACCTTGCCGTCGATCTGCAGGTTGTTGTGGTCGAGGAACACGCACAGGTTGCTCAGCCGACGGAAGCCCGCCGCCATCGCGGCTTCCCAGATCTGTCCCTCCTGGGATTCGCCGTCGCCGATCAATGCGAATACCCGGGCGGGGGAGGCCGACAGGCGCAAACCCATTGCCATGCCGCAGGCCATGGACAGACCCTGGCCCAGCGAACCCGTCGACGCTTCCACGCCGGGGGTGTCGAGGCGGTGGGGGTGTCCCTGGAGGTGGGAGTCGATTTTTCTCAGAGAGATCAGCTGGTCTACGGGAAAGAATCCGCGAAGGGCCAGTGCGGCGTAGAGTGCGGGTGCGGCATGACCCTTGGAGAGCACGAACCGGTCCCGGTCGTCCATGTCAGGATTCGATGGATCGATCCTCATCTCCTTGAAGTAAAGGCAGGAGAGGATCTCGGCGATCGACAGGGATCCCCCGGGGTGACCGGACGCCGCCGCCGCGGTCATGCGAATGACATGAATGCGGATCTGTCGGGCGATTTCGCCGAGGTCAGAGATCGTGGATCCGGACGGTCCGAAGCGGGTCGAGGGGTCGTCTTGGCTCATCCACTTGCTCCTTTGGGGTCGGGGTCAGGGGTGGTTGAGGGCGGGGCCGTATTCCAAGCCGCCCTTTCACCCGGGGGCAGCCAGTGGACCGCGGGTGAAATCGGGGTGGATGCCATCACTTCGCTGCCCGCTCTTCTTCCGATGTGATCTTTTTAAACAGGATCCTGCCGCAACTCTCGCAGATAAACACCTGATCGGTGGAAATCACCTCGTTGAGGAGCTGGGGACGGATCTTGATATTGCAAATGCCGCAGAATTCGGTTTCGATCAACGAGACCGCCTTGCCACCCTTGTTCTTGTAGAGCGCATCGTACATGAAGAGCAGCGATTCGGGGATCTGCTTCCTGAGTCCACTCCGTGTGGCGGTCTCCTCCTTCAGCTTGTTTTCGTTGTAGGCCAGGTTCTCCTTCAGCTTGGCGATTTTCTGATTGTAGGCCGCGGCGATCTCCTGATATTCCTTTTCCCTTTCACGAATCTCTTCCATGATGTCGTCGAATTCCAGCATGCGTTGAATAATTCTTTCCTCTACCTCGGAGATTCGCTTCTCCTCGAATTTAATTTCACTGATAAATCCCTGGTATTCCTTGTTGGTGGTGGATTTGTTCATCTGCTCGCGGTATTTCTTCATTTTCTCTTTGATGAGCAGAATGTCCTTCTCCAGGACTTCTCGCTGGCGCAGGTTATCGTCTCTCTTTTGCTTCACGGCTTCGATGATTTCCTTCCTCTCATCTCTTTCCTGTTCCAGTTCCCCGATGGATCGGGGAATTTGCCGGATGAGCTCTTCGATGCCCTTGATTTGATCGTCTTTTTTCTGTAGTTGGTATAAAAGTTCCAGGCCTTCTTTCAATGAGGCTCCTATGCCGCGATATTTGGTGGGCCTACCAGGATTCGAACCTGGAACCTACCGGTTATGAGCCGGTGGCTCTAGCCGTTGAGCTATAGACCCACCCACCGTCATTCAGATTAACAAAATTGTTGAAATGTGTCAAGTGGCAACGGGGGGTGCCCGGCACCTGGCGGAGGCCGGATCGCCTCTGTTGTCGGTTCTTTCAAGAGATTACTTTCCGACCTGAAGCGAAGGGTTGGCGGACCTTTTCGCGTTGTGGGGAACCGGCGGTGGCGTCGGGCCCCGTTCATGTGGTAAAATATCAGGAGGGTCACCCGTCGCGGGACGCACCATGGCGAAAAAGGATGAAAGGGATTACCTGAAGAAGATCGGCGAGGCCGGGTTGGCCCATGCGGTCAACAAGCCCTATTCCGATGAGAATTGTGACCTCTACTTCCTGCAGATCGGAACCCTTTTCTCGTTGCTTCCACCCCCGCCAGGGGCCCTGCTCGATCTCGGCTGCGGCACCGGTTGGACCAGCGCTTTCTTTGCGCGCCGCGGCTACGAGGTCGTCGGCCAGGATCTTTCCGAGGATATGATTCGAGCGGCGCGGGCGACCTGGACGGGCGAGGCCTTTCCCAATCTGGCCTTCGTGTGCGGGGATTTCGAGGAACTTGATTTCCGTGATCGTTTCGATATCGCCGTCTTCTTCGATTCGCTGCACCACGCCCAGGATGAGGCCGCGGCGGTCCGCTCGGTGTACCGTGCCTTGAAGCCCGGCGGGGTGTGCGTGACCGTGGAGCCAGGGGAGGGACATGCCGCTTCTCACCATGCGGTCCGCGCCAGAGAACGATACGGTGTGACCGAGAAAGACATGCCGCCCCGTCGAATCCGCCGGCTGGGTGCCGCGGCCGGGTTTTCTTCCGTCAGAATATTCGCCGACGTGTATACCTACCCGAGGATATTTGTCGGCAGGGTGAACGGCAACGCCTGGCTCAGACGGCTGCCCGCCGGAAATTTCTTCCTCCAGCTTCTGCGCGTGATCAATCACCAGAGACGAAGAAGGGGAAACGGCATGGTGGTGATGATCAAATGAGCGGGCGGGGTGTGTTGCGGGGATTCGCGCGAGACCTCACGGAAGGCCGCCATCTGGTTCGTGCGTTTCGCAGGGCGGGTGCCTGCACCGGAGAGTTCGCCCGTGGCCTCGATGAACTGGGGGTGCGTCAGTCGATGGTTCTCAGACGCCTGATCCGCAAAGGCGTCATCGTTCACGGTGGAGGCCAGACCTATTTCCTGGACGAGAGGAGGCTGCTCGATCGACGCATGGCTGCATTCAAATGGGGAATGATCTCCTTGCTCCTGCTTCTGTTGATCCTGATGCAGTTCATTATCCGGAGCCGGTGATGGGAGTGAAATCCGCATCCCCAGTGGTCCTGATCCTGACCGGCCTGCTCCTGCTCATCGGAGCGCCGGGCTGCGGATCCCGTTCGCGGGACATTCCCGTGGTCTTCATTTCGATCGATACCCTGAGAGCGGACCACCTCGGTTGCTACGGATATGTGAGAAACACCAGCCCCGTCATCGATCGATTCGCCAAGGAGTCCATCCTGTGCCGGCAGGCCTTCAGCCATTCCGCCAAGACCGCTCCTTCCCACATGTCCATGTTCACCTCCCTGTATCCCACCGTGCACGGTGTGCACATGTTCAACCGGAAACTGGGTCCGATCCCCTACCGTCTCGATGAGAAGATCAAGCCGCTGGCCGAGGTACTGCGGGAGAACGGCTACACCTGCGTGGCCTTCACCGGCGGTGGAAACGTGGGGGCGGACTACGGCTTCGATCGTGGTTTCAGCATCTACGATACCGGAATGGGCCACTGGGAAAGGGGGATCCGGTGGATCGCCGGCCACTCCACCGAACCGTTTTTCATCTTCCTTCACACCTACGTGGTCCACGATCCCTATTTCCCGCCCGAACCGTTTTATTCCATGTTCAATCCCGATTACATCGGGAAGATGCTGCGCCCCGGCGGACCAGAGCGGGAGGACATGACATCCCAGGTCTACTGGGGCCGAGTGGATACCGGCGACCCGCGGGATGTCGAGCAACTCGTGTCCCTATACGATGGCGAGATCCGCTACATGGACGAGCGGATGATGCAGCCGCTCCTGAGGATCCTCAAGACCTCGGGCCTGTGGCAGAAAGCCATCGTCGTTTTCACCGCGGACCACGGTGAAGAGTTCGGGGAGCACGGCCGTTTCAAACACGAACAGGTATACGATGAGCTTCTGCATGTGCCCCTGATCGTTCATCTTCCCAAGGCGATCGCCCGTCGAATGCCGCCGGGAGAGATTCCCCACCAGGTCCGTTTGATCGATATCATGCCGACCCTGATGGATCTGCTCGACATCCACACGCCGACCCATCGCCTTCAGGGCACATCGCTGGTGCCTTTTTTCAGGAGGGAGGAGAGCGCGGGACGGGTCGTGTACGCCACGCGGGTGGTCAGCTCCATCCGCGGTACACCCTATGTGCGGAACTACGTCCTCAGGTTGGACGGGAAAAAGCTGATCCGAAACGTCAACTACAGATTCAGATTGGGTGTTCCCTGGGAATTCTACGACCTGAGATCTGATCCGGGCGAGATGAAAAACCTGGTGACGGAGGCGCGGCCGGTCCCGGTCAAGTACCGGAAGATGTTGTTCCAGATATCATCGGCCAACCGGAAACTCAGGGAGGCGGGCGGGTACCACTATCACGGCGTGCGGTTCAAGGCCGAGAGCTTGGAACGTCTGCGGGCACTGGGCTATGTCCGGTGAAACCGCCGCGGTGGCGACCCTGTGGGATGGGATTCGAAAGGGAGCCCGGCGGACTTGATATCGATGCCTCTCCTGTATTACAATGGTGTCGGGCAAGGAGTAGATGAATGGATACCCAGACAACCGCGGCCGCAGCCGCATCGATTTCGTTGGCACCCTGGCTTTTCTGGACCCTGATCGGTCTGATCATCGTCCTCTTCGTGGCCCTGCTCCTCCGGGATCGGGCCTTCAGGGGGCTTTTCAAGAAGCTCTTCGCCTGGGTGGGAAAGCGTATTGAGCTGGCGAAGGTCAAGTCGAGGATCAACCGCAACCGGCAGCAAAAGACCGATCTCTTCCAGGCTCTGGGGCAGAAGGTGATGAATTCCGGTCTCCGGATCGCCGCCGACGAGGGGCTGGCTGACCGTGTCACGTCGCTGCGACGGGAAGAGGAGAGCCTGCTGGCTGAGATGGAAGCACTGGACAAACGGATGGCCGAGAAGGAACGGGAAGGGGAGGACCTGCAGCGGACCGCCAAGGAGAAGATGGCGCGGTTGGAGGAAGAGATCAAACCCGTTCAGAAGCGGATCGATCAGCTTGACGCGAAGGTTTCGGGTCTGGAAAAAGATATCAGACAGGCGGAACGCGAGACCGGGCAGATCCACAAGCAGGAAGAGCAGATCCGGGGGGAGAGGGAACAAGTGCAGGAGGACATCGGGTTGTCCCGGACGGAGAAGGACGAGAAGAAGCGCATCCTGGACGGCCGCTCCCGGGAATTGGACGCGCAGTCACAGAAGATCGAGGCGCGTATCACGGATTTGCAAAAGCAGATTGCTTCCCACGAGGAAGACCGGGTTAGGCTGCAGAAGGAGATCGACGACGTGCAAGCCCGGATGGACACGTTGAAGCAGGAAACGAAGAGCACCGAGAAGGAGATCGCGCACGCAACGGCCGATCTCGAGAAGGAAAAGCGGGCCAAGACGATCAAGAAGGTGGCGCTCGGAAAAGAGCTGACTGGATCGCTCGAAGCCCTGGGAAAGCGAGCCTATGAAGCACGTCCGGAAGGGGAGGAACTCGCGGTTCTTTACATGCAGATCGACGATCTGGAGCGTTCCATTCAGGAACTGGAGCGCCGGCTCGGCTAGTCTCTCACCGTTTCACTGATCACCGGGTTGATCAGTTCCCCGATACCCTCGATACGGACGCTCACCCGGTCGCCCGCCTTCAGGAAAACGGGAGGGGTGCGTGTGAAGCCCACCCCCGCGGGCGTTCCCGTAAGAATGACCGTGCCCGCACGCAGCGTCAGCGATCGACTGAGGTGGCTGATGACGGCGGCCACATCGAAGATCATGTCGGCGGTCGAAGCGTCCTGGAGCAGCTCCCCGTTGATCCGTGTCTGCAGAATCAGGTGGCCGGGATCTGGAATCCGATCGCGGGTTACGAGCCAGGGACCCAGAGGGCAGAAGGTGTCGAAGCTCTTGCCCCTGGCCCATTGTCTCTTCTGCTTCCTGAGCTGCCAGTCCCTGGCGCTGACATCGTTGGCGCAGCAGTAGCCGAGGATGGATTCCAGGGCCTCCTCCCGCCCGACGTTTTTAACGTCACTGCCCATGACGACGGCCAGTTCTCCCTCGAAATCCACCTCGCTGTTACCGGCGGCCGGAAGCACGATGGGCGCGCCGTGGGGAAGGAGGCTGGTGGTGGCTTTGAGAAACAGGACCGGGTCCTCGGGGTATGGGACGCCGGTTTCATCGGCATGACTGCGGTAGTTGAGCCCCAAAGCGAGCACGTTGGGAGGATCGACCGGCGTCAGGAGTCGCTTGACGCGGGCCTTGGACGCGGTCTTCTTCAAGGAATCCAGGGGGTTGCCCCGGAGCAAAAAGACCGGATGCTCCGGTGCCAGGGTTTCCAGCCCGTCCTCCTCCACCCATCCGAAATGGGTGGTGCCGGTATCGGAAATGAAGCGGATGATTCGCATGGTGGTTCCTGGGTCACATGAATTATACCATGAAAATCCTCGCCATCCAGGGATCGGTGGTGTGGCGGCCGGTTTCCGGCCAGACCCTTGAAAAGTATGGCCGTGTGGTTTACCATGTGGGGGAAAATGAACGCCAAACCCGCAGATCCTTCCGTGACCTTACCGTCCGATTACGAGCCTTCCTTCGGGATCTTTCACGATTTGATGAAATTCCGGGTCCGGGAGATCCTGCTGGTTTCCAGTTTTTACGACGCCTTTGTTCTGGAGGAGGACGGGCGTCTCTCGGAGAAAATTTTCAGTGAATACCTGGATCTGAACCTCAGATTCGTACCGCGGATCCACCGTGTGTCGAGTGCGGAAGAAGCCCTGACGGCCCTGCGCAAAGGTTCCTTCGACCTGGTCATCACCATGATTCGCATCTCGGACATGGACGTGATCGAGTTTGGCAAGATGGTGAAGGAGGTGGAGCCGGACCTGCCGGTCATCCTGCTGACCTATGAGTGGCTGGAGCTGGATTTCTTCAGCAAACTGCAGCGCAGCGCGCATATCGACAAGGTGTTTTACTGGAGCGGGGACACGCGGATCCTTCTGGCCATCATCAAGTATGTCGAAGACTTGAAAAACGTGTCCAACGACAGCGAGCTCGGGGTTCGTGTCATCCTGATTCTGGAGGATTCGCCCAAGTTCTACTCAGCCTACCTGCCCGGGATTTACACCGAGATCATGACCCAGACCCGGATGCTGATCACGGAGGGCGTGAACGATCTTCATCGCCTGCTGCGGATGCGGGCCAGACCCAAAATCCTCATGAGTGAAACCTATGAAGATGGGCTGGAACTCTACGGGAAGTACAAAAGCAATCTGCTGGGGATCATTTCGGACGTGGAGTTTCCCCGTGAGGGTCGTCGGCACGATATGGCCGGGTTCCATTTCGCCCGCATGGTGAGAGAGGAGATTCCCGACCTGCCCATTCTTCTGCAGTCGGCCAACGAGGCCAACAAGCAGCAGGCCGTGTCCGAGGGTTTGAACTTTCTCAACAAAAACTCGGAGAACCTGCTTCACGAGCTGAGCCAGTTCATCCTCTCCAATTTCGGGTTCGGTGATTTCGTGTTCCGTTACCCGGACGGGCGTGAAATCGGTCGTGCGCGGAATCTGCGTGAATTCGTCAAGCTCGTGGAGATCGTCCCCGTCGAAAGTCTCGAATTCCACGCCCGGCGGAATCACATCTCCATATGGCTCCGGGCGCGGACCGAATTCGCCATGGCGGAGCAGTTGCGGCCCAAGAAGGTGTCGGACTTCAAGGATATCGATGCCCTGCGCGCCTTCATCCGTTCATCCATTCGCCGTCTGATCGCACTGAACCAGTCCGGTGTCATCGCCGACTTCGAATCCGCCAATTTCGATTACCAGCATGCGTTTGTTCGCATCGGAAACGGGTCCTTGGGGGGCAAGGCCAGGGGGCTCGCGTTTCTCAACACCCTGTTGGCAAAAATCAGCCGGCATGAGGCGTTCGAGGGCGTGGATCTGAAAATCCCCCATACTTTTGTGATCTGCAGCGAGGTCTTCGAGGCGTTCGTCCAGTCCAACGGTCTTCAGGAATTCGCCATCCAGGAATCCGACAACGAATCCATCGCCCGGGCGTTCACCGCGGCCGATCTCCCCGAGAAAATCGTTCAGGAACTCAAGACCCTTATCCAGCACATCCGGTATCCCCTTGCGGTCAGATCCTCCAGCCTGCTCGAGGATTCACAGATGCTTCCCTTCGCCGGCCTGTACTCCACCTACATGTTGCCCAACAATCATGAAGACACGAATGTGAGATTGAAACAGCTGTGCATGGCCATCAAACTGGTGTTCGCCTCGGTGTACTACAAGTCACCCAAGGAGTACGTTCGCAACACCAATTTCCGCATCGAAGAAGAGAAAATGGCCGTGATCGTCCAGCAGATCGCGGGCCGGAACTACGGGGGAAGATTCTACCCGGTGATGTCGGGTGTGGCACAATCCTATAATTACTATCCCATCTCTCACCTGCGTCCCGAGGACGGCATCGTCCAACTGGCCCTGGGGCTGGGCACGGTGATCGTGGAGGGGGCGCAAACGCATCGGTTTTCTCCGCGCTACCCCGAGATGAATCCCCCCTATGCCTCACCCTCCGAATGGGTCAAGAACTCCCAAAACTACTTCTACGCCCTCGGCCTGGAGGATCCGGGGGCGGAGATCGTGCGGGACGAGAAATTCAGTCTGCTCAAACTCAACCTGTCGGAGGCCGAAACGGACGGGACACTGTTTTACGCCGGAAGTACGTTTTCCCCCCAGGACAACGCCATCCGGGATAGCCTCGCCGTGAAAGGCCCGCGTCTGGTGACATTCGCCAATATCCTGAAGCACGACGTGTTTCCCCTCACACCGATTCTTCGGGAGATATTGCGTGTGGGCCGGGAGGCCTTCGGTGCCCATATCGAACTGGAATTCGCCGTCAATCTGGAGCGGAACTCGACCCGTGGACCGGAGTTTTTCCTGCTCCAGATTCGACCCATGGTCGCCGGACAGGAGAGCGTGGACATCGCATGGGAGGAGGTGGGTGAGGAGGAGATCGCCTGCGTATCCAGGCATGCCATGGGAAACGGCGTGTTCGAGGGTCTGTGCGATATCGTGTACGTCGATCCCGACGCGTTCGATGTATCGAAAACCAGGCAGATCGCCCTGGAAGTGGGGAAGATCAACCAGCGGTTCATCGATGAGAACCGGCGCTACGTCCTGATCGGTTTCGGTCGCTGGGGGACCGCCGATCCCTGGCTCGGCATCCCTGTGGAATGGTTCCAGATCTCCAAGGCCCGGGTCATCGTTGAATCCAATCTCGGTCACTTCGTGGTCGATCCCTCGCAGGGCAGCCACTTCTTTCACAACCTGATATCTCTGAAGATGGGTTATTTTCATATTGGCAAGCACACATCCCGGGAGTTCGTGGCCTGGCCCTGGCTGAAGGACAAGAAACCGTTCTTCAGCGGCACGTACGTCCATCACCTGCGGCTGGCCGAGCCGCTGCGGATTCGTGTCAACGGAAGAAAATCGGAGGGTGTGATTCTCAAGCCCTGAGATCGCGGGGGTTCATTCCCGGTTTACCGATCCGCGGCGCACCGGGCGGCGGTGGGCCAGAAACAGAATACCGCCGATCAGGCCGTAAACGAGGCGCATGCCGAGATCGATGGCCTCGCCTGACAGGGCGAAGGCGGCCGGCCACTTCATCAGTCCCTTGAAACCGGCGGTTCGTACGCCCAGACCGTTGACGGCGGGCACCGTCATCAGAAGAAAGATCAAAATCGGGATCTTCAAAAGAAGATCAAGAAAATCGGGGGACCGACCCAGTGCACCCGCGATGAGGAAGTAGTAGACCACCATGTTGAGCTGGAACACCACACTGATCCCCAAGGCCGCCAGCGAGAGAGCGGGCCTGTGGTAGTAACGGGCCAGGGTGGCCTGGCCGTCGATGAGCGGTTGCCGCCAGCGGGGCGGCAGCCGGGCCGCCAGTGCGGTCGACAGCCGCGGTGCGACGCCGGGATGGGCCAGGAGGATGAGCACGGCGGCCCCGATCCAGAGCGGGGTGACGATCCACCACATGGCGGGCGTCCCCTGGTTCGATGTCAGGGTAAGAACCACCAGGGCGACCGTGGAGATGATGACCAGGGCGGCGAGTCCGGTCAACCGTTCGACGATCACCACCAGAAACGAGGTGCTGGTGCGTCCGGTCAGGTGTCGGCTCTCGATGGCCCGAACGGTGTCTCCGCCGATGGTTGAGGGGAGAAAGGTGTTGAAGAAGGCGGCCATGAGGTAGAAATGAAACAGTCGACCGAACGGGCTGTCTATTCCCTGTACCCTGAGCATGATCTTCCAGCGCAGGCTGATCAGGGTGAAGCCCACCAGGTGCAGCAAGAAGGCGGGCACGAGCCAGGCGGGAGAGGCGCTGCCGAAGGCGGACGCCACGCGCTGCAAGGCCGGACCGAGGCCCCCCTGCTGCCGGGAGAGACTGACCGTGAAATAGGCGATCAAAGTCAGACTGATCGCCAGGCGCAACAGAAACAACCATTTCTTCTTGTCCATGTTCGACGCCGTACGGATCGGGGGACGCGGGGTGCACATCATAGCAGCCGGTCAAAGGCAAGTCAAGCGTCTTTGACTTTGCCCCCCCCCGATGCTACAATCAAGGTTCGCTTTCTGGAGCCGCCATGGGTCGTTTCACGGGTTTGATCGGAATCCTGGTCTTCTTGCTGCTGGCCTTCCTCCTGTCCAGCAACCGGCGGAAAATCTCTCTGCGTCTCGTGGGCGTCGGCATGCTGACGCAGGTGCTGATCGCTCTGTTCATGCTGAAGACGCCCGTGGGTGTGGCGATTTTCAATTGGGTCAACCGGTTTTTCATCGCGCTCATGGGGTACGCCGACCGGGGGGCGGAACTGCTGTTCGGCAAACTGGTCCGGTCTCAGGAGATCGGCGCCACGCTGGCCTTTCAAGTTCTGCCCGTGGTGATTTTCGTATCGGCGCTCATGGGGGTGATGGTCCATTTCGGCGTGATTCAGTTCGTGATCCGCCAATTCGCCAGGATCTTTTATCGAACCCTGAAAATCACGGGTGTTGAGGCCTTCATCACCTCGCTGTTCATCTTCATGGGTATCGAGGCCGTCACCGGAGTCCGGGAGTTCATCCGTCGAATGAACGATTCACGCCTCTTCACCATCATGGTGGCCTTCATGTCGACCATCGCCGGCAGCGTCATGGCCGCTTACATGGGATTTGGCGCCCAGGCCGGCCATCTTTTGACCGCCTCACTGATGAGCGCGCCGGCGGCCGTCGTCATCTCGAAGATTATGATCCCTGACGAGGAGCAAGGGGAATCGGATCCATTCGAGTCGATCCGCATGGATAAGCGCAGTGGAAACGCGATCGAGGCCCTGGCGAATGGAACCTCCGACGGCCTCAACCTGGCGCTCCAGATCGGCGCCATGCTGATCGCTTTCATGGCCGTCGTGTACCTGATCGATGACGTGGTGGGGCGGATCACCGGCGTCACGTTCGAACGGTTGATGGGCTACGCGCTCTCTCCCGTGGCCCTGCTGATGGGGATACCGGCCAGCGAGTCGGTGGAGGTCGGCAAACTGCTGGGCGTCAAGACCATGTTCACCGAGTTCCTCGCCTACCTTCAGCTGAAGGGCCACATTCTCAGGGAAACGCTCAGCCCGCGCACCATCGCCATCACGACCTATGCCCTCTGCGGTTTCACCCACTTCGGCTCCATCGCCATCCTGATCGGAGGTATCGGCACCCTCGTACCGGAGAAGAAGGCGGCGGTGACGCGGCTGGCCATGAAGGCCCTTGTCGCCGCGTTTCTGGCCACCACCATCACCGCCGCCATCGCGGGGGTCCTGTTGTGAAGCGACCCCGCGGCCTGGCAGGATTCCGGAGCGTTCTGCACCAGTGGGAAAGGCGGTTCGGAGGAATCCATGGTTGAGAAAACGATTCTGGAGTCGGGACTCACCGTCATCAGCGAGTACAGGCCGGAGTTGCCGTCGCTGGCCATGAGCTTCACGCTCCTGAGAGGGTCGCGGCATGAATCACCCGTGATCAGCGGCATACACCACCTGATCGAGCATATGCTTTTCAAGGGCAGCGAAAAGTACGATCTCAGGGCAATCGCCTCCCTGTCCGACCGCCTCGGGGGTTCCCTGAACGCCTTTACCGGCAAGGAGTTGACCCAGTACTATCTGAAGTCGCTTGACGAGACGTTTCCGCAGGCGTTCGATCTTCTCGGTGACCTCGTCACGGCCGCCACCTTTCCCCGCGAGGAGTTCCGCAAGGAGATCAACGTCGTCCTCCAGGAGATCCGTGAATCGAGGGACAACCCCGATACCCACGCCTTCGAGCTCTTCTTTTCCCGCCTGTTCCCGGACCAGGCGCTGGGTTGTCCCATATCGGGGGAGCCGGAGCGCCTGTCACGCCTGGACCGCGACGACGTCTTTGGTTTCTACAGCGAAACCTATCGTCCCCCCAATCTTCTGCTCGCCGCCGCCGGGCACGTGAACCACCATGATCTGGTTCGCGAAGCGGAGAACCGGTTCGGCGGCTTCGCCCCGGCCACGCCCGCCGATTTCACGACCGGGGAACCGGAGTTTGCCTTTCAGACCACGGTGCACAGGAAACCGTCCCTGGAACAGGTCTATGCGGTGATTGGATTTGCGGGTATTCCCAAGGCGTCTCCTCTGCGATACCGCTTCATGCTCATGAACGAAATCCTCGGGGCGGGGATGAGTTCGCGGCTGTTTCAGAAAATCCGCGAGGATCAGGGACTGGCCTACACGGTCAGCTCCTTCGGCGACAGCTACCACGATTGCGGCGTGCAGATGGTGTACGCGGTGATCGAACCCAAGAACATCAATCCCTACCTGCGGGCGGTGAAACACGAAATCGAGATACTGAAGCGGGAGGGGGTCGGCCCGGAAGAACTGGCGCGGGCCAAGGACCACCTGAAGTCCTCCATCGTGTTGCAGATGGAGAGCAACCTGTCGCGCATGCGCTTCCATGTCAACCAGGAGTTGTACCACCGAAGAGAGATCAAATTGAGCGAGATTCTGGAGGAGATCAACCGGGCCAGCCGGGAAGACATTCACCAGGTGCTGACCACCCATCTCGACCTCGAACGGACGGCGGTCCTGCTCTACGGGAACGTTCCGGATGACACGGTCGAGAATCTCAACCTCGCGGCGCCGGCCGATGCGTGGTGAAGCCATGGGGCAGAATTCACGGAGGCGGGACGTACGGGCGGCGTCGGTTTTGTGATATACTGAGGGTCAAACCATGGGCATCAAGAGGATCGTATTCACGGGCGGGGGCACGGGGGGGCACGTCTATCCAAACATCGCGATTTACGAGGCCCTGAAGGCGAAATACCCGGACGCACTCTTTCTCTACATCGGCACCCGGTCGGGTGCCGAGGCCCGCATCGTCAAGCATCTACCCCAGCCCATGGAATTCGTACCCGTATCCTCCCGGGGGATGCCCCTGAGGATTCGGAGTCCCAGGACGCTGTGGTCCCTGCTGCACATCTTCCTTGGTGCGCTGAAGAGCTTCTTCGTGTTGCGTCGCTTCAAACCGGATATCGTCGTGGGCAGTGGTGGGTACGTGTCGGCTCCGGTGCTTCTGGCCGCGGCCCTGTTGCGGCTGAAGGTTTTCATTCATGAACAGAATGCCGTGCCGGGGCGCATGAACCGTGTCATCTCCCGTTTTGCCCATCGCGTCGGCGTCTCCTTCGCCTCCACGGTGGATTACTTTCCCCACGACAAGGTGGTGGTCACAGGATATCCGCTGCGGCGCTCGATCGTCAAGAAGCGGGCCGACCCCTCGGTTCGGGAGAAATTCAATATCCCTCCCGGAAACCGGGTGCTCTTCGTCTGCGGCGGCAGCAGTGGTGCCCGTACCATCAACAAGGCCACCATCGAGATTCTGCCAGCGCTGCTGGCCCACGAAGACCTGACGGTCATCCTGTCGACCGGAAGGATGTATTCCAGGGAATACAAGGCCTTCGACGATACCCTGGCCCTGCTCGGCAAGCTGGGGCTCCCGCCGGAGATCGAGGGCCGCCTTCTCATTCGGGAGTACTTCGACGAGATCGATGAAATCTACGCCATTTCCGATCTCATCGTGTCCCGCGCCGGCGCCGGAAGCCTCAAGGAGATCACCACGCTGGGAATACCCTGTATCCTGATCCCCAAGATCGATCTGCCCGGGGACCACCAGATCCTGAACGCCGCCGAGGTGCAGAAGCAGGGAGGGGCCCGCATCGTCTATGAACAGGTGGGGCACATATCCGGGAGTTTCCAGCCCTTCGTCCCCGAGCAGGAACTTCTGCAGACCATCGAGGAAATCTTCACCCAGCCGGGTCTGCTCGATACCATGCGTCACCGGTTGCGCGCCTTGGATCGGACCGACAGCACCCTCCGCATTGTGGAGGAGATCGAGGCACTGGCCTCGAGACGCGCTGCACTGAAACCGCGCGAAATCAGGGTGTTTTACCTGCAGGAGGAGGAGAGTGAAAAAAGCCATGAGTTGATTTTCGACACGACCACGCTGGGAACGTCCCATCTCTGTGACGTGGTCCTCGAGAGGTTCGCTCAAGACGTGATCTTCCGCATCAAGAACATCCAGAACGACGAACGACTCATTCTGCAGCGGGTCAAGGGCACGATCCAGTGCAACGGCGAGGCGGTCGACGATTGGGTGCAGATCCGCGAGGGCGACAGGCTGGAAGCGGGTGGCCGCAGCTACACGCTGAAGAGTTACAGAGAGACGGTCGAGGACCTCCCGCTGCGCAAGAGCACCGCCGCCAACATCTGGGGTTCCTCTTTCGGAATTCTCGTTTCACGGGTCGGCGGTTTCTTCAGGGAGGTCGTTTTCGCCGCCATGTTCGGTGCGGGAAAGGCAATGAGCCTGTTCGCGGTGGGGCTTACGATATCGAATTTCATGCGGCGGGTGGTGGCCGAGAATGCACTCGAAAACGCCTTCCTGCCTGTTTTCCTGCGGCTCTTCCACCGCAGTTCACGGAAAAAAACCTGGGAGTCCTCCTCCTCCATCATCAACGTCACGGTGCTTCTCTCGATTCTCATCGTGGCGGCGGGTCTCCTGGCGGCCCCGTTGATCATCGATCTCCTCTTTCCCGCCTTCGTGGCGCAGGGCATGGGTGCCGATGCCGTCGGCATGACACGCCTGATGTTCCCCTACCTGTTTCTGGTCACCCTGGCCGCCATTTTGGCGACCTTCTTGAAGGCGTTCAACAGGTTCGGTATCGCCGAATCTTCGGCGCTGTTCTTCTCCGTGGGATCCATCCTCGGCGTGTTGGCTCTGAAGCAGGTCGCCGGGATGTATTCGTTGGCCTACGGAGTGCTCCTGGGTGGTCTGCTCCATGGCCTCTTTTTGCTGCCGTTTTTCCTGCGCCTGGTGCGGGATCCCTCGTTGAAATTTTTTTACAAGCCGTTCATTCAACCGACCAGTCCAGCCAATAAAAAATACTACTCCCAGCTGGGACCCATCACGCTGGATGTAATGCTGGCGAATACGTCCGAGGTGGTCGCCCAGGTACTGGCGTCCGGGCTGGGTGCCGGTGCGATCGCGTTTCTCTATTTCGCCCGGGCCCTGTTCCGCCTGCCCTTCGGCATCATATCCCAGGCCATCAATACGGTCATTCTGAAGGAGTTCTCGGCCAAGATCGCACTCTTCGACAAGGATAAAGCCAAGCGTCTTTTCATCGATGGTATCAAGACCAATCTGTTTTTACTGACGCCCATCTCTATTTTCATGATCGTCATGGCCCAGCCCCTCACCAGCCTGGTGTACGGCCGCGGGGCCTTCCAGAGCACCCATGTGATCAATACCGCGCTGGCGCTTCAGTTCTATTCCGTCGGGTTGATCGGCTGGGGTATCCACTCCTTTACCGTGCGCATTTTTTCGGCCCGGATGGATATCAGAACATCGATGATTTTGAATTTCTTCATGCTGCTGGTGAACATCGGATTCTGCCTGATCCTGATCGGTACCCCGCTCACCTTCGCCGGCCTGGCCCTGGCCACCTCGCTCGCCTACCTTATATTCTCGGTCCTGAGGGTATACATCCTGAAGAAAAAGCTCGAGACCGAAGACATCATGATCGGATTCCGGGACCTCGGTGTGTCCTTCATGAAAACCCTCCTGGCCTCGTTGCTCATGCTGGTGGTGTTGGTCGAGGCCAAACTCATTTTCAGCAGGATTCAATTCGGCTCGCCGTTTGTTTCCAACATACTGATGCTCGTCTCACTGCTGTTCATCGGAACCTCGGTCTATTTCCTCACCTCCCTGATCCTTAAAAACACCCAGCTGCTGATCCTTCGACGGACCGTTCGCGGGCGAGGCCGCAGCCTGCCGCCTTCGCTGCTGTCGCCTTTTCAGTTCCTGGCACGGGTCTCGGAGAATCCCGAAGACTATCGTGACGATTACCATTACAAGATCAACATCTATCTGTCCAGCAAACGCTGGGAGGTGAGAAACGCGGGCATCAAGTTGATCGGACTCTTTCAGGCCCGGGAGAAGGCGGACTATCTGGTTGGCATTCTGAGAACGGAGGGAGAAAGGGGATTCATGAAGAGAAACGCCCTGAATTCGTTGCGCCAGTTGCAGGTCTGGATCCCGGAAATGGGCGATCTGCTGGAAACGCTGCTCACCGACGGGTACTACGAGGTGCGTGTCGCGGCCATCCAATACCTCACCGATCAGATCGAGAATGCGGGATTCCAGTCTTTCAGGGAGATCATTTTCAACAAACTGAGACATTCCACCTACGAGGAGAAACTCGCCTGCCTGGACCTCGTGGCCAAGGCCGGGGAGAGGGAGGACATCGAAAAGCTCTCCGGATTCTATCTAAACGCGAACTCGTTGTTGCGGGAGAAACTGGTGAACCTGATACACACCTACCACAAGCGGGGCCTTCTGGACCGTGAAGAAACCCTCGATCATCTCGGGAAAATCCTGATCACGTCCAACCACATGAGGCCGGAATTCCGTTTGAAGACGCTGTTGTCCCAGATTTACCGGGAACTGGAGCGATCATGATCAGCTGGCTGGCATCCATCGTCGCGGCGGTTCCCGAGCCTCTGGAACGTCTCCTGTCCTATATCAGCTTCCGCGCCCTGATGGCGATGCTGACAGCCTTCCTGATCGGGGTGGTGTTCGGCAAGCGTCTGATCAACGTGATATACCAGTTGAATTTCAGGGACCGCGGCCGCGACACCGGGGATCTGCGGGTCAGTGAGAAATCCGGTACACCGACCATGGGCGGCATCATCATCTTTCTCTCTTTCCTGATCGCCGTGCTGGTATGGGCGCGGTTGGGCAATATGTACGTGGGGATGGTCCTGCTGGCCGCATTCTGGTTTACCGCACTGGGGTTTTTCGACGATTACCTCAAGAGCGTTCGCGGCGACAACGACGCCGGACTGGGGCGGGGTTTCAAGTTGTTGCTGCAGATCCTCTTCGGGCTCATTCTGGCTGTGGTGGTGCTGTCCCCCGCCTCTTCTCCCTTTTCGCCGGATATTGCCAGCAAACTGTTCGTGCCGTTCGTCAAGAACCCGGTGCTGGACCTGCACCATTTCTACCACCTCTTCATCATCCTGGTGATCGTGGGCATTTCGAATTCGATCAACTTCGCCGACGGTCTGGACGGACTGGCCACGGTACCCGTCTCGCTCGTGGCGTTGGTGTACGGCGTCTTTGCGTATATCCTGGGCAACTCCAAACTGGCTTCCTATTTTCTCTTTCCCTACATCGAAGGGGCCGGTGAGCTGGTCGTCACGCTGGCGGCGCTGGTCGGGGGGTTGGCCGCGTTCCTATGGTTCAACACCTACCCGGCCGAGATATTCATGGGAGATACCGGCTCCCTGCTTCTGGGCGGGACCATCGGGACCATCGCGGTGCTGCTGAAGAGTGAAGTCCTGTTTCTCATCGCCGGAGGGCTGTTCGTCATCGAGTTCCTCTCGGTGTTCATTCAGGATTACATCGGGATCAAACTGATGAAGCGGCGGATTTTTTATCGGGCCCCCGTTCACCATACCTTTCAATTCTTCGGGATCGCTGAGCCCAAGATCGTGGTGCGTTTCTGGCTCATCGCCGTGCTCTTCGCGCTGGTGAGCCTCATGAGTCTGAAACTGAGATGAAGACGAGATCTCTTGAAATACTGGCCTACCTGGGCCGTCATCCACGGTTGTTCATGGTTCACATGGCCGTGCACGGCTTGCAGTTGCTGGTTTCGATCGCCGCCCTGATGTCTCTTTTCATGCTCGGTCGGGGGGCGGCATGGAGCACTCTGATCTTTGCAGCCGTGGCCGTTTGCTCCCTGATCGTGGCCGATCTGCTGTCCTGCCGACTCCGAAGACGGCTTCTGGCGAAGATCTTTTTCCAGTTCTACGCGTTGATGAAAGGCGAGGACGCCGTACCGGACGATGACACGACGACGCGCCTGCTGAGGAAGCACCGCGCCGGAGACCGGAACCGGATTCCCTCCGGTATGAAAATGCCACTCGCGGCGGCAGTTCACCACGAAGGCGGGATCCATGGATCCGACGTCCCGACCCATCGTGAGATCGGACGGATCGGCCGTGAACTGCGGCTCGGTGGCGTTTTGGCGTTCCTGGCTCTTCTGGTTCCTTTCGCGGGTGTGACGGCCCTCTTCGCCTGGCGGGTCGATCCAGTCTCCCGGGTGCTGATGTTCTGCATGGCCCTCGCCTTCACCCGTTTTCTCTTCGGTGGGATCTTCGGGGTTTTCCTGCGCCTGCGCGGTCTGGCCCGAATCCGTGACATCTACGTGCGAACTTCTCCCGATGTTCATTCGGTTCCGGATGATGGCGGTGTGTAGTCCCGGCGAATGAGGATCTCCACCTCCCTGTGCCACCGGGGGCATTCGATGAAGAGCCGTTCCCGCCGTAGGGAACCTCTGGAGAGGACCGTTCGGCCGTGGCGGGTGGAAGTTTCAACCACCGAACCGGACATCACGGTGACCGTGCCGGAACGCAGTGACGAAATGTGCCCGGTGGCGTCCAGCGGACCGCCGGTTCTGAAATGCATCAGGTGGTGACCGATCTCGTGCAGCAGCACGCGGGCCAGGGCCTTGTCGTAGGCGACGCCGAGCGTCTTTGAGGCCACCCACCAGAAATCCGCCCAGATGAAAATCGCCGGATTGTCTCCCGCCAGTGAGACGCCTGTGCCGAGCACCGACCACTCCGCCATGTCAAATTCCTGCGGCCTGTAGCTGTATTCGTGGTCCACGGGTTGGGGAGGCGTTCGGCTGCCTGAAATCGGAGACCGGATCAGGTCACGGGCCTGGGACGGTGCGCCGAGCAGGAAGAGGTTGATGGTTCGGGTATCCCCGTCGTTGAACAGGCGGTTGATCCGTCCCAGCATCTGATCGAGAGAACCGTATCCCTGGGGCCCATAGCGCGGATCTTCTCCGGCCCCGTGGAGCGGGTCGTCCGGTCGGGTGTGGAAGTAGTGCGAGATGGTCGGATCCGCCGGGGAGAGGGTCACGGGCCGCGAGTCTACGCGCAGCTCGATGTTCAGGGTCGCCAGGTTGGCTGCGACCAGGTCCCAGATCGAGGCGGGATATCGAACCCGCGTCAGGACCTTGGGGGATTCGAATCGAATGCATTTCCACACCTCCACCGGCGGGGTCCGGTTGACCGCATTGCGGAATCTCCGGGACATGGCGGATTCATCAGAAAAACCGGCGACATAGGTTCTGAATCCCACGGCGAATTGAAAACGGTCGCCGGCGTAGCTGGACAGTGTCGCCCGGACCTCGCTCTCTCCCCGGGCATCGGCAACCGTGGCGTCTTCCCAGGCGTCGTAGGGATGGCCCGGGCATTCCGAGAAGGGGATGCCAAACGATGCGGGTTGGGGGTGATGGGGACCCCTTCTGAGGTTGAAGGACCAGAACAGCCGCGTGCCGGGTTTCCATCCGCGGGTCTTGAGAATCACGGCCGGCCGGACCTGTCTGTTCTCCCGGCCGGTGACGTAGAGCCGGCCCGGGCGTCGCTCCAGATCTCCGGTGGTGCCCGGCGCGGGGCGAATGGAGATCGTGGGAGCGGCATCCCGTCGGGAGAGTGCACAGCACCGCGGGGACCACCGGGATGAGCACCCCGGTATCACCAGGTGGAACAGGATGAAACTTGCGCAGACGGGGAGCCCGGTGAGGATCCGCCGTGCAGGACGGCGTACCATGGGGTACTGGCTCATGTGAGATATATAGCAGAACCCGGGATCCTTCACAATTGGATTTCGGGGAAAAAATACGATACAATCTCGTCATCTGATGTATCGGGGGCGTTAGGATGTGGTCTCATGTGCTGGCGGAAGGACTCAATGTACTCCGTCTGTCCCTGTTCACACCGCGGTGTCTGGTATGCACGGATCGCCTGAGTGAACCGGCGGAATCGTTCGTGTGCGCCGCCTGCCTTGAACGGATCGAACGGTTGCGTGGCCCGATCTGTTCGATCTGCGGCAAGCCGGTTTCTTCGAACCATCGGCGGCAACCGGAGATCTGCGGCGAGTGTTTGGTGCGGAGACCGTCTTTCCTCAAACATCGTTCCGCCGCCGTTTACGATGCTGCCGTCAGGGATTTGATCATCCTGTACAAGTTCCATGAGGTGCAACCTCTCAAACACTGGTTCGCCGCACTGCTCTTCGAATGCTACGCGACGCAGATCGGACGTTCCGTGGACTGGGTTGTTCCGGTTCCGGCGGACCGCTCCCGGCGACGTGGTTTCCAGCCAGTACAGTCCTTCACACGTTTGCTGGCCCGGCGCCTGGGATCCGCCTACAACGGGCGTATACTCTGCAAGGTGCACGCACGGCCTCCGCAGGCCCGACTGACCCAGTCCCGAAGGTTGAAAAACCTGCGGGGCGCCTTTGCCGTGAGACACGGTTCTCGGATCGAGAACAGGAGAATCCTGCTGGTGGATGACGTGTACACCACGGGAACGACCATGAAAACCTGTGCCCGTGTTCTGAAGAAAGCCGGCGCCGAGGTCCTGGCGATCAGCCTGGCGCGCTCGCTGTGATCCGGAATTCGCCCTTTTTTCCTGCGATGTTCGGCGAATGTTGCTTTTTTTTTCCACTGGATATACAATGTTTTCGGCGGAAATGAGCCTGGCGAACCTGATCACCATAACCCGAATCCTACTGGTGCCCATTTTTCTGGTCATCCTTCTCACCGAAATGGAAAACAAGGAGATATTCGCCTTCGTGATATTCCTGATCGCGGCAATCTCGGACGGTATCGACGGTTACGTCGCCAGAAAATACAACCAGGTCACCGGTCTGGGGAAATTCCTGGATCCCCTGGCCGATAAACTTCTCGTGTCGGCTGCCCTGCTGGCTCTGGTTTATCTCCAGGTTGTGGAAACCTGGATCGCCTCGGTCATCATCCTTCGCGAAATCCTCATCAGTGCCTTCCGGTTTTACTTCCTCGTCAAGGACGCGTCGTTTTCGGCGTCCTGGCTGGCAAAGAAAAAAACCCTGATGCAGATCATTTCCATATCGATCCTGATCATATACACAAAGATCCCCTGGTATCAGGAGATCATCAGGCAGGTGGGTACCGTTCTTCTCTACATCGCCGCCTTCCTCTCCGTGTACAGCGGGGTGGAATACGTCATCAAGTATTCGCAGCGGATCAAGGAATAGCCATGCCCTATAAGAAGTATCCCCCGCTGGATCGGAAGAACCTGAAAACCTTGCCCATCGATGCCAGGCCGTCGCTGGTCAGCGTCGATAGATTCGGCCATCCCTTCGATCCCGGTTCGAGTTTCCAGTCGTTCATTCAATCCCTTCCCGCATACCTGTCCGCAAAGGAGTTGATCGAATTTTCCCACCTCGTGAAGGAGGCGCGAAACAAGGACGCACCGATCATCCTCGGCATGGGGGCCCATACCGTGAAAGTCGGTCTCAACCCCATCATCATCGATTTGATGGAGCGCGGTTGGGTGTCGGCGATCGCGGTCAACGGCGCCTTCATCATCCACGATTTCGAGATCGCCCTGAGCGGCAAGACATCCGAGGATGTGTCCGCCAATCTCTTCTCTGGCACCTATGGAACCACCGAGGAGACGGGGCTCTTCTTGAATATCGCGCTGAAGGAGGGTCTCGAGCAGGGATTCGGAGGCGGTGAATCCGTGGGCTACTACCTGATCCAGGCCGAGTTTCCCTACAACCGCTACAGCGTCCTCTACAACGCCTATAAGCTGAATATACCGGTAACCATCCACCCCGCCGTGGGGACCGACTGGATTCACTACCACCCCAGTTTCGACGGCGCCGTATTGGGCGCGCTGGCCGAAAAGGACTTTTTGCTTTTCGCCGCCATCGTCTCGCGCATCTCGGGCGGCGGCGTGTACATGAACATCGGATCCGCGGTCATTCTGCCCGAGGTTTTTCTGAAGGCCATCGCGTTCTGCACGGCACAGGACATCGGGATCGGTGATTTCACCACGGCGGTATTCGATTTCATCCGTCACTACCGGCCCAGCGTCAACGTGGCCGAGCGACCGGTTCAGAACGGCGGCCGCGGCTTCTATTTCGTCGGTCCCCACGAGATCATGATCCCGCTCCTGGCCGCCACCATCCTGACGCCCGGACCATGACCGGCCTCGCTCCCACCCGATCCGACCCGGCCGGTCCACAGCGGGAGGGCGGCGTCATCCGTCTCACCCTGGATGCCCGTCGGCAGATCGATCTGCTCCGCCATTCCCGGGATCCATCGAGTGGATTCCTCGCCGGTGGTGAAATCGGCCGTTACCGGGTGATCGCCCGGTTGTGTCCCCTCCCGTTTCCGGATGACCGATTGGCCGAGGCCCTGGCCGCCGCGGTCCGGACACTCGGCCCGCGCCTTGTGGGTGTTTACTTCGCGAATCGACCGGTCCGTGTCGCGACCTGGCTGGTCAACGATCTCGTGCTGTCGTTCACGGGAGCCACGGTCGAGGTCTTCACGCTGGCCCTGGAATCCCGGATGGGGGAGGGACGGGAGAGACTTGAAACCCGGCTGGTTAAAATCTGCGATCTTTGAGGAGGACACATGGCAGAACCCATTTCAACGGAAGATAGAAGGCGATTGCTCGAGATCGCTCGGCAGACCATCACCGCGGCGGCGGCCGGAGATACCCTGGCCATGCCCCGGGAGGATCGGCCCCTGTTCGGGGAAAAAAGGGGCGTGTTCGTCACCCTGCAGCATCGTGGGAACCTTCGGGGTTGTATCGGATATCCCCTTCCCATCAAATCCCTGCTGGAAGCGGTTGTGGACAACGCCCGGGCGGCGGCCCTCGAGGATCCGAGATTCCCAATGGTGAAACCCGAGGAGGTGAAGGATCTGGACATCGAGATCTCGATCCTGACACCACCGCGGGAGGTGACGGGAGCGGATGCGGTTCAGGTGGGACGTGACGGCATCATCATCACCAAGGGATTCTCCCGCGGGCTGCTCCTGCCCCAGGTCCCGCTGGAACAGGGCTGGGACCGCGACGAATTTCTCTCCTACGGTTGCCGAAAGGCCGGCCTGGCTCCCGACGAATGGAAACGCGGGGTCAAAATCGAGACATTCGAGGCCGTCGTGTTCTCGGAACGGCAGATGGATTCGTCCGGAACCTGAACCCACGGATGAACCGTATGCTGGATTCCCTGAAGGTTCGAAGCCAACGCAAGCTGGAGCTCATCGACATCACCCCGCAGGTCCGGGAACAGGTGACGCGGCAGGGCATGGTCGATGGAACGGTTCTGGTGTACACTCCCCACACCACCGCAGGGATCACGGTCAACGAGAACGCCGATCCGGCGGTTCGACGGGATATCGAGGAGTTTCTCCGGCGAAACATCCCCGAGGAGGCCTACTTCGATCACGCGGAGGGCAACGCCTCGGCCCACATCATGTCCAGTCTGGTGTCGGCTTCGGAAACCTTTATCATCGAGGGCGGGCGGCTCGTACTGGGGACCTGGCAGGGGATCTTTTTCTGTGAGTTCGACGGTCCGAGGCAGCGGCAGGTATGGTTGAAATTTTGCCGCTGCAACCCCGGCGAATGAACCCCGGATCTGTGTGGGAATTGGCGGGGCGGCGCCGCGAAGAAAGATGGGAAAACCTGTTTCCTAATCCCGCCTTTTATGGTAAAATGCCAGTCTCGGGGTGTAGCGCAGGCTGGTAGCGCGCACGGTTCGGGACCGTGAGGTCGGAGGTTCGAATCCTCTCACCCCGATTCTTAGCCTGTCGTTCCGGCAGGGGACGTGGCATTCGAAGGTTCCGCCGCAAGGATCTGCTTCAACTCCTTCAGGTTTTTAATGGCCTGACCCTGGTAATGGTTGTTTCCGGAGATGAAGATCGTCTTGGCGATGCGCGAGAGTTTCTTGACTTGACCCGCGATCTCGGTCAGTTCTTCGGCGCCGTAGTCGTAATCGTAGCGGGCGTCGCGGCCCGTGCCGGCGAACCACGATGCGTAATTTCTGCCATGGAGACGAACGTAGGATGTGGTGGCGTGGGTGAGATGGGCGGTCGGAGGCAGGGATTGGGAGATCACAGGCTGGTCGATGTTCACCCACACCAAGTTTCGTTCCCGGAAAAATGAGAGAACATGCGGGTGGTTCCAGCCGCGGTGACGGAACTCGACGGCCAGGAGCCTGTCCCGGAAGCTTGCGTGGAGGTCCTCAAGGTATCGCAGGTTGTCGGGTACCGGCTTGAAGGAGTAGGGGAACTGGGCCAGCAGGCCCGCCAGCTTCCCGGCGTCGGCCAGGGGGGTGCAGATATCCAGAAAACGATCGACGTCGGTCGTGCTGTAGTGACGTTTGTGGGTGAATCCCTGGAACAGTTTCAACCAGAATTGAAAATGGTGGTGATCGGAGGTCTTCTGAACCCAGCCCTGGGTGAGCCGGGGGGAGGGGATCCGGTAAAAAGTGGTGTTGACTTCGACGAAATCGAAGTCCCGGGCGAGGAAAGCCAGCGGGTTGAAGTGGCTCGGCCGGGGCAGCGGGTATACCGTGCCCTCCCAGTCCGGATAACTCCAGCCGGCGGTACCGAAGTGCAGATCCGTTTCAGTCCCCACCATCGGCCTCCGTCCACAGTTCGGCCATCAGATCAATCTGCAGACGCCGCATCTGTCCCCGATCCGTCTCGTGGTCGTATCCCGCCAGGTGCAGGAGTCCGTGCAGCATCAGGGTGAGCAGTTCCTTTTTAAGGCAGACACCGGCGGATTCGGCCTGCGACTCGGCCACGGTGACGCAGACAAACACGTCCCCGGCGTGGTATCCCTCGGGAAGCTGCTGGTGGATGGGGAAGCTGAGTACGTCCGTGGCGACATCTTTCTTAAGATAGGTGGCATTGAGCCGGCGTGACTCGTCGTTGCCTCCCAGTTTGATCGCGACGGTGCCGCCCAGCCCGATTCGGCGGGCGGCCGTCTCCAGTTTCGATCGAAAGAAGGCGCGGTCGATCGTGTATCCCTGGTCAAGGATTTGTATCTTCGGCCTGCGCATTTTCCTTGAAATTGAAACCCGGGTAGGACACACGCATGTGGTAGATGGAGGAGAGCTTTTTCAAGAAGCCGTTGGCGATGATGTTCAGTGATTTAAACGTCAATCCCTCGCATTCGTCGAACTGTTTTTCCTCGACATTGCCATCGATGATCTTCTGGACGACGTTTCGGATCTCCTCGTCGGATGGTTTGCCGAGACTCTTGGAAGCGGCTTCTACCTGGTCCGCCAGCATGATGATGGCGTTTTCGATGTTCTGGGGTTTCCGGCCCGCATACCGGAAAAGGTTCTCGTCAAGATCATCGGTCTGGACGCCGGGGGCCTCCAGTGCTTTGTCGTAGAAGTAACGCACCAGCTTGGTGCCGTGGTGCTGGTCTATGGCCGAGGCCACCTCGACGGGGAGGTTCAGCTTCTTGGCGCGTTCCTGACCTTCGGAGATGTGGGATTTAATGACCTTGGCGCTTTCCTGCGGGGAGAGATTCTTATGCGGACTGTCGGGATAGAGTGTGTTGTTTTCGGTGAAGAACTGGGGGTTTTCGATCTTCCCTATGTCGTGGTATAGGGCCATGCTGGTGAGAAAGAGCGGTGAGAGGCCGAGGTCGAGGGCCGCCGTCTCCGAGAGCGTTGCCACCATCTGAGAGTGGTGATAGGTACCCGGCGCCTTCTCGAGCATCTCCCGGAAGATGGGCAGATTCAGGTTGTTCAGCTCGATCAGCTTGAGATCGGTGATGAGTTTGAAAACGATCTCCCACAGCGGAATGATGAACGTGGCCAGAACGGGAGACAGGATGGCCGAGAAGGCGGCCATCATCAGGTTGAATACCAGAAGGTTCATACCCAGGCCGATCTCGGTGAAACTGAGTATCAGGACGAAGATCAGGTTCATCGGCAGGAGCCACAGGATCGACGCCTTGAGGATTGGGGAGCGCTTGATGCGCTGGTATTGTTCGATGCCGAAGCTCACCACCACGTTTCCCAGAAGAACGTATATCACGATGCGAAAATCCCAGTCACAGAGGATCCCGCTGAAAATGGCGTTGACGAAGGAGTACAGGACGGCGCTCGGGAGATCGAAGGTGAAGGCGATCACCAGGGCGCCGAAGGCGAACGGCACGGCGAAGAAGATGCTGATGGCCGCAAAGCTGACCTCCAGAGAGATGTTCTTCAGAATCAGAGGGAAAAGGAACAGGGCGCCCCGGTAGACCATGACCGACAGGAAAAGGGTGGCACCCATGGCGATAAACAGTTTTTTACGGTTCTGATTCCTGGATTGCCAGACCCTGAGAAGCAGATTCAGGGAGATATAGAGGCAGCCCACGATGAAGAGGATCAGATAAAAACGTGGCAGACTCGGTTTGCGGATTTTCTCCTCCGCCGCGATCAATCTGAGGATTTTCATATCCTCGGGCTGGACCTCGTCCCCCTTTCTCAGGATGATCTTGCCTGATTTCAACTTGATGATGACGGGGTTGACCTGGGAGACGACCCGTTGCTCCTCGTCCCGCGTGAGGGTCTGGGAATAGGCGAGGTTGACGTCGATGAACTCCATCAGAACGGACGTCAGCAGGGCGACATCCTGTTTCGAAAGGTCCTTTCTCGACTGCAGGAACTCGCGGAGTGCGGCGCCGACTTCCTTGACATCGTAGATGGTGTCGGCGGGCAGAACCAGGGGATCCGCTTCCTTGGACACCACCTTGATGGTCCCTTCCGGTCCCTTTTGCATTCCCATCTTGGAAGCCAGGATGCCGCGGTCGAGGAAGGCACTCAAAAACCGCACGAGCTCATCCAGGGGTAGGCGGCTGAAGGTGTTGTCGGCCACCAGGGACCGTATATCACGCCGATCCATCTGCAGTCCGAACTGGGTGGCGATCGCCTCGCGAATGGCCGGAAGGTCGTCCTTGTTCTTGATATAGTCCTTGCGTGACTGCCGCAGGAGTTGATACCACTGGCTCAGGAGACCGATCAGGTTCTGGCGGCTGTCCGCATAATATTCGTAAACGGGAACCACCTTCTGCCGCGCTGCCTGCTTTTTCTCCTCCGTCGTCTCGCGGTCCTCCACGGTGATGTCGTTCTCTATGACGATGTCGTCACGGACGATATCGCCCGCCTGCAGACGGTGCTCGCTGATGGACCGGGCCGGCGGATTGTAAAGGATGGTGGCCAGGGCCGCGATGAGTACCATCGCGAGCAGGATTTCGATGAAGGAGGGTTTGCGCCGCTGGATGCCGTTGGTGTTGTTGTAATGCTTTAAGAAATCGAGTTTAAACTTCATCTTTCTTGTGATCGTAGGCTTCGATGATCTTCTGAACCAGTTCGTGACGCACCACATCGTTGGCGTCCAGGGTGACGATGGCGATGTTGTCAATACCCTTCAGAATTTTCATCGCCTTAAAAATTCCCGATTTCTTGGGTTCCTCCAGATCGATCTGCGAGATGTCTGCGGTGACGACCACCTTGGAATGCTCGCCGAACCGGGTGAGGAACATCTTCATCTGAGAGTTCGAGGTGTTCTGGCCTTCGTCGAGGATGATGAAGGCCTTGTTGATGGTTCGTCCGCGCATGTAGGCCAGGGGCGCGATTTCGATGATTCCCCGTTCGATCAGCTCCGAAGTCTTGTCGAATCCGATGAGATGGTAGAGTGCGTCGTACAACGGTCTGAAATAGGGATTGACTTTCTGCTGGATGTCGCCGGGCAGGAATCCGAGTTTTTCTCCGGCCTCGACCACGGGACGGGTCAGCACGATCCGCTCCATGCGCCGGTTCAGAAGGTATTGCAAGGCCATGGCGATGGCCAGAAAGGTCTTGCCGGTGCCGGCCGGCCCGATCGAGAACACCAGGTCGTTTTTTTCCACGGCCCGGATGTAGGCGGCCTGATTGTAGGATTTCGGGTACACGTCCTGGCCGTTGATGGAAACCACGGCCTTGGATTGAAGGGTCGACTCGATGAGTTCGAATTTTCCGTTCCGCGCCAGGTTCAGACTGATCTTCACGTCGCTGTCACCGATCTGTCCCTGGGTTTCCGTGACCTGAACCAGGCGTTCCAGGTATTTCTT